>RRZT012129222.1_pt1 | contig 13717 bp, 15 predicted proteins | sample 2165551 | NCBI WGS metagenome assembly RRZT01 (sample SAMN10456910, study PRJNA506462) | wastewater metagenome | biome: wastewater; feature: sludge; material: wastewater sludge; isolation source: wastewater sludge with Escherichia coli K12::gfp cells carrying plasmid... | place: USA: Moscow, Idaho... | reverse complement strand
TGCAACCCGAAGATATTCTGATTGTGGCGGGCACCACAGCCGATGTGGAAAGTTTTGCCGCCTATGCGGCGGCACAGACATTGCCTCTGTCGTTACCGGACAAAAAATAGGTGCGGTTCATAGCCATCAGCAAATCAACACGTAACGCGTACAGGTGTTTTGTTTGTGTGCGGCCTTGCGTGCGGATAAAAAAAGTCTGAGCAGCCCCGAAGCTAATCGCACAAGCCATAGGGCTGCAATACCTCTCGCCAGGCGGCGAGCTTGCGCTCCAGGCTCCAACTGGCATTGGCCGGGCTGGTAGAAGGCAATTTATGTACCGGCAAGCCCAATGCGGCGCTGTGCTTGTGGTGCCGCCAACTCTCGCCGCCATTGTGGGCAATGGCTTGCAATTGCGGGCATTGCCGTGCCAGGGCGACAAAGTCATTCACGGTGGCGTGGGTGATGGCGCTATCCAGGCTGCCTTGCCTTTGGCAACTGGCGTACACATCCCAAATTCCCAGCCCATGTGCCAGCGCCTGTGCGCAGCGTTCGGCATAGGGCAGGGCCATCAGATCCTGCTGCCACAACAGGCCCAAAATGCGCCAGAACTGGTTTTGCGGATGGGCGTAGTACTGCTGCATGGCCAGCGAACGCACGCTGGGGAAGCTGCCCAGAATCAACAGCCGGGTATGGCGTGCGACCACGGGCGCCAGGCCGTGCAATACCTTGCCGGGGGCAGACGACGACGGTGGTGGTGCTGTTTTTCGGGTGGCGGGCGGCGCATCAGGCGTGGCAGATGGTGCCAAAGGGGAAGCTGTACGCCGCTGCTTGCTATTCATGCCAGTGGTCTGCAATCCACTGGGTGGGCCGGATGAAGCGAAAGCGCCGGTTGCGCCGTCCGGCCAGGGCATCGGGCGGGTTGCATTCGCCGTGAAAGATGACGATGCGGGCATTGGGCGGCACAAAGGGTGCTTTCCAGTAATTGGTGGGCCAGGCAGGAATGCAGTGGTACTTGAAACTGGGGCACCAATCAGTCGGCCAGTAGGCGAGCTTGCCTTGTTTGTGCAAAAAGTCCGACAGGTAGGCCTGTTCGTTGCGGAATTGCGTGCGGATTTCGGCAAAGTGCGTGCGGAAATAATCCAGCACGTCGGGGTGTGCGCCGATTTCAAAGCGGTACACGGACGAGTTGCCCGTAATCCGCCAAGGGCGTTTGTAGTCGTGGATGATGAGAAATTCGCCGGGCTGGGTAAAAAAATCATCCAGCGGGCCGGTAATGACCACGTCCACGTCCAGAAACAGTGCGGTGCCATGCAGGCCGTACACATCGCGCAAATCGGTGCTGAAGGTGGTGAGCTTGTTCCAGCCGCGCTCGGGTATGCCGGCAGGCAGTGCCAGCGGTGGAATCGGAAAGCACTCCACCTCTGCCCGCAGGCCGTCGGTGTTGTCTGTCAGGCAGACGAAGCGAAAATCCCCTTGCAGATGGCGGCGCACCATGGCATAGAGGCGGTTGATGTACTCGGGGCCATACTTGGTGCCCCATTTCATGCACAGCACCACACGCTGTTGGGGCGTGTGGTGCATGGCGGGCGCGGGTGGTGCCGTCGCAGAAGGAGCGGTTGGCGCAGTCATGAATTGGCTTGTCGTTTTTTGGCGGATACTTTTTTCGGCCGGGCGCGTTTGATTTTGCCGCCGGCCGTGAGCCGTTCGTTGCCCAAAACGCGCAGCATGCGCACTTCGGGGCGTTGGCCGCCGCGCTTGCTGTTTTTGATGACTTTGACGTGACGCGGGCCGGGCATGCGGTCTTCGTCGGGCGTTTTGGTTTTTTCGGGTATGGGGCGCCACAATACCAGCAGCTTGCCAATATGCTGCACGGGCGCGGCATTCAGCTTGGCCGCCATGGATTGGTACCATAGCTCGCGCGCGGCACGGTCGTCGTTGGCGACACGGATTTTGATCAGGCCGTGGGCGGACAAGGCGGCATCCGTTTCGCGCATGACTGCGTCGGTGAGGCCGTCTGCGCCAATCATGACGACGGGGTCCAGATGGTGGGCTTCGGCGCGTTGTGTGCGGCGCTCGGCAGGAGTCAATACAATTTGAGGCATATCAGAAAGCAGCGAGCGAGTTACCCGCAATGAAAATCAAGACCAAAAGCAAAAAAGTCAATAAAGCCTGGCTGAGCGACCATATCAACGATCCCTATGTCAAGCTGGCGCAGAAAGAAGGCTACCGTGCCCGCGCGGCGTACAAGCTCAAAGAGATCGATGAAGCATTGCGCCTAATACGCCCCGGCCACACGGTGGTGGACCTAGGCAGTGCGCCAGGCGCATGGAGCCAGTACGTGCGGCGCAAGCTCGCACCAGAAGGGGCGGCCTCGGGCCAACTCAATGGCCGCATTATCGCACTGGACATTCTGCCGATGGAGCCGATCGAAGGCGTGGAGTTTTTGCAAGGCGACTTTCGTGAAGAGAACGTATTGCAGCAATTGCAGCAGATGATGCAGGGCAAGAAGGCCGATGTGGTGGTGTCAGACATGGCGCCCAATCTGTCTGGTGTGGAATCGGCCGATTCGGCGCGGGTGGCGCATTTGATTGAGTTGGCGCTGGAGTTTGCACAGCAGCATATGAAGCCCGAGGGGGCATTGGTGACCAAAGTCTTTCACGGTAGCGGTTACAGCCAGTTGGTCGAGCTGTTCAAGCAATATTTTGTAACAGTCAAGCCGGTCAAACCAAAGGCATCTCGGGATAAATCGTCAGAAACCTTTTTGGTCGGCATGAAGCTGAAGCGCCCGCCAAGCGCGTAACCGCGTGGCGGCAGGGGCTGGAGGTTTGGCCAGAGGAGTTGCCAGCCCTGCTTGAAAAGCCAAGCCTACTTTGTCACGGCGCAGGGTAGGGTATGGGGCGTCAGCCCGGTGGGGATTGCCCCTGGTCTGCACCCTTGTCTTGAAACCCTTAGAATGGCATCCATATACGACAACGGCATGGATCCATGCCTTTTTCTTTCATCCATATCCCATATGCCGGATGCTTGCTGAGCGGAGCGCTTCAACTTGAACAAACAATGGTTTCCTAAAATTGCCGTGTGGCTCGTGGTGTTGATGGTCCTGGTCACGATCTTCAAACACTTTGAAGCGCGCCAGGCAGAAAATGTCACCACGCTGGACTATTCCGAATTCATCGCGCAAGTCAATGATCGCAAGATCAAAAAAGCCACGATTCAAGAAGGGTCTGGACGCAGCGCTGAAATTACCGCCACCACGGTAGATGACAAGTCCGTGCGCACCACGGCTACCAGCATGGACCAGGGCTTGATTGGCGACCTGATCAAGTCGGAGGTCAAGTTTGACGTCAAGCCGCGCGAAGAAACCTCTTTGCTGCTGGCCATTCTGATCAACTATGGTCCCATTCTGATCATCATGTTCTTCTTTCTGTACATGATGCGACAAATGCAGGGTGGTGGCAAAGGCGGCGCCTTCAGCTTTGGCAAAAGCAAAGCCCGCATGATGGACGAGAACAACAACCAAACCACCTTCTCCGACGTGGCCGGCGCAGACGAAGCCAAGGAAGAAGTCAAGGAGGTTGTGGACTTTCTGAAAGACCCGCAAAAATTCCAGAAACTGGGCGGGCGCATTCCGCGTGGTTTGTTGCTGGTTGGCCCTCCGGGTACGGGTAAAACCCTGTTGGCCAAGGCCATCGCAGGCGAGGCCAAAGTGCCTTTCTTCAGCATCAGTGGGTCTGACTTTGTGGAAATGTTCGTCGGCGTGGGCGCCTCACGCGTGCGCGACATGTTTGAAAACGCCAAAAAGAACGCCCCTTGCATCATCTTTATCGACGAGATTGACGCCGTAGGTCGCCAGCGTGGCGCCGGTTTGGGCGGCGGCAATGATGAGCGCGAGCAAACCCTGAATCAGATGCTGGTGGAAATGGACGGCTTCGAGACCAATCTGGGCGTGATTGTGGTGGCTGCCACCAACCGCCCCGACATTCTCGATCAGGCGCTGTTGCGTCCCGGCCGTTTTGACCGACAGGTGTATGTCACGCTGCCCGATATCCGTGGCCGCGAGCAGATTTTGAATGTACACATGCGCAAAATTCCCGTGGCGCAAGACGTGAATGTTTCCGTGCTTGCACGCGGCACACCGGGCATGAGTGGTGCCGATCTGGCCAATCTGTGCAATGAGGCCGCCTTGATGGCGGCGCGCCGCAACGCCCGACTGGTGGAGATGCAGGACTTTGAAAAAGCCAAAGACAAAATCTTCATGGGGCCGGAGCGTCGCAGCATGGTCATGACCGAAGAGGAAAAACGGGCGACCGCTTACCATGAATCGGGGCACGCCATTGTGGCGGAAATATTGCCGGGCACCGACCCCGTGCACAAGGTCACCATTATGCCGCGCGGCCGTGCCTTGGGTGTGACCTGGCAGTTGCCGGAGCGTGATCGCTACAGCATGTATTACGACCAGATGCTCAATGACATCAGCGTTCTGTTTGGTGGACGCATTGCCGAAGACTTGTTCGTGAAAAAAATATCGACTGGTGCTTCCAACGATTATGAACGTGCCACCAAAATCGCTCGCGATATGGTGACCCGCTACGGCATGAGCGCCGAGATGGGTCCCATGGTCTATGCAGAAAACGAAGGCGAAGTGTTCTTGGGGCGCAGCGTGACCAAAACCACTTCTATCAGCGAAGCGACCCAGCAGAAGGTGGATGTTGAAATCCGCCGCATTCTGGAAGAGCAATACGCTGTTGCCCAGAAAATTCTGGAAGACAACCGCGACAAGATGGAAGCCATGACGGCTGCCCTCATGAAGTGGGAAACCATTGGCCGCGAGCAGGTGGAAGACATTATGGCGGGGCGCGAACCGCAACCGCCCAGCGACTGGACGCCGCAACTGCCGCCGCGCGATGGCAGCAACGGCATGCCGCCAGCCCTGCCGGAGGCGACGGCAACTCCTTCAGCGGGTTGATGGGCACTTCTGCCTGATCAGCCAACAACAAGCGCCACATCCTGTCACCGGGTTGTGGCGTTTTGTTTGGGGCAGGGCGCAACTGATACGGATTTGATTGGAAAGCGCTCTGGATAACAAGGCAAACCATGACACACACACCACAACTCTTCTGGCAGGCAGGCCGTTTCCGGCTGGATTTGCAACGCGCCCACATCATGGGCATTGTGAACGTCACGCCCGACTCGTTTTCAGACGGCGGGCAGCATGCCGACACCTTGAGTGCATTGCGGCATGCAGAATCGCTGGTGTACCAGGGCGCGAGCATTCTGGACATTGGCGGGGAATCGACCCGGCCCGGTGCGTCCGCTGTGCCTGTGGATGAAGAGCTGCGCCGCGTTCTGCCTGTGGTGCAAGAAGCCGTGCGCTTGGGCGTTGCCATTTCGGTCGATACCTACAAGCCTGAAGTGATGCAGGCGGTGCTGGATGCAGGGGCAGACATCATCAACGACATTCAGGCTCTGCGCTGGCGCAGCGGCCCGCAGGGGCTGGATGGCGAGCAGGTGGTTGCCCGGCACGCCCATTGCGGGGTATGCCTGATGCATATGCACCGCGATCCGCAAACCATGCAGCTGCAACCCATGCAGGGCAATGTAGATGAAGTGGTGCAGGCCGTGGCCGATTTTTTGCAGCAAAGAGTGGATGCGCTGGGCAAGCTGGGCGTGGCGCGCGACCGCATGGTGCTGGATCCCGGTGTTGGCTTTGGAAAAACCGTGCCGCAAAACCTGGCGCTGCTCAAATACCAGCAGCGTTTGCAGGCCAGCGGCCACGCGGTGTTGGCAGGCTGGTCGCGCAAATCAGCACTCGGCGCGGTGCTGGAAGCCTTGCCGCCCGGCATTACCGATGTAAGCGGCCGCAGCGATTTGCTGCCGCATGATCGCAGCCTGGCCAGTGTGGCCGCCGCCTTGCTGGCGGTGGAAAAAGGCGCCCGCATTGTGCGCGTGCACGATGTGGCCGCGACCCGTCAGGCGCTGGCTGTGTGGCATGCCATGCAGGCACTGCATGTGGGCGCGGCATAATGGCAGCCTCGTTTTTTTGATAGGCACCAACCATGCAACAAAAATATTTTGGTACCGACGGTATTCGTGGCACGGTGGGGCAGCCACCGCTGACGCCCGACTTTGTTCTGCAACTGGCCAACGCGGTAGGGCGCGTACTCAAAAAAGACCACGATCGGCCTACCGTTCTGATTGGCAAAGACACCCGCATTTCGGGCTATATGTTTGAAAGCGCACTGGAATCGGGTTTTAATGCAGCCGGTGTGGATGTGGTGCTGCTGGGGCCCGTGCCCACACCAGCCGTGGCGTATCTCACGCGGGCGCAGCGCGCCACATTGGGCGTTGTCATCAGCGCCAGTCACAATCCGTTTGCTGACAACGGCATCAAATTTTTCAGTGCGCAAGGCAACAAGCTGCCGGATGCCTGGGAGCTGGCGGTGGAGCAGGCGCTGGCAGAGCCATTGGTTTGCGTGCCATCTGACAAGCTGGGCAAAGCCAGTCGCTTACATGATGCCGCCGGCCGCTATATCGAGTTTTGCAAAAGCACCTTCAGCCCGAGCATGAGCTTGCGCGGTTGCAAGATCGTGGTAGATGCCGCGCATGGCGCTGCGTATCAGATTGCGCCTGCGGTGTTGCATGAACTGGGCGCAGAGGTCATCTCTTTGGGTTGTAGCCCGGACGGCCTCAACATCAACCGCGGGGTAGGCGCTACGCACCCCGAGGCGCTGATGGCTGCCGTGCATACGCACGGTGCCGATTACGGCATCGCGCTGGATGGCGATGCCGACCGCCTGTTGATGGTGGATGGCACAGGCCGCGTATTCAACGGCGATGAGCTGGTGTACCTGCTGGCGCAAGATCGGCTGGCACAAGGCCAGACTGTGCCGGGGGTAGCCGGTACGCTGATGAGTAATATGGGCATAGAGGCCGCACTGGCGCGCCAGAACATTGCGTTGGTGCGGGCCAAGGTAGGCGATCGGCACGTGCTGGAAGCCTTGCAGCAGCGCGACTGGCAAATCGGGGGCGAAAGTTCGGGCCACATTCTGGTGCTGGACAAACACTCCACGGGCGATGGCATCATCAGCGCCCTGCAAGTGCTGCAAGCCGTGGTGCGCAGCGGCAAGAACATGGCAGAAATGCTGGCCGGTGCAGAGCTGTACCCGCAAACCATGATCAATGTGCGCCTGCAAGCCGGCACTAACTGGCAGAATCTGCCGGGGTTGCAAGCCGCAATCGTCGCTGCCGAAGAGGCACTGGGGCAAAGCGGCCGTGTGCTGATTCGCGCCAGTGGTACCGAACCTGTGTTGCGCGTGATGGTAGAAGCGCGTGATGCCCAGCAGGCCAAGCACTGGGCAGAGCAGATTGCGCAGCAAGTGTCGGTTGCCGCATCATGAAAGCCAAGCCGCATGAGCGGAAGAAGGCAGTAGAGTAGGGCACAGTGCCTGAATGCACACGGGACAGCATCGGTCGGTTTTGGTCGAATGCATCATGTGTGAGCGAGCCGCAACCTATGCCAATCATTCTCTTTTATTTTGATTTTTCATCGCCTTGCGCCTACATTGCCTTTCATCAATTGCCGCAAGTGTTGGCGGATTTGGCGTGGCAAATACAGTATCGGCCTGTGCGACAGACGATTTTGTGCAACCAGTCTGACGAGGCGGCTAGCCATGCGGATGCGGCATCCATCGCCGCCCAGCAGGGCTTGCCATTTCAGTGGCCTGCGCGCACTACATTTCAGACGGAGCCTTGGTTGCACATGGCACTGGCGGCCGATCCGTACGGGCAGCCCGGCAGGCAGGTGTGTGAAACCCTGTTCCATGCCATTTGGCAGCATGGGCACGATCCGGATGATTGGGCGGTGCAACAGCAGGCATGGCAGGATGCCACCGCTTTGCTGCCATCGGTGCGTGACGTGCACGATCCGCAGGTGAGACAAGAAGTGATGCAGGAATCAATGCGGAGGTTATTGGCGCATGAGCAAGCCGCACGGGCGCACGGCGTCCATCAACTGCCGTGCTGCACGCTGCTGCCCGCAGACGGTGGCAGTGATTCGCCTCAAAACTTCTTGGGGCTGCATGATCTGCCGCTGTTGCGCGAGGCGGTTGGCGCCCGCCAGGTGTTCGCCACCAAGGTTTAATCGGGAGCAAGCATGAAAGCCGTATTGCAGCGCGTACGTTGGGCACATGTCCGTGTTGCCGGGCAACAGGTCGGCGCTATTGAGCAGGGCTTGCTGGCGCTGGTATGCGCCGAGCCGCAAGACACGCCCGAAACGGCCGATCGCCTGCTGGCCAAAATGCTGAAGCTGCGCATTTTTTCTGACGAGCATGGCAAGATGAACCGCAGCGTGCAGGATCTGGACGGCCATGGCAAGGCGGGTGGGCTGTTGCTGGTGAGCCAGTTCACCCTGGCTGCTGATTGCAGTGGTGGCAATCGCCCCAGCTTTACGGGGGCAGCGCCGGCGGCGCAGGGCGAGGCCTTGTTCAACCACTTATTGGCACGTGCCAAGGTGCTGCACGCACCGGTCGCTTCAGGCATTTTCGGGGCGGATATGCAGATCGAACTGCTGAATGATGGGCCGGTGACGATTGGTTTGCAGATGGACTAACTATAGAACGGAAGCCGATTTGGGGTAGCTGGCAGGCAGCCTCATATAATGCCAAATTCGCTGCTGCCAAGGGGTTGCCATGGGGCCAGTGGCGTATCCAGACCAATTCTTTTCATATTCAATTTATTGTTTCGCTATGCCTATTTACGCTTATCAATGTGCAGCTTGCGGGCACGTTCAAGATGTGCTGCAAAAAATCAGCGATGCACCGTTGACGCAGTGCCCGGCTTGCCATGCCGAAAGTTTCAGCAAGCAAGTGACAGCTGCCGGTTTCCAGCTCAAAGGCTCGGGCTGGTATGAAACGGACTTCAAAAACGGTCCGACCTGTGCCGCCGGCAACAAAGCAGAAGCGTGTTCGGGCTGCCCGGCAGCAGCCCAGTCATAAAGTCTTTTGCCCGTAGGCAATAGTGACGTTGTTTTGATCCATCAGGCGTTATTTGCATGACCAAGCACCGTTTTCAGCGCTATTTTTTGACTGGTTTGCTGGCGTGGCTGCCGTTGGTAATTACCGTTTGGATGCTGCTTTGGCTGCTGCAGCTGATCGACAGCATCTTTGCCTATATCGTGAAGCAGTTGGCGCGCGTTTTGCCAGCCATTTCCACTTTCAGCGATTGGGTCCATAACATTCCGGGCATTGGCGCACTGGCGATGGGAGCCATTATTCTGCTTACTGGCCTGTTGGTCACCCATATCGTGGGCCAGTGGTGGGTGCGGCGGCTGGATCGCATGTTCGATCGCATTCCCGTTTTTCGCAGCATTTACAGCAGTGTGAGGCAGGTATCAGATACCCTGTTCTCAGGTAACGGCAAAGCGTTTTCCAAGGCATTGTTGGTGCAATATCCTCGCGCGGGCTGCTGGTCGATCGGGCTGTTGACGGGGGCTGCCACGGGTGAGTTGGGGGCGCATCTGGATAGCGAACACCTCAGTGTATTCATTCCTACCGCACCCAACCCGATGTCTGGCTTTATCTTGATTGTGCCGCGCTCTGAAGCGATAGAGCTGAACATAACGGTGGATGAGGCGCTCAAATACATCATTTCCATGGGGGTCGTTGCGCCCGGAGAGCTGCTGCATCCATCCGTGACAGCAGAACCCCCACCCCCGAAGGATTGAATTGAGCCTGCAAACATGGTGGCTATTTGCTGTAGCCGTATTTGTGTTGTGCGGCACACCTGGGCCGAATATGTTGCACGTCATGTCGCGCAGCGTGCAATGTGGTTTTCGGCGCAGCATGGCGACTATGGCGGGCTGTTTGCTGGCGGTTGTGCTGGTTTTGCTGGGCGCATCCACAGGGCTTGGCGCCTTGTTATTGGCTTTTTCAACTTTTTTTGATGTGCTGCGCTACGTGGGGGTGGCCTATCTGCTGTGGCTTGGTATACAAGCTTGGCGCCATGCGGGCAAAGAAAGCACAGCTGCTTCTGGCAGCTACGCCCTGAATACCCTGCAGCTGTTTCGAGGCGGCTTCTGGATCGGCGTGAGCAACCCCAAATTCTTGCTGTTTGTTGCTGCCTTTTTGCCGCAATTCATTGATCCTGCGCGCCCGCAGCTGATGCAGTGGCTGATATTAGGCGCAACTTTTGCCTTGTGCGAGCTGTTTTGGTACACGGTTTACGGTATCGGCGGCCATGCCTTGGGCCGTTGCTTGCAACGCCCCCGCCTGCGTTGGTGGTTTGACCGCGCAACGGGGTTGATTTTTATCGGTTTTGGTGCGCTGTTGTTGCGCTTCAAGCCGCAATAAGGCGGATCAAGCGATTCAAAGAGTGGGCAAGCCTTTAAAATCTTGTTTTTTGCACTCCATATCAACAAATTATATTTTCTGGAAATTAGCATAATGCGTACGAATTACTGTGGCTTGATCAACGAGCAATATCTGGGCCAAACCGTTACCCTGTGCGGCTGGGTCAATCGTCGGCGCGATCACGGCGGCGTGATCTTTATCGACCTGCGCGACCGCGAAGGCTATGTGCAGGTGGTGTGCGACCCCGATCGCCCCGAGATGTTCAAGATCGCAGAAGACCTGCGCAACGAGTTCTGCATTCAGGTCACGGGGCTGGTGCGCGCACGCCCCGAAGGCACCACCAACGATGCTATTACCACTGGAAAAATCGAAGTGCTGTGCCATGAGTTGACGGTGCTGAATCCGTCCATTACCCCCGCTTTCCAGCTGGACGATGACAACCTGAGCGAAACCACGCGCCTGACGCACCGCGTACTGGATCTGCGCCGCCCCTACATGCAAAACAATCTGATGCTGCGCTACCGCGTGGCCATGGAAGTGCGCAAGTTTCTGGACGAGCACGGCTTCATCGACGTGGAAACGCCCATGCTGACCAAAAGCACACCCGAAGGCGCGCGCGACTACCTGGTGCCCAGCCGCGTGCACGACGGCCAGTTCTTTGCGCTGCCGCAATCGCCCCAATTGTTCAAACAGTTGCTGATGGTGGCTGGCTTTGACCGCTACTACCAAATCACCAAGTGCTTCCGCGACGAAGATCTGCGTGCCGATCGCCAGCCCGAGTTCACGCAGATCGACTGCGAAACCTCCTTCTTGGGCGAGCAGGACATTCGCGATCTGTTCCAGCGCATGATTACTCACGTATTCCAGAAAACATTGGGTGTGGATCTGGGCGAATTCCCTGTCATGCCCTATGCCGAGGCCATGCACCGCTTTGGCTCCGACAAACCCGACTTGCGCGTCAAGCTCGAATTTACCGAGCTGACCGAGGTGATGAAAGACGTGGACTTCAAGGTCTTCAGCGGCCCTGCTACTACACCCGGCGGCCGCGTGGTGGCTTTGCGCGTGCCAGGTGGCGGTCACATCAGCCGTGGCGAGATCGACGGCTATACCGACTTCGTGAAGATCTACGGCGCCAAGGGCCTGGCCTGGATCAAGGTCAATGATGTGGCTGCTGGCCGCGATGGTTTGCAATCGCCCATCGTCAAGAATATTCACGACGCGGCGCTGGCCGAAGTACTCAAGCGCACCGGTGCGCAAAACGGCGACATTCTGTTCTTCGGCGCCGACAAGGCCAAGGTGGTGAACGACGCCATTGGTGCGCTGCGCCTCAAGATCGGCCACAGCGAATTTGGCAAACAGTACGGTCTGTTTGAAGATCGCTGGGCACCGCTGTGGGTAGTGGACTTTCCCATGTTCGAATTCGATGAAGAAGCGAACCGCTGGAACGCCATGCACCATCCCTTTACCAGCCCCAAAGACGGCCACGAAGACTACATGGACACCGACCCCAGCCAATGCGTGGCCAAGGCCTACGACATGGTGCTCAACGGCTGGGAGCTGGGTGGCGGTTCGGTGCGTATCCACCGCGCCGACGTGCAGGCCAAGGTCTTTGCCGCGCTCAAAATTGGCCCTGAAGAGCAGCGCGAAAAATTTGGCTTCTTGCTGGACGCGCTGCAATATGGTGCGCCCCCGCACGGCGGCTTGGCATTTGGGTTGGATCGCCTGATCACGCTCATGACCAAGGCCGAATCCATCCGCGACGTGATTGCTTTCCCCAAAACCCAGCGCGCCCAGTGCCTGCTTACGCAAGCGCCCAGCCCGGTGGACGAAAAGCAGCTGCGCGAGTTGCACATTCGCCTGCGCAATCCGCAGCCTGCGGGTTGATGGCTGCCGCGACCGACGGATGCACGCATGTACAGCGCCAACGGTATCTGGTTGCCCAACGGCCAAGAGCCACAAGCACCTGCTGACCATGCGGCGGCTGACGGGCAAACCGGCCAAACGCTGCGGGTGGTTACCTACAACATCCACAAAGGGGTGCAGGGTGTGTGGCCATCGCAACGGCTGGAAATTCACAATATCCAGCAGGCCATTGCCAGTTTGCAGGCCGATGTAGTGTGCCTGCAAGAAGTGCGCAAGCTCAATCGCAAGGCCGAGCAAAAATTTGCCAACTGGCCACGCCAGTCGCAAGCGGAATACCTGGCGCCAGCCGGTTATCAGTCGGTGTACATGACCAATGCCATCACCACCCATGGCGAGCACGGCAACGCCATGCTTTCCCGCTGGCCGGTGGTGCGCCATCAGCATCAGGATATTTCAGACCACCGCTTTGAACAGCGGGGGCTGCTGCATTCCGTGATTGACATCCATGGCCAGCACGTGCATGTCATTGTGGTGCATCTGGGGCTGATTGGCACCAGTCGCGTGCGTCAGATTCACCAATTGCAAAAATTCATTTCGCGCGAAGTGCCCGATCGTGTGCCTTTGCTGGTTGCGGGCGATTTCAACGAATGGGGCCCCAAGCTGCATGGCATGCTGGCGCAGCACGGCCTGCACAATGCAACTGGCATGCCCGGATGTTTGACTTATCCGGCGCGCCTGCCATTGACTCAACTGGATCATGTGTACGCGCGTGGCCTGTCGCGGGTGCGGCAGTTCGTGCCGCAAAAAGAACATTTGATGGAACAGGTGGGGCTGCGGAATTGGGCGCGCCTATCGGATCATTTGCCATTGGTGGCAGAATTTACTTTGACCTGATTGCCATATGATTTGAATGCGCATGCATGATGCATGGCATTTTCTGGATGCTTCATGAAAAAACAGCAAGAGCTTCAATCTCCCCAGTCCCACGATGAGGCAGGGGTTCCGGTTTCCGTCAAAATTCGCGAGCGCTTGTTGGCAGCGCGCCAGCGTTTTCATGCCAACGACAACATTGCCGAATTTTTGCAGCCCGGCGAGCTGGAGGCCTTGCTGGATGAGGTCACGGAAAAAATGCAGGCGGTGCTGGACAGTTTGGTGATCGATACCGCCAACGACCACAACACCCACAACACGGCGCGGCGCACGGCCAAGATGTACCTCCAAGAGGTGTTTGCGGGGCGTTATGTGCAGCAGCCCGTGATTACCGAATTCCCCAACGCCGAAGCACTCAATGAGCTGATGCTGGTTGGCCCCATTACCGTGCGCAGCGCCTGTTCACACCATTTGTGTCCTATCATCGGCAAACTGTGGATTGGCATCATGCCCAATAAAGACACCAATGTGATTGGGCTGTCGAAATACGCGCGTTTGGCAGAATGGGTTATGGGGCGCCCGCAAATTCAGGAAGAAGCCGTCGTGCAGCTGGCCGACCTGATTCAGCAGAAAACCCGACCGGACGGTCTGGCGCTGGT
>RRZT010398279.1_pt1 | contig 13717 bp, 13 predicted proteins | sample 2165551 | NCBI WGS metagenome assembly RRZT01 (sample SAMN10456910, study PRJNA506462) | wastewater metagenome | biome: wastewater; feature: sludge; material: wastewater sludge; isolation source: wastewater sludge with Escherichia coli K12::gfp cells carrying plasmid... | place: USA: Moscow, Idaho... | reverse complement strand
GCCCCAGGAACAGCCCTGCGACGATGATCGCCCCCGGCAACTCGAACAGGATCGCGAGGCTGACCACTGTGGCCGAAGTCGACTGCAGGACGATGCTCACGACCGTGTGCCCCAGCAGTTGCGCGATGAGGGTGAGCCCCAAGATCAACAACCAGTCCCGGGCGCTATATCCCCACATCTGCACGCCGAACCCCACGCACAGCGGCAGGAGCGCGAGCGCCGACACCAGGTAGGCCACCGTCGTGTAGTTCACGGTGCTGAGTGACTGGCGGGCTCTTTCACCGGTGGTCACGTAAGCGGCGGCCAGAACCGCGCCTATCAGGGCGAGCCCGTCGCCGATCAGCGATCGGGGGTCGATCGAGAAGTCGATTCCCGTCAGCACCAGCACCCCCGCCAAAGACACCGCGATACCGACCCAGACCCCTCTGTCGACTCGTGCGCCCATGCTCCGCGCGATCATTGCGGCCCACACCGGCTGGGTGGCAACGAGGGCAGCAGCAGAGGCGACCGACGTGAAGCGGATCGACGGGATCCACGTGGCGAAGTGCGCTCCGAGGAAGAGCCCGGCGGACACCAGCCACACCCACTGCCGACGGGTCAGTTGCCGGAACTCGGCCAGCCCCTTGATCGCCAGCAGGGGGGCGGTGAAACCGGCGCCCAGCAGACTGCGCCAGAACGCGATCGCCAACGCCGGCGCCGCACAGGCGGCGATCATGGGCGCCGATGTCGAGACCGCGACGACCGCCACAGCGAGCAGGACGGTGTCCCGGGTCCCCGGCAGGCGGATGGCGGATTCAGTCACACCCCATGGTGAGGCAACGCAAGGCTGCTGCCGACAGGCCGTGCGGCGGCTAGGGTGCGAAGGTGAGCGGTTCGGCGACCCGCGTCTATGTGGCGCGACTGGCAGGCGTGCCGGTGTTCGATCCCAATGGGGACCAGGTCGGCAAGGTGCGCGACATCGTGGTGTCGCTGTTGACCGGCGCACGACCTCCTCGGGTGCTGGGACTGATCCTCGAGGTCCCCCCCAAACGGCGGATCTTCCTGCCGATTCTGCGCGTGCATTCCTTCGACGCCAAACAGGTGGTCGTCAGCGGGCTGGTCAACATGCGGCGCTTCGAGAAGCGCGCGTCGGAGACCCTTGTCATGGGCGAACTGCTGGACCGCACCGTGCGGCTCAAGGACTCCGACATCCCCGTGACGATCAAGGACGTCGCCATCGAGGCGGACCGCAACCGTGACTGGGAGGTCACCCGCCTGTTCGTCAAGAAGGGCCCCAGCGGGTTCCGGCGCCGGGCCGAGACTCTGGTGGTCCCCTGGGACGCGGTGATCGGACTTCAGGACAGCCACGAGATACAGGGGGCCGACGAGTTCCTTCGGCGAATCGAGTCGCTGAAGCCGGCCGATGTCGCCAACGAGTTGCGCGACCTGTCAGCTGCGCGCCGGGACCAGATCGCGGCCTCGATGGAGGACGGCCGACTCGCCGAGGTGCTCGAGGAGCTGCCCGAGGACGACCAGGTCGAGATCCTGTCGTCGTTGGACCTGGAACGCGCTGCCGACGTCCTCGAGGAGATGTCACCGGACGACGCCACCGACCTGGTCAGCGAACTCGACCCGCAGTTGGCCCAACTGCTGCTGCAGCGCATGGAACCTGACGAGGCCGACGACATCCTGCGGTTGTTGTCCTACGACGACGACACCGCGGGCGGCATGATGACCACCGAACCGGTGATCCTGCCGCCCGATGCCACCGTCGCTGAGGCGCTCGCGCTGGTCCGTGACGGTGACCTGTCCCCTTCGCTGGCATCGCAGGTCTACGTCGTGCGACCGCCCTTGGAGAGCCCCACCGGCCGCTACCTGGGGGCCGCCCACATCCAGGCGCTGCTGCGGGAACCGCCGTCAGGCCTGGTGTCGGGCATCGTGGACCGCGAGCTCGAGGCCATCGGGCCCGACACTCCCCTGGGTCGCGTGGCGCGGTACTTCGCCACCTACAACCTGGTTGCCGTTCCGGTCATCGACGAGAACAACCACCTGCTGGGTGCCGTGACGGTCGACGACCTGCTGGACCACATGCTGCCGGAGGACTGGCGCGAGGAACCAGATGAGTCGTCCGAGGACGTCCGATGACCGAGCGGGGCGCCCGTCGGCGCACCTCGGGCCTGGACGAGCCGATGGAGCGGGGCCTGGGCCCGAATCTGCGCCCTCAGTACGACCCGGAGGTGTTCGGGCGCATCAGCGAACGGATCGCCCGCTACATCGGGTCATGGAAGTTCATCGCCTGGATGACGGTCCTGATCATCTTGTGGGTGGGGTTCAACCTGTGGGGCGCGTGGACCGGGGCGTGGGAGGTCGACCCGTTCCCGTTCATCTTCCTGACGCTGTTGCTGTCACTGCAGGCGTCGTACGCGGCCCCCCTGATCCTGTTGGCCCAGAACCGGCAGGACGACCGTGACCGGGTGCAGTACCTCGAGGACCGCGCTCGCACCGATCGATTGGTGGCCGACACGGAGTACCTGATGCGCGAGATCGCCGCACTTCGTCAGGCACTGGGCGAGGTCGCGACCCGCGACTACATCCGCGGCGAGCTCAGAGATCTGGCTGATGACCTCCAGGATCGGCTCAACGGGAGCGACGATGGTCCGCCGACAGCTCGGTGACGTACTGATCACCCGCGGGAACGCCACCCTCGGGCAGATCACCGAAGCCTTGCGCATCCAGCGGGAGTCCGAAGAGCATGCCCGCCTGGGGCGGATCCTGGTCGAGATGGGGGCCATCGACGAAGGCCAGCTGGCAGGTGCCCTCGCCGAGGCACACGGACTCGAGGGCGTGGACCTACGAAGCATGTACGTCGACTCAGCCGTGGCCCGCATCCTGGATCGTTCGATCGCGTTCCGCCACATCATGGTGCCGATCGACCTGGCCGACGACCATCTGACCGTTGCTGTCGCCGACCCCGTCGACGTCTTCGCGCTCGACGACCTGCGCGCCCGTCTCACCGGCCGGCGACTCACCATCGTGGTTGCGCCCGCCGTTCAGATCCGTCACACGTTGGCTGTCGCGTGGGGCGAGGAGGAGAGCCGTGTGACGGTGGCGCAGATGGCCGACATGCCCGATGACGGGATCTCGGCGGGGGAGAGCCCGGAATCCGACGAGGGCGCGGCCGCACTCGTCAGGCAATTGTTGCGCGCCGCAGACCTCCAACGAGCCAGCGACCTGCACATCGAGCCTCAGTCGGATCAGGTCGTCGTGCGCATCCGGGTCGATGGCATCATGCGGGAGTTGATGCATCTGCCGACCAGCAGCCTCAGCGCGATCACGGCACGGGTGAAGATCGTCTCCGGCCTGGACGTGTTCGAGCGGCGGCTGCCGCAGGACGGGCGGACCCGCCTGCGCATCGAGGGGCATGCCCGGGACATCCGCGTGTCCACCTTGCCGACAGTCCATGGCGAGAAGATCGTCATGCGACTACTCCCCACTCAGGAGACGGTCCCGTCCCTGGACTCGTTGGGACTCAACGACGAGCAGGCGGCCATGTTGCACGACGAACTGCAGCAATCGCAGGGCCTGATCCTGGTCACCGGACCGACCGGCTCGGGCAAGTCGAACACGCTGTACGCCGCCCTGACATCGTGCGTCGATGGGCAGCGCAACGTGATCACCGTCGAGGATCCGGTCGAGGTCGAGATCGACGGGATCGCCCAGGTCGCCGTCAGCGACACGGGGATCCTCACAGTGGACGCAGCCCTTCGGGCAGCGCTGCGTCAGGACCCCGACATCCTCCTCGTGGGCGAGATCCGAGACCCGGCCACCGGCACGCTGGCCCTGCGAGCGTCCCTGACCGGTCATCTGGTCCTGTCGACGCTGCACACCCTCGACGCGCCGGGGGCCATCGTGCGCCTTCTCGACCTCGGACTTCCCCGATATCTGGTCGCTGCTTCGCTGAGTCTCATCGTGTCCCAGCGGCTGATCCGGAAGAACTGCCCCGCCTGTGCGGTGCCGGCCCCACCTGATCCGCGACTTCGCACCTTGCTGGGGATCACCGCCGACCAAGCGTCACGAATGGTCGCCGGTGCCGGCTGCCATGCGTGCGGCGGCACCGGATTCCTCGGAAGAATCGGCGTGTTCGAGTTCCTTCCGGTGACCGAGGACTTCCGAACGGCTGTGGCAGCGGGCAACGACGCGGACGGCCTTCACCGCGCTGCCGAAGCCGCCGGCTGGCAGCCCGTGGTGACGCGGGCGGTGGAACTGGCGATCACCGGGGTGACCACGGCAGCCGAGGTGCTGCGGGTGGTGACGGTGCCCGAGGACACCGAGGCTCCCACCTGATAGCGACTTCGGCGCCCATCGGGAAGTGGCCGTAGCCTGTGCGCATGAGTTCCGTCTCCGCAGATGCGGTTCAGCAGGCCCTGGCCGGCGTCGATGACCCCGAGATCCGCCGCCCGATCACCGAGTTGGGCATGGTCGCGTCCGTCGACATCGCCGCTGACGGGCGCGTGGCGGTCACTGTGCTGCTCACTGTCAGTGGGTGCCCCATGCGTACCGAGATCGTGGATCGCGTCACCGCAGCGGTGAGCAGCGTCCCGGGCGTCACGGGGGTGTCGGTGCAGTTGGATGTCATGAACGAGGAACAACGCACCACCTTGCGCGAGTCCTTGCGCGGACCTACCCGCGAGATCGTGTTCAACAAGCCCGGCAACCTGACCCGCGTGTACGCCGTCGCCTCGGGCAAGGGCGGCGTCGGAAAGTCCTCGATCACGGTCAACCTGGCGGCGGCGATGGCCGCTCGCGGGCTGGCCGTCGGGCTGCTGGACGCTGACATCTACGGTCACTCGATCCCACGGATGCTGGGCCTGGACCGGCCTCCTACGGTGGTCGACGGCATGCTGCTTCCCCCCGAGGCCAACGGGGTGCGGGCGATCTCGATGCTGCCGTTCAAGCCGGGTGGCTCTGCCGAACCCGTCGCCTTCAGGGGCCCGATGCTGCACCGCGCGCTGGAGCAGTTCCTGACCGACGTGTGGTGGGGCGACCTGGACATCCTGTTCCTGGACCTGCCGCCCGGTACCGGCGACGTCGCGATCTCGTCGGTGCAGTTGCTACCCGACTCCGAACTCATCGTGGTGACCACACCCCAGCAGGCCGCCGCCGAAGTGGCAGTGCGCGCCGGCATGCTGGCGATGCAGACCAAACAGAAGGTCGTCGGTGTGATCGAGAACATGAGCGCCTTCGCTTGCCCGCATTGCGGCGAACCCATCGACATGTTCGGGCATGGCGGTGGGGATACGGTCGCCGCGACGCTCTCGCAGGCTTTGAACACGTCGATCCCGGTGCTCGGACGGGTGCCGTTCGACTCCCGGCTGCGCGAGGGTGGCGACGATGGGCACCCCCTGGTGCTGACCGACCCCGAGTCGGCGGCGGGCTCGGCCATCGACGCCATCGCGGCGGGGCTTGCCGAACGCCGCCGGGGCCTCGCCGGCCTCAACCTCGGTGTCACCCCTGCGGGTCGATGAGCGCATTCCCGCCCCCGACCGGCCACCCCGTGGTCACCGACGACCCGGCGCCCGGACGTGCCCGGCCGGGGTGGGCCAAGCCGGTGCTGTGGATCAGCCTCGGAGTGATGATGCTGGGGGTGCTGGGTCTCCTCGCTGCAGGGGTGGACTGGGCCGTGCGTACGTGGGAGATGAACCAGCTCGTCTCACGCATCGAAGTCTCTGAGGCTGCCATGGGGGCAGCGCAGGCGGCGATCGGCGATGTGACACTCGCCGACGGCGCCACCGCAGCGGCCAAGGCCGAGGCCCGACGGGAGTTGAGTTCGGCCAGTGCCGCGGGAGGTGACGCCGTGGCAGCGGCGGGCGAAGGGGTCGCCGAACTCACCTTCCTGCCGTGGCACGAACAGCAGATCGCAGCCCAAGGCGCCTACCTGGCCCACAACCAAGCATGGGTGGACTACCTGCAGCGCGGATCGACGCGGCCCTTGACCCTGTTCGGCGATGACAACATGATCGAGCCCACCTGGGTGCGTGCCGAGGCGGCAGTGCGAGGGGCAGTCCCGGTTCCGACTGCGCCGCCCCTGCAACAGCGTGTCGACGACATCTTCCGCGACGACAACCCTGCCGAACTGCCCAGCGGAGGGATCCCCGCCTGACGTCAGCGGGCGGGCCGGTAGGCGCCCATCCCCATGGCCAGCACCACGACGCCGAAGAGGAACATCGCCGGCTGCAGCCAGAAGACCAGGCCGATCAGCAGAACTTGGACGACGATCCACGCCATGAGCAGACCACCCGCGAGCATCGCCGTCTGCGCCGCGGCCGGGTGGCCGCTGATGGCCGTCAGACACGCGACTGTCATGGGCGCCGCCACGAGCAACAGCAACGCCAGCGCACCGAACCCCCAGCCATCACCGGGCAAGAACGACGGTGGCGCCACGGGCAACTCCTGCAACGCGATCGCCTCGGTCAGATACCACGTCCCGTAATAGGCACCCACGGCGACGAATCCCGTGATCAGTGCGGTGACCGTGCGCCAGATACGTCCGGGCACGACGGCCGTTTCCAGCAGATGGACAGGTGTGGGCACATGTGACGTCGTCATGATGACCGCCTCCACTTCCACGGTACGCCTGGTCGGCGGACACGGGCAGCCGTGGCCCGGGACATTGGTCCCGCGCACCGACAAGCACCCGTTCGGGCGTCGTTCGTTCGGAGCAGCGCGGCAACAGTCCCGGCCTTCGGGCGCCGATAGAGCCCCATGCTGCGTTCCCTGCTGCCAGCCGCACTGCTGCCCGCTGTGCTGCCGATGGTGCTGCTCAGCACGGTCGCGGTGCCGACGCCCGCGATGGCCGGCTCGCCCGCGCAATGGTGCCGATCGGCCCGCCAACAGGTCCTCGAGTGGAGCCTGGATCACGCTTCGGACCGCGGCAGGCCGTACGTCACGCAGATCCGGCGATCCCGAACGACTCTGGACCGGGTGATCGAGGCCCCCACCGATGGGATCATCCTGCGCTGCCGAGGTCGTGGGGTGCTGTCGAACGGCGTGACCACACCGGTCAAGTTCGGGTTCCGGGCGATCGACGGGTCCTGGTACCTGTTCTTGAAACGCGCGCACTGAGCGCCTCACCGCCTAGGCTCGGCAACGACCCGAGGAGTGAGCCGGTGGCAGCCAACAAGCGTTCCGTGTCCGCTGTCGATGCCCTGTGGCTCAGCATGGACACCCCTGAGAACCTCATGATCATCGAGGGGGTCATGACGTTCGGCGAACGCATCGATATCGAGCGGGCCACCCGGGCCTTGAGCATGCGACTGCCGGAGCGCTACCCGGTCTTCCGGCAGATCCCGGTCGCCTCGCGCAATCCGCTGGGTGGCACCAACTGGGTCGACGATCCGCAGTTCGACATCGATCACCACATCGTCGAGGCCGAACTCGACCGCCCCGGCGACGACGAGACTCTGCAGCGCTATGTCTCGCACCTCATGAGCGTCCCCCTCGAGCGGGACCGGCCGCTGTGGCAGGTCCACGTCGTACAGGGATACCGCGGCGGTTCTGCCATGGTCGCGCGCTTCCACCACGCGCTCGCAGATGGGACGGCCTTGGCCCGGGTGCTGGTCGAACTCACCGACGACGATCCTGACGACGACTTGCTGCAGGCAGACCGGATCCGGCGCAAGGCGGAGACCAACGAAGGGCCGACCTACTCGCTGCCGGGCCTGGGGGCGGTGGTCGGATCGGCCACCGGAGCGGTCAACGACGCCGTGCGAGGCGGCCTGCACACGATGTCGCGGCTGGCGGACCTGGCCGACCCGGCGAGGTTCCAGGACGCCATGAACTTGGCATCCAGCACCCCCGACCTGGTGAACAAACTTCTGCTGGCGGGCACCCCCGACAGCCCGCTGACCGGTGGCGTGGGGGTGCCGAAGGTCGCGGTGTGGTCCCGGGCCCACGACCTGTCCGAGATCAAGGAGGCGGGTCGGCGCCAGGATGCCACCATCAACGACATGATGGTGGCCGCGGTGGCTGGGGCGCTGCGTACCCACGTGATCGACCATGGCGGCGATCCTCAGGACCTGGCGACGATGGTGCCTGTGAACCTGCGGCCACTGGACCGACCCCTGCCGCGTGAGCTCGGCAACAAGTTCGCGCTGGTGATGCTCAACCTGCCCATCGGCGCCGACACTCCGCAGCAGCGGGTGGCCGAGGCGAAGTCCCGCATGGACACGATCAAATCCAGCCCCGAGGCCATGTTGACGTTCGGCGTCATCGAAGCCCTCGGCGCGATCAACCCACAGCTCGCACGGACCATGGTCGACTTCTTCTCGGCCAAGGGCGTGGGAGTGACCACGAACGTACCGGGGCCCCGGCAACCTCGGTGGTTCGCGGGCGTGCCGGTGACCGGCGTCCTCGGGTGGGCGCCCAGCGCGGGGATCCAGACACTGAACGAGTGCATCTTCAGCTACGACGGCACCATCCGGGTCGGGTTCAAAGCGGATCGCGAGAACGTCCCGGACCCGCACGATCTGGTGCGGGCGTTCGACATGGAGCTGCTCGAGCTCACCCACATGTGACCCGAGCGGCCGGAGCCGGACTACTGCAAGGCCACGCCCGCCAGGGCGGCCGCCGGACCGACCAGGTCCCAGCCACCGTCGGCCACGAGCGTCTGTCCGGTGATGTAGTCGCCGGCCGGCGAGATCAGGAACGACACCAGTGCCGCGATCTCGTCGGGCCGCTGCAGCCGCAACAGCGGGATGACCTTGGAGACATGAGCGGGATCGAGCCCGTACTTCGTCTCCCAGGCCTCGGTGTGGACGATACCGGGAGCCACCGCGGCCGTGCGGACCCCGTAGCGCCCCCACTCCTGAGCCCAGGTCGCCGTCAGGCTCTCCACCCCGGCCCGTGCCGCTGACGAGTGCGACATGCCCGGCATGCCGCGCCGCGGGGTCATCGTGATGGACACGATCTTTCCGTACTCCTGGGGAATCAGGCAACGGGCTGCGATGCGGGTGGTGACTCGCCATACCGCATCCAGGTTGAGGCGGGTCACGGCACGGAAGCCGTTCTCGGTGATGGTCTCGGCCGGTGCGACGAACTGCCCGCCGGCGTTGTTGACCACTCCGTCAAGTCGCCCGGCAGTCGCCAGTGCCGCGTCGATGGCCGCCTCCACCTGTTCCTCGTCGCGGACATCGCACGAATGACTCCAGCCCGTGCCACCGGCGGCGGCGATCAGGGCCACGGTCTCGGCCAAAGGCTCCGGTCGGCGACCGACGCAGAAGACATCCGCACCCAGCGACCCGAGTCCCACGGCGATGGCGCGCCCAATTCCGGAGCCCGCACCACTGACCCAGATGGAGCGCTCCGACAGGCACCCGGGCGCAAGAACCGACACTGCATTCATCGCGAATCTCCTTCAATGGGCTCGGCCGACGAGACGCTGCGGTAAGCGGCCCGCCGCCGGGTCGTGAACCACAGGCCGGGCAGACCCAACAGCGCCCCTGTGGCCGCCACCCAGATCCACCACTGCGATCCGGACGCGGTGAGGGTCCCTCGCATGAGGATCAGCACGATGAGTGCCACGAGCCACAGGGCCGTCCCGATAGCGACTGCCCCCACGCCGTCCTCGTCCAGTGGATCGACGGTGACGGTTGATCCCTCGGTCATAAGGCGGCCTCCTCGGGTTGGAGTTGCGCCGGACTGGCCCAACGGTTCTTCAGATCGTAGAAGTGAAGGGTCATCGAGATGGCGGCAAAGACGAACGCCAGGGCGGTCACGACGAGGACGACCACATTGACCAACGAGAACGACAGAGGCGTGAGCAGCAAGAGCAACCCCCCTGCCAGCGCACCCGGCACCGTCACGATCAAAAGGATCGCCACCAGGATGGCCAATGACCGCCAGCGGCGCCCGGCAGTCAATGCCGCTCCGCGCTTTCCGGCCTGCCCGACGCGCAGATCCTCGACCACCGCCGCCGGGGTCGACACAGCCCAGCGCGACATCAGGTAAATGCCAAGAGGGATCAAGATCACGGTCGCGATGCACAGGAGGACCAGCGCGTAACTCACCAGAGTGCGCCACATGCCGTTGCGGGTGGCAGTTTGGCGCAGCAGCGCCGAGTTGTCGCTGTCCGGCAGATCTCGGGTGACGGCCACCGTGTACGCGATCGCGTACGACGTCAGGCACACCGCAACCACCGCGAGGACGGCGACCAACACGATCTCGACGAGGGAAGCATCGGGTTCGCCCACACGGGCGAGGTCGGTCGTGGGCACCGGCCGCTGCAGTAGTTCCTGGATCCAGTACGACACCAACAGCAGAGCCATCACCGCCAGCATCACGCCGCCGTACTGGCCACCGTGTGCTCGCAAGACCTTGACCGGTCCGATCAGGATCTGACCAGCGCTGCGCTCCTGGTCGATCTCAGTGGGGCCGCCCCGCCACGTCGTTGATCGCAGTAGGAGGACGATCAGCCCCACGACGACGGCGATGGCGACCAGCACCAGGATCGGGTTGTCCAGCAGATCGATGAACAGCATCGAACCGGCAGCGGTCAGCACACAGAACGACTCCTCGGCCGACGTGAGCACCTGAGGGAGGGCGACAGCGCTGGCGCGCCCCTCAGTCTCCTGCCATTCGACCGGTTCCTCCCATTGCGCCTTGGTGTTGGGCCCGGTCGGCCCGTTGTTGAACGACGGCGCCTTCTCTCCCCATCGACCGGTGAAGTCCAACCACTCCGTCTCATCGTCGATCAGCACCGCGGCCGGGCGCAGGATCGTGGCCGACACCCCATCGGCGACGCCCGTGTTGTCGCACCCGAAGCCGGCGGCGGCGCTCTTACCGAACCACTGTGCCTGCGTGTAGTACGCCGCATGGGAGCCCTGACCGGGGTAGACCGCCACATGGTCGCCATCCTTGAACAGCTTCCGGTCGTTCCAGGCGGACACCTCTGAGCCCTCGTGCTGGGCGTAGGCAACCGACGTGGGCGACGACGCGAGCGCCTGCTGGACGTTGTCGGCATCGAACTGCAACTGGATCATCTCCCAGTCGCCCTCGTGCTTGTCGTTCCAGTCGTTGTAGACCCACCAGAACCAGTACTGCAGCACCAGCTTTCCGGGGTTCTTGGCATCGGTGGTCACCCGCGCGTACACGGACGTGGGGATGTCGGCCTTGCCGCGGAACCACTCCTCGTAGTCGCACCCCGGGTCCAGCGGGTCCCCGGGGAAGTCCAGGTAGTAGCCGTCGCCGAGTCCAGCAAGATCCGCCGCAGTCGGCGCACGTGTCACCTCGGCACCTTGCGGATCACGCAGAACGACCTGCTGGTCGCCCAGGACACTGGTCACGGGGACCGGCCGATACGGCTCACCCTGGCCGCACTCCTCCGCCTGCACGCGGACCACGACGTACGGGACGTACTTGTCGGCGAGCTGCTGATCGCTGCTGGGCGGAGCCGCTGACGCCGACGAGCTGTTGACCAGCGCCCCGACGATCATGGCCACGACGAGGACCGCGAGAACGCCCAGGGTCACCAGTCGTCGGGTTCTGGAATCCACGGACTAGCCGGTCAGGGGTTGCCGGTGGTGCGAGCCGGATCGAAGGCCAACAGGATCACCTTTTCGCCTGCTTCCCATTCCGAGTCACTGACCAGGTTCACACTCTCCGAGGCACCGGGCTGCAGGTTCTCGATCTCGGTCTTCGCCGTCGCGACCGGGATCGCATCGACGTAGGCGTAGACCTTGACCGTTCCTGTCATGGGCTGGTTGGACGTGTTCGTGACGGTGCCACCGACCTGCAGGATCCCGTTCTCGGACAAGATCGAGTACTCGCTGAGCTCGAGGCCGTTGGCCACCAACTGGTTCTCGTCGGGAGCGTCAGGCGGTCCGCCCTTGTTGTCGCTGTTCCCGGCCTCGCCCTGTTGCGCCGACTCCGCCTGCCGGTCCCGGTCTGATGACAGCTCATCGGGGGTGTCGTCGGCTTGCTCGACCTTCTCTTCGGTGAGGATCAGCCCCGGGCTGGTCATCACCTGCCAGAACCAGGCACCCATGAACAGCAGGGCGGCAGCCGCGACGATCGCACCGATCGCCAGCACCTTGGGGTGGTGCGGCACCTCGGCCGGGCGGCGGTCCATCGCGCTCGCTTTGTCCTTCACATCAGTCACGGGTACAGGCTAAGCGGTCGGGACGCCGCCGCGGCGCACTTGGTGGTCTCAGGACTGAAGTTGCCCCACGACATGGTCGATGCAGCGGGTCAGGGCGGCCACATCGTCGGGCTCGACGGCGGGGAACATCGCCACGCGCAACTGGTTACGGCCCAATTTCCGGTACGGCTCGGTATCCACGATCCCGTTGGCCCGCAACGCCTTCGCCACCGCCGTCGCGTCGATCGCATCGTCGAAGTCGATGGTTCCCACCACGTTGGACCGCAACTGCGGATCCGTGACGAACGGAGTCGTCAACGGGTTGGCCTCGGCCCACGAGTACAGGTTGCCGGCCGACTCCGCGGTGCGCTCGGCGCACCACTTCAGGCCGCCATTGCCGTTGAACCAGTCCACCTGCTCGGCCATGAGCCAGATGGTGGCAAGCGCGGGGGTGTTGTACGTCTGATCCTTCGCCGAGTTGTCGATCGCCGTGGTCAGGCTCAGGAACTCGGGGATGTAGCGGCCGGAGTCATGGATCTGGCGGGCCCGTTCGAGGGCTGCGGGAGACATCAGTGCCAGCCACAGGCCGCCATCGCTCGCGAAGGACTTCTGGGGCGCGAAGTAGTAGACGTCGGCCTCGGTGGCGTCGACCCAAAGCCCGCCGGCCGCCGAAGTGGCGTCGAAGAGCATCAGGGCATCGTCGTCCGCACCGGCCACGCGGGTGGGCGTGATGGCCACGCCTGTGGAGGTCTCGTTGTGCGGGGCCGCGTAGGCGTCGATGCCGGACTCCGCAGCGAACTGCGGGGCGCTGCCCGGGTCGGACTTGTTGACAGTCGGATCGCCCAGGAACGGCGCGCTCTGAACGGACTTGACGAACTTGCCGCCGAACTCGCCGAACGACAGGAACTGGGCGCGGTCACGCACCAGCCCGAATGTCGCGACCTCCCAGAACGCGGTCGTACCGCCATTACCCAGCACCACCTCGTACCCGTCGGGGAGGGCAAACAACTCACGAAGTCCCGAACGCAGGCGCCCGACCTGCGACTTCACCGTCTTCTGGCGGTGGCTGGTGCCCATGTAGGTTCCCGCGACCTCGGCCAGCGAGGCAATCTGCTCCGGACGCACCTTGGACGGTCCGGATCCGAAGCGCCCGTCACCGGGCTTCAGGTCGGCAGGAATGGTGATGTCGGTGGGCTCGGGGGCCATGGGGGTTCCTCCAGTCAGGATGCTCCCACGGTAATCCCCTGGCTGCGCTCCCGCTAAACGCGCCCTGGCAGTCAGGACGGGCGCAGCGCGCACGACCTGGGCGCCGTCTTGGCGCGCGGCCACGATGCTGACAGCTGACGCGGCCGCCGCCGATGTCATGTGTCTGCCGGTGTCCCGGCTGCGGTCACCATTCCGGGCTCCCAGCCAGGCACCTGCTCGGGCAGGCGCGGCGCGGGTCCCACGTAGCGGGCCGACGGACGGATCAGGCGTCCGGTCTTCTTCTGTTCCAGGATGTGGGCGCTCCACCCGGCCAACCGGGCGCAGGTGAACATGCTCGTGAACAGATGCGCCGGCACTTCGGCGAAGTCCAGGACGATCGCCGCCCAGAACTCCACGTTG
>RRZT011007523.1_pt1 | contig 13728 bp, 13 predicted proteins | sample 2165551 | NCBI WGS metagenome assembly RRZT01 (sample SAMN10456910, study PRJNA506462) | wastewater metagenome | biome: wastewater; feature: sludge; material: wastewater sludge; isolation source: wastewater sludge with Escherichia coli K12::gfp cells carrying plasmid... | place: USA: Moscow, Idaho... | reverse complement strand
CGCCGAGACGGGGATCAGGCAGATGTCCCGATCCTCGCCGCGCGCGCGGTGATAGGCGGCGATGGTCAGCAGCCCCGCATATTCCCCTTGCGCGCCGCTGTTCGGCTGCAGCGAGAACGCGTCATAGCCGGTGATCTGACAAAGCTTGTCGGTCAGATCGGCAAAGACCTCGTGATAGCCGGCGGCCTGATCCTCGGGGGCAAAGGGATGCAGCGCGCCAAATTCGGGCCAGGTGATCGGCATCATCTCGGCCGCCGCGTTCAGTTTCATCGTGCAGCTGCCCAGCGGGATCATCGCCCGGTCCAGCGCCAGATCGCGGTCCGACAGACGGCGCATATAGCGCATCATCTCGGATTCCGCGCGGTTCATGTGGAACACCGGATGGGTCAGGAAATCGCTCTCGCGGATCAGGTTCTCGGGGATCGCGGGCGCATCGGCGGGCGCGGCCGGCTCGCTGATCCCGAAGGCGTCCAGCACGCGCGCGATCACGCCGGCATCGGTGGTTTCATCGACGCTGATGCCGACACGGTCGCGGCCCACCTTGCGCAGGTTGATGCCGCGCTGCCGGGCGGCGGCCAGAATCCCCGCCTGTCCCACGCCGACGCGCACGGTGATGGTGTCGAAAAACGCCTCGGGCTCGACCTCGGCCCCGGCGGCGCGCAGCGCATTGGCCAGCGTCGCCGCGTTCAGATGCACCCGCTGCGCAATGGCGCGCAGCCCCACCGGCCCATGGAACACGGCATAGAAACTGGCCATGACCGCCAAAAGCGCCTGCGCCGTGCAGACATTCGAGGTCGCCTTTTCGCGACGGATATGCTGTTCACGGGTTTGCAGGGACAGCCGGTAAGCCTTGTTGCCCTTGGCGTCGATGGACACGCCGACGATCCGGCCCGGCATCGCGCGCTTCATCTCGTCGCGGCAGGCCATGAAACCGGCATGGGGACCGCCGTACCCCATGGGCACGCCGAACCGCTGGGCCGAACCCACGGCGATATCGGCGCCCATCGCACCCGGCTCTTTCAGCACGCAAAGCGCCAAAAGATCGGTCGCGACCACCGCAACCGCGCCCGCCTCATGCAGCGCGTCGCATTCCGCGCTCAGGTCGCGGACATGGCCGAATGTGCCCGGATACTGGAAAATCGCGCCAAAGACCGCCTTGGGGTCCAGATCGGCGATATCGCCCCGGACGATCTCGATCCCAAGCGGCTCGGCCCGGGTCTCGATGACGGAAATGGTCTGCGGATGCAGGTTGGCGCTGACGAAAAACGCCCTGGCCTTCGACTTGGCCACGCGCTGCGCCATGGCCATGGCCTCGGCCGCCGCCGTCGCCTCATCCAAAAGCGACGCATTGGCCACCGGCAGCCCGGTCAGATCGGCGACCATGGTCTGATAATTCAGCAAGGCCTCAAGCCGGCCCTGGGCGATCTCGGGCTGATAGGGGGTATAGGCCGTATACCAGGCGGGGTTTTCCAGGATATTGCGCTGGATCGCGGGCGGCGTGACGGTGCCGTAATACCCTTGCCCGATCAGGCTGGTCATCACCTTGTTCCTGCCCGCCACCTCGCGCATGCGCGTCAAAAGCGCCGCCTCCGACAGCGCCGGCCAGTCCAGCGGCTCGGCCTGACGAATGCTCGCCGGCACCGTCTGCCCGATCAGCGCCTCAATATCCGGGGCGCCGACAACCTTCAGCATCTCGGCCATTTCCGCCGGGGACGGACCGATATGCCGCCGGTTCGCAAAATCGTCGGGATTATAGTCAACAGGGTTCCAGCGCGCCATTTTCGCCATCCTTCACAGAAACCGGCCTGCGGCTTCTTTCATGCAGAAATATCCTCGGGGGTCCGGGGGCAGACAGCCCCCGGTGCGGCCGGGCCACCCGGCCCGGCGCGATATCAGCCGATCAGCTCGTTATAAGCCGCCTCGTCCATGAAACCGGACAGATCGGTCGAGGCCGGCTTGATCTTGAAAAACCACGCCGCCATCGGATCGTCATTCACGCCGCCAGGCGCATCGGCCAGGACCTCGTTGACGGCGGTGATCACGCCCGCGACCGGCGCCACGATATCCGAGGCCGCCTTGACCGATTCGATCACCACAATCTCCTCGCCGGCTTCGACCTCGCGCCCGACTTCGGGCAACTCGATGAAAACGACATCGCCCAGCTGTTCGCTGGCATGGGCGGTGATGCCGACGGTGATCTCCTCACCCTCCAGTTTCAGCCATTCGTGGTCTTCGGTGTATTTCAGCATGCCTGGCCTCTCAGCGCTTGTAGCTCGGTTGATGGAAAGGAAGTGGGGTGACGCTTACGGCCATGCGCTTGCCGCGCAATTCGGCCCAAAGGCCCGCGCCCTCGGTCAGGCCGGCGGGCAGGATCGCCATCGCGATGGGTCCCCCGACCGAGGGACCAAAGCCCCCCGAACAGACCCGGCCCAGCATCGCGCCGCCCTCGGCCGCGTCAAAGATCTCGACGCCTTCGCGGATGGGCGCGCGGCCCTCGGGGCGCAGGCCAAGGCGCGACCGCGCGGGCCCTTCGGCCAGCTCGGCCAGAATGATCTCCGCACCGGGAAAGCCGCCCTCGCGGGCGCCGCCCTGACGGCGGATCTTCTGGATCGACCAGCCAAGCGCCGCGGTGGCGGGGGTGGTCTCGATATCCATGTCATGGCCGTAAAGCGGCATTCCGGCCTCCAGCCGCAGGCTGTCGCGCGCGCCCAATCCGATGGGCGCCACCTCGGGCTGATCCAGCAGCGCCTGCGCAAAAGCCTCGGCCCGCGCTTCGGGGACCGAGACCTCATAGCCATCCTCGCCCGTATAGCCCGAGCGGCTGACCCAAAGCGTCGCGCCGTTCCAGTCGAATTCCGCCACATCCATGAATTTCATCGCCGCGACACCCGGCACCAGACGCGCCAGAACCGCCTCGGCCTCGGGGCCTTGCAGCGCCAGCAGCGCGCGGTCGGTGATCGGCTCGACGGTGATCCCCTTTGCCTCAAGCTGGCGCAGATGGGCGATGTCCTGTTCCGCGCAGGCGGCGTTCACCACCAGATAAAGATGGTCGCCCTTGTTGGCGATCATCAGGTCGTCCAGAATGCCGCCCCGGTCATTGGTGAACAGACCGTAACGCTGACGCCCCTCTTTCAGGCCGGCGATATCGGCCGGGACCAGCGTTTCCAGCGCAAGCGCGACATCCGGCCCGCGCAGGATCACCTGCCCCATATGGCTGACATCGAAAAGACCGGCGCGGGTGCGGGTATGCTGATGCTCGCCCATCACCCCCATCGGGTATTGGACCGGCATGGCCCAACCGGCGAAAGGCACCATTTTCGCGCCTTGCGCGACATGCAGATCGTAAAGTTTCGTGCGCCGAAGGTCGGCCATGAGCATCCCCTGTCATGCGGACGGACCTGTCCCGGCCGCTTCAGATGCCCCCTCTGTCCCTACCCCGAACGGGGCGCCTGAGATCGTTATCCCTTCGGCGGGCGATGCGGATCGCCACTCTCCAGAGTGTTTTGCGGAAACGGTCCCTGTGCCTGAGAGTTTACCGGGGCGGTTGCTCCTTCGGCCCTGGCTCGCGCCAGTGTCTCCCGATTTCCGACTTTTGTCGTAGCGGGGCGGCCAGATTCTGGCAAGAGATTTCCTGCCGCCGGAACCGCCGCCCCGCCCCGGTCAGATCGAGATATTCGAGGCCCCGCCATCCAACAGGATGTTCTGCCCGATGATGAACCGCGCATGCTGGCTGCACAGGAATGCGCAGGTGGCGCCGAAATCCTCGGCCGTGCCATAGCTGTGGGTCGGGATCGTCTGTTCGCGGCGGTGGCGGGCCTCGTCGACGCTGATCCCTTCGGCCTTGGCCACGCCGCTGTCCAGACTGTCGGCGCGGTCGGTGGCGTGGATGCCGGGCAACAGGTTGTTGACCACCACGCCCGATGCCGCCACCTGCCGCGACATGCCGGCGACAAAGCCGGTCAGCCCGGCGCGGGCGGTGTTCGACAGACCCAGAATGGCGATGGGCGTGCGCACCGATTGCGAGGTGATGTTGACCACCCGGCCCCAGCCGCGTTCCATCATGCCGGGCACCAGCGCCTGCATCAGCGCGACGGCGGTCAGCATATTGGCGTCGATGGCGCGGATGAAATCGTCCCGGCTCCAATCCGTCCACTTGCCGGGGGGCGGGCCGCCGGCATTGTTGACCAGAATATCCGCCTGACCGTCCAGCGCGTCCAGAACGGCGGCGCGACCCGTCTCCGAGGTGATGTCGGCCGCGACCGGCGTCACCTTGACCCCGTATTTCGCCGCGATCCCGGCGGCGGTGGCGTTCAGCGCCTCGGCGCCGCGCGCATTGATGACCAGATCGACCCCGGCCTCGGCCAAAGCCTCGGCACAGCCGCGCCCCAACCCCTTGGAGGCGGCGCAAACCAGCGCCTTCTTGCCCCTGATCCCAAGATCCATGCCGTTCCCCCTTGTTTGGTTATGGCGTCAAGGAACCCCGGCAGGCCACGAATGTCCAGTTAGAAGCACAGGATTTCCGCCTCGGCCTCGGCGCGGTGATAGGCGGCGACCATGTCGTTGACCATCGTCCCCTGCCGGAACATGCCGACGCGTTCGCCGGGCGTCTGGCGCATGCGCATCACGGTTTCCGCGCGGACATAATCGTCATAGGGCAGGATCGTGGCGATCTGGTCGATGGCACAGGAACAGCGGTCCAGCATCTCGCGGGTCTGGCCGTTGGTGGCCATGCAGACGAAAACGTAATCGGCCCGGGCATTGGTCGGATAGTCGTTGACCGCCTGCGCGCTGGCCGTGCCAAGGCCCGGCCCGGCGCCAAGCGCGATCACGATGACCAGCGCCGCGCGGTTCATTTCAGCACCATCTCGTTGCGATAGGCGGGGCGGTCACCCGCCAGCGGGCCGGTTTCCGCCAGCATCCGCCGGATCGGCCGGTCAGGCCCGTCCAGCACAAAGCGCAGCGTCAGATCGCCGAACCCATACATGCGGTCGCGGTTCGGATCCGTGGCAAAGGGCTGAAAGCTGGCGACCGGATGGCCGTCCTGTTGTTCGACCGCGCCGCCCCGGAACAGCGCATCCTTGAGCCGGTCGCGGATATAGAACGGGCTGCCGCCGGTCAGCGCCGCCATGTCGCGCGACACGGTTTCCAGAAAAAACGTCAGCGACGGATCCCCGCCCGATACCGGAAACGGCCCGATCTTGCGGTTGATCCGCGCCGTCGCCTCGTCCAGTTGCAGGACCGGCTGTCCGTCCGACGGATCGGTCACCTGTCGCAGGGTGATCGTGCCCTGCCCCAACGGGACAAAGCCCGCCACCTCGGGCCCCTTCTGGTCGATCGCCCAGACCAGCGGCCCGGCCGAAAGATCCCAGGGCCCGCGATCGGCAAAGACCAGATCCCCCGCCTCGCCCGCATGGGTGGCGGGTGCGGCGATATGGGCGACGGCCAGCCCCGTAAAGGCGATCAGCGCAAGGCGGCGCAGCAATCTCATCGCATGTCTCCTTTGATCGGGCACAGCCTGCGCCGGGCGGGGCGGCAGCGAAAGCCCCGGGGCGGCGGTCTCGTGCTTTGGTCTTAGGCGCGCGCGGCGCGGCGCCGGCCCGGTGATGGCAAACGCGGTCACCACAAAGGCGGTCACGACAACAGCTTGTGCAGCACGATCTGCAATTCCTCGGCGCGCAGGGGTTTTTCCAGCATCGGCGCCCCCATCGCCATGCTGGCGCGGCCGATTTCGGGGTCGCGCCGGGCGGATACGACGATGGCCGGCACCTCGATCCCGGCGGCCTTGCGCAGGGCGGCGATGGCCTGAAGCCCGGTATCGTCATTGTCCAGATTGTAATCCGCCAGGATGACATCCGGCGGCTCTTCGCCCATCATGGCCAGGGCCTCGGCGGTGCCGCCGGCCACGCGTGGCACCATGCCCAGCCGGTCGCGCAGCATAAGCTGATAGGCGCGGCGCATCGGTTCGTCATTTTCCACGACCAGCGCCACCCGCCCCCGCAGCGACGGCCCGGTCGCGGCCGCCGGCGCCGGTTCGGCATGCGCGCCCGGCGCCACCAAAGGCAGGCCGACACTGAACACCGTGCCGCGCCCCGGCTGGCTGTCCAGCGCGATGGGGTGGCCCAGCTTCAGACAGGCGCGGCGCACGATGGACAGGCCCAGCCCCATGCCCGGCGCGCCGCCTTCGCGCGCGATGCGCTGAAATTCGTCAAATACCCGCGCCCGGTCGCCCGCCGCGATGCCGACGCCGGTGTCGCGCACCTCAAGCCAGGCCCGCGCGCCGCGTTTGCGCACCCCCACCAGCACCCCGCCCTGATCGGTATATTTGATCGCGTTCGACACCAGATTCTGCGCGATCCGCCGCAGAAAGACAGAATCGCTGAGCACCACCGCCGAGGTCGGCGCAAAGGTCAGCTTCAGCCCCTTGCTTTCGGCCATGGGCGCATATTCGATGGCCAGCCGCCGGAACAGCCCGCCCAGATCGACGGGCTTGCGCTGAAACTCGATCCGTTCGCTGTCCAGCCGCGAAATGTCCAGCACCGCATGCATCAGTTCCTCGACCGATTCGAACGCACCCGACAGGCGCAGCGCCAGCTCGGACTGAAAATCGTCCAGCGCCGTATCCTTGAGCGCCGACAGAAACAGCTTGGCGGCGGAAAGCGGCTGCAACAGATCGTGGCTCGCGGCGCGCAGAAAGCGGGTTTTCGAACGGTTCGCCTCTTCGGCGGCGGCGCGGGCGACGGCCAGTTCGCGGTTGCGTTCCGACAGATCGGCCAGGGCCTTTTCCAGATCGCGGGTGCGGGCCTGTACCTCTTGTTCCAGCGCGACGGCGGCCTGAAACATCGACCAGGCGGAACCGCGCCCCTCTTCCAGCTTGTCGATGCGTTCGACCAGCACATCGGCGATGCGGTTCAGCTTTTCGATCCGGCGTTCGTCGGATTCGTCCTGTCGAAGCGAAATCATCGCGCCCCCTGACCCGCCTCGGGCGGCATCAAGGCCATGCCGACAAAGGTCTGGTTCACATGCATGCCGCGATGCTGTTCGCCATAGGTGTTGAAGCCCGCGACGCGGTAGCGCGCCAAAAGCTCGGACATCTGCGCCGTCATCCCCGCGCGTTCCAGCGCAAGCCGGCGCAGGATGCAGTCAAAGCCCAGCACCATCAGCGGCGGACGCGGCAGATCGTCCAGCGCATCGGCAAAGCCGCGCATCATGTCCATCGCCCGGCCCACGGTCAGCACGTTCCCCGCCTCGATCCCGGACAGAAGTTGCAGGCCGCCGCCGGGGGACACGGCGCGGATGGCGCGGACGTGATGGCGCCCGCCGGTGCGCAGCAAAAGCGGGTGGCGGGCAAATTCGGTGGGGGTCAGCGCGGCGATATCCAGCCCGGCCAGCCGGGCATATTCCTGGGCCGCGGGTTCGGCGTTCAGTTCCAGAATGACCCGGTTATGCAGATCGGCGGCGGTCACCACCGCCCGCCGGTCGGTCGGGCTGAAATGCGTAAAGGCGACCTCGGCCACGGCGAAATCGGTTTCGATCAACAGGAAAACCGCGGCACCGGGGCACTCCTGGCCATCGACCATCTGGTCGCTTTGTTCAAACCGGATGCCGCGCGCGGTCGAGGCGCCGATCACCGGCAGCCCCGGGATCGCCGCATCCAGCGTGGCGGCCAGCACATCCTCTTGCCGGGCCAGCGCATCGGCCAGCACCACCCCGAAACTGGAACGCCGCAGGTCGGGCCGGAACTCGGCATGCAGGCGGCGCAGCGCCCCCATCCAGTCCGAAACCGGCACCTGCGCCTGATCGCGCAGCACGCAAAGGCCGACGCGAAAGCTGGCGCGCGGAAAGCCCAGCGCCATCACCGTATCCTGCGCATAGCCATCGGGCCCGATCTCACCGGCCGAGGAACAGCCGACGACCCGGCACCCGCCATCCCCGCGCCCCGCATCATCCAGCGCCTGACACAGATCCCGGCCAAGACGGCCAAGCCCGCCCGCCGGCATGCCAAACAGCATGACCAGCGCCGGTTCGACCGGCGCCATCGCGGCCACGATGCGCGCGGACAGATCCGGCGCCCCGGCCGGGACCGAAATCGCGACGGGGGCCGCAGGCGGGGTCATCGCCCGCGCCCGCCGCCCCGGGCGCGGCGGCGGCTGGCTGACATTCATGCCGGTTCGAACAACCTCACGCTATTGGCCAGAAGCACCGCCTGGGTGCGGCGGCGGGCGTTGATCTTGGACATGATCGCGGTGATGTGGGTCTTGACCGTGGCCTCGGCGATCGACAGCTCATAGCTGATTTCCTTGTTCGCCCGCCCCTGACAGATCAGCCGCAGGATTTTCATCTGTTGCGGTGTCAGGCTGGCAAAGCGCCGGGCCAGTTCGGCGCGGGCGGCGTCCTCTTCGCCGGCATGTTCGGGCTCATAGCTGTCGGGGGTCACGCGTTCGCCGTCCCACATCCGGCGCAGGCTGTCGACCAGCGCCTCGCGGCCAAGGGACTTGCTGATATAGCCCTGTGCGCCGGCCGCCATCGCCGCCGAGATCATGGCGTTTTCCAGATCGGCCGAGATCATGGTGATCGGCACATTGGGGATCTGCCGGCGCAGGGTGACCAGCCCCTCGGCCCCGCGCGCATCGGGCAGATTCAGGTCCAGGATGACCGCGTCGGGCACGCCCTGGCTGCGGATCTGTTCCTGGGCCGCGGCAAGGCTGCGGGCCGTGCGCACATTCTTGAGCCCGAAGCTGATCTTGAGCGTCAGCGCCAGCGCGTCGCACATCAGCGGATGGTCGTCCACGATCAGGATTTCGCGCACACGTTCCGCAGACGGCCTTGGCGGCGCGGTGCTTTCCTGTTGGGTCGGGTTTGCCGTTGCCATCGCTCTCCTCCCAAAGAAACGGTGGGTGCCGCGCGCCGTTGCGACGTCGCGGGATCTGTTTCCATCTTAGGGCCTGGCCGGAATGGCGCAAGCTTCATGGCGCAAATGACGCGATTCTGCTACGACTTCGGATGTATTGGACATTCCGCCTTTACATGTCAGGTTTTCGGACACGCGGCCGGACAGGAACCAGACAGACCACCGCATCGGGAGGCCAAAGATGCACACGACCAGAAGAATCACCCTGCTGGGAGGGGCTGCGATCCTGTCGGGGCTGGCGATGCCGGCGCGCGCGCTGAGCGCCGTGCCCGGGATCCGCATCGGCACGCTGGAAAACGGCACCGTGAACTGGGAAATCCAGACCATCACCGGCCAAGGCCTTGACCGCAAAAACGGTTTTCAGCTGAGCGCGCTGCCGCTGGCCGGCAATCCCGCGACCCAGGTCGCCATGCAGGGGGGTGAGGTCGACACCATCGTCTCGGACTGGTTGTGGGTGGCACAGCAACGCGCGCGGGGGGCGGATTTCACCTTTCTGCCCTATTCCACCGCCGTGGGCGGGATCATGGTCGCCGGCGACAGCCCGGCACAGACGCTGGCCGATCTTGAGGGCAAAAAGATCGGCATCGCCGGTGGCCCGGTCGATAAAAGCTGGCTGATCCTGCGGGCGTGGTCGCGCGAAAAGCTGGGCCGCGATCTGGCCGACACGACCACACAGGTCTTTGGCGCGCCGCCGGTGATCATGAACGCCGCCGAAACCGGCGAGGTCGATGCCGCGATCAATTTCTGGCATTTTCAGGCCAAGATGCAGGCGCGCGGCATGCGCGAGCTGATTTCGGTGGGGACGGCGGCGGCCGATCTGGGGCTGGACCCGACCGTGCCGCTGCTGGGCTATGTGCTGCGCGACAGCTGGATCGCCCAGTCGATGCCGCAGGCCACGGGCTTTGCCCGGGCATCGCGCGAGGCCAAGGATCTGTTGGCGCGCGACGATGCCGCCTGGGACGCGCTGCGCCCGATCATGAACGCCAAGGACGATGCCGAGTTTCTGGCGCTGCGCGCGGGCTGGCGCGCGGGCATTCCCGCCCCCGGCCCGGTCGATGCCGCCAAGGCGCAAAAGCTGTTTGCGGCCATGGCGGCCCTTGGCGGGGACGAACTGACCGGCGGGCTGACCGAATTGCCCGCGGGCCTGTTCTGGACGCCGGAGCAGTCCTGACTTGACCATGCCGCCAAAGCCACGATCCATGCGCCCGGCCCTGTTGCCGGGGCTGGCCTCGGTCGCCGTGATGGTGCTGATCTGGGCCGTGGCCGCGCAGGTGACGGACCGGCCCCAGACCCTGCCGGGGCCGTGGCAGGTCGCGACGCGCATGGCCGCGCTGGCCGCCAGTGGCGAGCTTTGGTTCAACGCCGGCATGACCCTGATGCGGGTCGGGCTGAGCTTTGTTCTGGCGATGGCGGTGGGCATGGCGCTGGGGCTGGCGATGGGGCGGTCGCGCGCGGCCGACAACTGGCTGAACCCGGCGCTGATCATCGGGCTGAACGTGCCGGCGCTGGTGGTGATCGTGCTCAGCTATATCTGGATCGGGCTGAACGAGACGGCGGCGATATTTGCGGTCGCGCTGAACAAGATCCCGGTCGTCACGGTGATGATCCGCGAAAGCACCCGCGCGCTGCGCCCCGATCTGGACGAGATGGCGCGCGCGTTCCGCATGACGCCGATGGCGCGGCTGCGCCATGTCGTGCTGCCCCAGCTTGCGCCACAGATCGCCGCCGCCGCCCGGACCGGGATTTCCCTGATCTGGAAAATCGTGCTGGTCGTAGAATTTCTTGGCCGCTCGAACGGGGTGGGGTTCAAGATTCACCTGCTGTTTTCCAGCTTCGATGTCGCGGGGGTGCTGGCCTGGGCGCTGGCCTTTGTCGGTGTCATGCTGGCCATCGACCTGTTCGTCCTGCGGCCCTGGGAACGCCGCGCCAATCGCTGGAGGCGGGATGCGGCTTGATCTGGAGGCCAAGGCATTTGCCGGTCACGAGGTGCTGGGGCCGCTGTCGATCCGCCTTGCGCGCGGCGAAAGGCGGGCGGTGCTGGGGCCGTCGGGCATCGGCAAGTCCACGCTTTTGCGCATTCTTTCCGGGCTGGACACGGATTTTCAGGGCCGGATCGGCGGCGATGAACGCCGTGCGGTGGTGTTTCAGGAACCCGTCCTGCTGCCATGGCGCGACGCGCTGGCCAATGTCACGATCCCGACCGGCTGCGCGGACGGGGTGGCGCGGGACTGGCTGGCGCAGGTCGGGCTCGTCGGGCATGAGGCCAAGTTTCCCCGCCAGCTGTCGCTGGGCCAGCAACGGCGGCTGGCGCTGGCCCGCGCCTTTGCCGCCGTGCCCGATATCCTGTTGATGGACGAACCCTTTGCCTCGCTGGATGCCGGGACCGCCGCGCGGATGCTGGTGCTGACCGATGAATTGCTGAGCCGCAGCGGCGCGGGCCTTTTTCTGGTCACCCACGATCCGGCCGAGGCCCGCACCCTGCGCGCAGAGGCCCTGTATCTGGGCGGTCAGCCGGCGCGGTTTCAGCCCGCGCCGCCCGCGCCCGATCAGGCCTAGCCCGCCTGCCCTAAACCGCCTGCACCAATCTGCCCGCTTTGGGCAACCTGCGCTAGAATGACTGATCCCAGACCCGGCCATCGGTATCCTGTGCATGCACCGCGACCGGGCCCGCGCCGGGTGCATAGGCGAAACGAAATACCGGATCCTCGGCGATCGAAATCCCCGCCTCCATGGTGAACAGCGGCTGATCGCCCTGTGTCACGTCCAGCACCTGAATGAACTCGGCCGGGATGGTCAGCAGCGTCACCTGATCGCGTTGCAGCCCCGAGAAATTCGGATGCCGGATCATCAGCGTGCCGATGGCGCGGCCGCCTTCCTCGGCCTGACGGAACCGCATCTGACCCATCGCGGCGCGCACCTCGTCCATGTTCTTGCCCGCAGGGGCCGAGCACCCGCCCGAGGCCTTGACGTACCGCCCCGCCATGACCATCCGGCCGTCGTCCAGCGTGGCGATGGCGCGCAGGTCGGAATAGGTGTCGACGCGGACGCGCACCTCGAAATCCAGCGGCATCAGCGCCGGGCCAAAGGTGAATTCCCCCGCCACCGGGGCGGGATTGCCGTCAACGACCAGCACCAGCCTGCGGATCGCGGGCGCGCCCGGCGGCTGGGTGATGCGCACCGGCACCAGCGCGGGATTGTCGGCGCGCACCGGGGCCTCAAGCATCAGGATGGCGGGATCGACCGGCGGCTCGACCTCGGTGTCGATGATGCTGGATCGCAGATCCTCCCACAGGGGCGAGGGTTGCAGGGGGTTGGCCACCCCCTCGGCATAGGCGGGGGCGGAAAGCAGGGCCAGGATCAGCGCAAGTCGCATCAGGCATCCCCGGGGCTGTCGGGCGGCACGCCGTCACCGCCAATTTTGCAGGGCGCGATCATGTTAGACCCCCACCCCGCCCCGTCAACGCACAGGCCCGTGTCCCCGGCCAAAGGTCTTAGATGGCCTCACGCCGCCCGCATGCTAGGCTGTGGCCCGGAAAGGGTCCGCGATGTTCCACCTTGTCCTTGCCGCCTGCCTTGCCGCCGATCCCGCCGCCTGCGCCCCGCGCTTTTTGCCGGCGGGCGAGGCCGCGACGCGACAGGATTGCGAGGCCGGGGGCGCCGCCATCGCCGCCGAATGGCTGGCCGCGCATCCCGACCTTATCGCCAAGGCCGGCGCCGCCACCCGCTGCGTGGATACCGCCGCCCTGCCGGCGCTAAAGGTGCAAGAGATCGCGCCCGGCATCTTTGTCCATCAGGGCGCGACGGAACAATTGTCGCCCGCCAACCGGGGCCGGATCGCCAATCTGTCCTTTGTCATCGGCGACAGCGTGGCGGTGATCGATGCCGGCACCTCGCGCGCCGAGGCCGAGGCGCTTTACGCCGCCATCCGCCAGCGGACCGACAAGCCGGTCAGCCATCTGATCCTGACCCATATGCATCCCGACCACATCATGGGGGCCGAGCTCTTTGCCGAGGCCGGCGCCTCCATCACCGCCGATGCCCGCCTGCCCGAGGCGGTGGCCCGGCGCGCGCCGATCTGGTTGCAATCCATCCCCGAACAGATCGGCGCGGGTGAATTCGCCGGCACCCGGATCGCGGCGGTGGATGAGACCGTCGCAGATACCGGGACGATCCGGCTGGGCGGGCGGGACCTGCGCCTGAGCGCCGCGCCCCGCGCCCATTCCGGCAATGACCTGACCGTGTTCGACGTCCAGACCGGGACGCTGTTCGCGGGCGATCTGATCTTTCAGGGGCTGACGCCGTCGCTGGACGGATCGGTGAGCGCGTGGCTGGACTGGCTGGCGCGGCCGCCCGAGCCGGCACCGGCGCGGATCGTGCCCGGGCATGGGCCGGTGGGCGATGACTGGGCCACCGCCACGGCGCCGACCCGCGCCTATCTGACCGCGCTGCGCGACGCGGCGCGCGATGCGCTGGACCGGGGTATCCCGCTATCCCGGGCGGTGGCCCGGATCACCGCGCAGATGCAGCCGATTGCCGCGAACTGGCGGGATTTCGACGCCACGACCGCACGCAACGCCGCCGCGGCCTATGCGGAACTGGAATGGGAATAGATTGCCCTGTCCCGGCGGCGATGGCACAACTGCGCCAGTCACAAGTCGGAGATTGGCCATGGCGCGCCCCATCTGGAAAAGCTTTTTCGCGGCGGCACTGGCCGGCATCATGCTGGCAGGTCCCGCCAGCGCCCAGGATGCGCCGCTTCCCGAACGCCGGCTGACGCTGCGCGCCGATACCGACATGCCGGGCGGCGATCTGGCCCAGAT
>RRZT010298330.1_pt1 | contig 13731 bp, 11 predicted proteins | sample 2165551 | NCBI WGS metagenome assembly RRZT01 (sample SAMN10456910, study PRJNA506462) | wastewater metagenome | biome: wastewater; feature: sludge; material: wastewater sludge; isolation source: wastewater sludge with Escherichia coli K12::gfp cells carrying plasmid... | place: USA: Moscow, Idaho... | reverse complement strand
TGTGTCCGAGAGGACGTGGAGGTTCAGCTCCTCTCGCGCGCACGGTATTGAGAGGCCCCGTGACTAGGCAAAACACCTAGTCACGGGGCCTTTTGTCATGTTCGGGGGTTTCGCCAAATGGACCCAGATCGGGCCATTGCGTGCCAGACATCTGGCACGCAGCTGGCACGTCGTGCCGGAAGGGAGCAGAGGATGAGCAGGCGGGCGTTCGGCAGTCTGAGGAAGCTGCCGGCGAGGTTCCTTCAGACCGGAACATGCTGCGCGCGATGGCCGACGTCACCGTTCGGTTCCTTCGCAGAAAGGGATTGGAGGCCGAGGCCTTGGCGTTCGCGGAGGCCCAGTTCAGGACCGGCGACCAGACGATCCTCCAGGGGTCGCGGTTCGAGAAGTGGGCGGCCGTTACGCACGGCGCCGTGCAGGACTTCAGGCGCAAGCGCCTCCTCTATGAGCTGGCTGAGCACGAGCGCCAGGGGATGCCCGGACGCGATCTGGAGCACTGACCGCGTGGCGGGCGCTGCGACCGGTGTTGGAGGACGGCTGGGTCGTTTCGCCGTGATGAGCGCGCTCTCGCGTACCCTGCACACGCTCCTTACTAACGACTACAATCGAGGTGTTAGTAAGGAGGGTGTGTTGCTTCCGTTCGTTGCATTCCCCGAGCTCGGCCACGCCGAGCACTTCTGGCACGCTGATGAGGCCTACGCCTCTCGAGCAGCGATCGCCGCGGCAAACGGTCCATATCGATCGACCATCACTCCACCCATCGTCGACTACATCCCACAGCATCCCTCCGGTCTGGCTGCGGAGGTCGCCGAGGCCGAGGCTGCGCTGGTGCAGTTCGACCAGTATGCGCGTCTGGTCCTGGGTGCGGGCAATCCTGGTCTCGGGCCGATGAGCAGCATCCTGCTTCGAACCGAGTCTGCCTCCAGCTCGCAGATCGAGAACCTTACGGTCGGCGCCAGGCAGCTTGCTCTGGCCGAGCTCGGCCAAGCCAAGTCCGACAACGCCCGCCTGGTCACCGCCAACGTGCGGACGATGGAAGCGGCGCTGGCGCTGTCCGGTCGGCTTGACGAGGACTCGATCCTGGCGATGCACCGGGAGTTGCTATCCGGCCAGCAGGGGTGGGAGGAGCACGCTGGGAAGTACCGCGACCGGCTCGTCTGGGTGGGTTCGTCGGCGATCACACCGCGCGGTGCCGCTCACGTTGCTCCGCAGCCAGAGCTGGTGCCGGCAGCAATGGCAGATCTGGTCAGCTTCCTGCGACGCCGGGACATCCCCGTCGTCGCCCACGTGGCGATTGCTCATGCGCAGTTCGAAACAGTCCACCCCTTCGTGGATGGCAACGGCAGGACGGGGCGAGCTCTCGTCCATGCCATGCTCGCCGCGGCTGGGGTACTCAGGTCCACGACTGCACCGATCTCGGCCGGTCTGCTGCGCGACGTTGAGCCCTACTTCGCTGCTCTGGGTGACTTCCGGTCGGGCGATGCGGGGCCGATCATTGCGGCGTTCGCTGACGCGTCGCTATTCGCAGCCAGGTCAGGTGCGCAGCTGGTCGACGATCTGGCCGCTCAGGTTGATCAAGCGCGACAGCAGCTTGCCGGGCTCCGGAAAGACGCCGCCGGCTGGACCGTGCTTCCTCACCTCGTCGCCCATCCGGTGATCAACGCACGGTTCTTGACGAGCCAGTTGGGAATGAGTGACGTGACCGCACAGCGCGCACTCGACCAGCTCACCCGAGCGGGTGTACTCATCGAGCGAACCGGCCTGAAGCGAAACCGGGTCTACCAGCACGACGGGACCCTCGAGATCCTCGACGCCTACGCCCAACAACTCCGCCGCTAGTGGGGGCCGTTTGCGGAAGTGCCTGATTGCGCCCGTTGCGGACTGACCTCACAGTGTCCTGTGGCCCTGTCGGGATTTCCCACCGTCGGTATCTCCGCAGGTCCGTCGTGGCGGCCCAGTAGTGCCTGGGTTTGTCCGAGGTGACCGATAGCGTGAAGTCCGTAAACAAGTTGGAGCGCAACGAGTTGCTGTCTTTCTGGATCAAGCCGTCGAGTGACACCGAGAAGCTGCAGCAGGAGCGGGCGGAGCGCATGGTTCGGGCCGCGATCGAAGCGTCGGACATCCCCGGGTCGGCCGAGTACACCGTCTACACCAAGGGCAGCTACCGGAACTCGACGAACGTCAGGAGCGACGTCGACGTCGTCGTCGAACTCACGGAGTGCTTCTACTTCGACTTCTTCAACTGCCAGGCTCCGTTCAAGGATGGCACGCCCCATTCCGGCGGGTGGCGGCCCGCGACCTGGAGGAGCGCCGTGGAAAAGGCAATGGTCGACCACTACGGCGCGGCTGCAGTGGATCTCTCCGGCAACATCGCGATCAACCTTCCGGGAGGTGAAGGGCAGCCGGCCGAGCGCCGATCTCGTGCCCTGTTTCGACTATCGGCGCTTCGACGCATCAGATCGGAGCGCCGCCCACGTCGGTTCGTGTGTGTTCCCGAAGGACGGCAGCGACAAGGTCGTCAACTGGCCCCAGCAGCAGTACACGAACGGTGTGACCAAGAACGAAGCGACCGGGCACCGCTACAAGCGGTTCGTCCGAGCGCTGAAGCGTTCCGAGAACTGGCTCGTCTCGGAGCAGAGAATGGCCCCGCTGGCCTCCTACCTGATGGAATGCCTGGTCTACAACGTGCCCGACCACATCCTCGCCTACGGCGACCTGGACAAGGGTTCGACGCCACCCTCGACTACCTCGCGCATCGGCTCCGGAACGACCACGACACGATGGAGGAACCCAACCGACTCACGTGGCTCTTTCGCGGACACAAGAACTGGACGGCAGCCGAGTGCGGCCAACTGGTCCTCGCCACACAGAGCATGTTCGGGTTCGGAGCCAGCTGATGGCTGCCCGACCGGACACCCTGGTCCGTAGGGCTGTGGCGATTGTCGGGGTCGCGTTCTCGGTGATCCTGTGGCTCTCAGGGGTGCTGACCCCCGGCTGGTTCTCGACGGTCATCACCTGGGCGCCCACTGTCGCCGCATTCGCCGTTGTGGCGTGGGACAAGTGAGTCTGGAAGTGGGGAGTGTTCCTGCGAACACACAACCGGCCGAGAATCGAGGGGCTGTGGGAAGGGGCCGTCACCCCGGTCCCCGACTCCAGACGCAGCGATACCGGTCCAGTACGGTGCTTCGTCGTCATCCGCCAGTCGTTCTGGTCGCTACACGTATACCTGTGCACCGCGGAGAGCAGCAGCACGAGCAGATCGGCGACCCTCTGTCCTAACGATGCTGCCGGTGCCTCCGAGCTGATGTACGTGTACGACAACGAACCGCAGGCCGGCCTTCTCGACCGCAGCCCACGGCATCTCGGGGCCGCCCGTCTCCACTGTCCTGGCCGCGTGCCGGACCACCTTGAGGGCGCCTACTTCACCCCGCGGTTGACCCTGGGCGATCTCTCCTACGTCTCGTCGACCGATCGTCCAACCCGCTGACGTTCACCGAGTGCGTGCAGAAAGTCGACTCGGCAGCGTAGGTAGACCGGTCCGCGCGTTTACGCCCAAGCCATGAGCGCCCGCGGCGTGTTCCAATACCGCGACGCCAAGGCCCGCGACGAGATCGACGCAGTGGGCGAGGCGTCCGACGGCCGCTGGGTCGTCGTCGAGGTCAAGCTGGGGCTGAGCCAGGTGGACGCCGCCGCTGCGACCTTGGTTCGCGTCGTGGCCAAGGTCTGCGGATCTTCAACTCGCTATGCTCCGGGTACGGCTAAGTGGGTCGGCGCTATCGTTTCGATGTTGTTCGTACTCTGGCTGCTTGGTGGCGGCGCAAAGAGCATCTCGTCCGATCCGTGCGTTGAGGCGCAGACCGCGCGGGATATCGCTGCTCGGTCAACGGGAGACAAACGCACAACCGCGCTCCTGGAGGCGTTTGACCAACAGGCCAAGTGCGACGCTCAGCGGTGAAAAGCGAGGTGTGCCGTTCGCCCATCAACCCAGCCGCTCGGGCTCTAGTGGGTGGTGGTGCGGGCCACACCGTGAAGGGCTTCGCTGAGCAGTTCTCCGGGCCAGCTGAGCCGACGAGTCTGAGGCGCAGAGGCCGCATCGGCTACGCCGCTCTGGACAACCGCTGGGTCAGGGAGGTGCTCGCCTCCTGCGCGACGGTCTCGGCCGTCTCCAGTCGAGGCTGCAGCAGCGTGGCCCAGAGACGGTCGGGATGCATCACGTCCCAGCGGGGACGAAGTCCCTGACGCCTCCCGGCGCCGGGATCTGGTTGCCGAGGCCGTCGATAGGCGCGGTTCCACATACATGGGCCAGATCGTGTCAGTCGTCTGGGATTGCGGGGCGCCCGGTGGAGTGCAGTGGCGATGTCTCAGCTCGACCGGGTCGCTACGAGCAGAGAGCCCGGTCTGCCTCTCTCCTCGCGAGGGCCGTTCCGGCAGGAAATGCGTTGGTTGCGATCGGAGCCCGTGTGCCAACACAAGGTGCGCCCACCTGCACAAACGCCATTGCTCAAGATATGCCCGGCAGTACAGGGAGCTTGGTGGCATCAATGGCTCCCGACGTGAGGGTGTTCTCGGCACGCTGGTCGACCTCTCGGGGAGGTCAACAGGCCAATCCCTTGGAGGGGTGTATCTACCGGTCGCGGAGCAATCCCGTTCGGCTCGTCGAATGGCGCGGGATGAGCGTCTCGAAGGCGCCCGTCGGGACCCGGGTGAGGCGGCGCCCGTCGAGCTTGGCCAGGATCAGGTCGGCGATCAGGCGCCCGAGCGCTGCGCCGTCGAGGCGGACGCTGGTCAGCGAAGGAACGAAGAGCGACGCAAGGGGAGAGTCGTCGTGGCCGACGACGGAGAGTTGCTCGGGGATGCGCAGCCCCGCGGTGAGTGCCGCCCCGACGACGAGGGCAGCAATCTCGTCGTTGTAGGCGACGACGCCGGTCACGCCGTCAGCGACCCAATCGGAGACCAGGCTCGCCCTGTCGAGATCGGGGCGATCGACGTCGCACGAGGACAAGCAGACCATCCCGCAGGCAGCCGCGGTGCGGGCGGCGACATCGGCGCGCTGCTGCGCAAGCACGGCCAGGCGTGGGTCGGACGTCGACGCGATCGCGATGCGGCGATGGCCAAGCTCGTGGAGGTGCTCCACCTGGAGCACTGGGCCATGGGTTCCGGCCTGCTCGGCGGTGTCGGCGGATGCCAGGGTGTCGCTTGCGTCGGGGAAGATGGCACGGATCCCGTGCTGACGCATCGATGCCACATCGGACTCGGAGAAGGGTGCGAAGCCGACGACGACATCGGGATCAAGTTGCTGCCACAGTGGCCGCGTCTTTCCCGTGGTGTGTGGGGCCCAGGTGACGAGTGTGTAGCCTCCCTCGTCAAGCACGAGGGTGGCTTCCTCGATGTAGCGTCGCACGCTGTAATCCTGGGGCCAATCCGGTAACACCAGAAGGACCAGGTGTGTGCGCCCGGTCGCCAGTGCCTGCGCGGCGGCCCGGGGCCGGTAGCCGAGCGTGCGCGCGGTCTCGATCACTTTGTCGCGTGTTGTGGCGGAGATGGTCTGGCCGGGAGTGTCGTTGAGGACGTATCCGACGGTGGCACGTGAGACGCCGACCGAGCGTGCCACATCGGCCGCCGTGGCGCGACGGGGGGGCGTCATGGTGCCACCTCTCTGTGTTCGCTAGTGGTTCGACGGTAGCACTTGCGCGCGCAAGTTGCCGTTGGTAGCCTCCCACTTGCGCGCGCAAGTTAGCGGCGATCGCATTCTGAATCGTTTCATGGCGTGCCTGCATTCCACCTGACAAAGGAGTCTCAACGATGAACGCACCCTCCGATCAAGACCCAACGTCCGCCCCCCCGCTGCCGCAACCGGTACCGAGGCCCCCGGTCGTGACAGACAGTCTGCTGAGCGCGGAGGTCGAGGCGCCCGAAACGCAGGTCGGACGCCGCTACATCTGGTTGATGGTTCTGGCGCAGTTCGGCGTGTTCGTGGCCTTCATCACGCCGCTTGCGATCTCACTCGCTATCAAGCTCAGCCAGCTTGCCCCTGGCCGGGACGAGTACCTGGGGTACATCACCGGTGCCGGCGCGCTCGCCGTCATGCTTGCGGGGCCCTTCCTCGGCATCGCGAGCGATCGGACTCGCAGCCGTATCGGTCGTCGGCGGCCGTTCATGATCGGCGGTATGGCTCTCGGGGTCATCTCACTGATCGTGATGGCAACAGCACCCAACGTGATCGTGTTGGGCGCAGGGTGGGTTCTCGCCCAACTCGGGTGGGGGCAGGTGCTCAGCAACCTCCAGATCTCCACCGCAGACCGACTCCCCGAGAGCCAGCGAGGCCGGGTGGCGGGGCTGACGGGGTTCGCCACCCAGATCGCCCCGGTGATCGGGGTCGGGATCGCCGGGATCCTGGCCGCCGACAACCTGTTGCTGTTCCTCGTGCCCGGTGCCGTCGGCGTGGTTCTGGTCTCGCTGTTCGTGCTGTTTGTGCATGAGGACGACTCGCGCGGCATGGAGTTCCCCGAGGACCTGAGTATCCGCACGTTCTTGAGCAAGCTCATCTTCGACCCTCGCCAGTACCCCGATTACGCCTGGAACTGGCTGGGTCGATTCTTCTTCTACTTCGGGCTCACCCTCAACACGACGTTCACCGCATTCTTCTTCGCCTCGCGGCTCGGGGTCTCGGTGACGGAGGTCGCTGGGACGATCGCGATCCTCTCGCTGGGCGGGATCTTCGCGGTCACGCTGGGTGCGCTCGGCGGAGGATTCCTGTCCGACCGGTTGCGCCGCCGGCGCGTCTTCGTCCTTTCGTCGGGTTTGATCTTCGGCGCAGGCGCGGTGGTGATGGCCTTCGCCGGCGACCTCCCCATGCTGGTGGTCGGATCCCTCCTCGGGTCGTTGGGCATCGGCATGTTCTCCGCTATCGACCAGGCACTGCTGCTCGATGTGCTGCCGGAACGCGGCACGGACGCCGGACGCTTCATGAGCATCATCGGTTTCGCCACCTCGATCCCTCAGGCTGTCGCGCCGCTGGTCGCACCCATGTTCCTAGCCCTCGGGGTCAGCGCGGCGGGGGAGAAGAACTATCTGCTGCTTTACCTCATCGCCGCGGCCTGCACCGTGTGTGGCGGCCTCGTCGTTCTCCGCATCCGCTCTGTCCGCTGATCCACTAAGGAGATTCCGCATGACCATCGACCAGCGCAGCCGCTTCGTTTCGCCCAGCACCTCCACAGGCGCACAGGGAGAGCCAGCCGCCTATCTTCGCCGCTCATTCGACGTGGCCGAACTGCCTGACCGGGCGACGCTGCGCATCACCGCGCTGGGCGTCGTCGAGGCTCACCTCAACGGCGCCGTGATTGGCGACGAGGTTCTGGCCCCCGGCTGGACCTCCTACCGACACCGTCTCGTGGTGGGCGAGTATGACGTCACCGGTGACCTCCGCCTCGGCGAGAACGTGCTCGGCGCCATCGTCGGGGAGGGATGGGCGCTCGGCCGTCTTGGGCTGGAGAACAAGCGCAACCACTATGCACAGCGGCCTGCTCTGTACGCAGAACTCGTCCTTGCCTACGGTGACCGCACCGAGGTCATCGCCAGCGACGAGGCCTTCCGTGCGGGAACCGGTGGCGTCCGGGACAACGGCATTTACGATGGCGAGACGTTCGACGCCCGACTCGAGCAGACGGGGTGGGATGCGCCGGGATTCGACGACTCGACCTGGGGAGACGTCGAGATCGTGGACTGGCCGCTCGACGCCCTCACCGATTCGCCCGCCGAGCCGATCCGTCGCGTCGAGGAACTCGCCCCCGTCGGGATCCTCACGACCCCGGCCGGCAAGACTGTCGTGGACTTCGGGCAGAACCTGTCGGGCCGTGTGCGGCTCACAGTGACCGCCCCGGCAGGCACCGTCATCACCCTGCGCCACGCGGAGGTCATGGTTGCCGGCGAGATCGATACTGAGACGCTGCGCGGAGCGAAGGCCACCGACCGCTTCATCGCCGGCGGTGCGGGCCAGGAGGTGTGGGAACCGCGGTTCACCTTCCACGGATTCCGCTACGTCGAGGTGCACGGGTGGCCGGGCGACATCAGCCCCGCGGATGTCCGGGCCGTGGTCACCCACTCCGACATGCGTCGCACGGGCTGGCTGCGCACCTCCGACCCCCTGCTGAACCAACTGCATTCCAATGCCGTCTGGTCGATGCGTGACAACTTCGTTGGTGTCCCCACCGACTGTCCGCAGCGCGATGAGCGCCTGGGATGGACGGGCGACATCAACGCCTTCGCCCCCACGGCGGCGTTCCTCTACGACGTCCGAGGAGTGTTGGGTTCGTGGCTGCGTGACCTCGCGCTCGAGCAGAAGGCAGCGGGCTTCGTGCCCTGGGTTGTGCCCGATGTGCTCTCCACGCCCTCGTCGCCCACCGCGCTGTGGAGTGACGTCGCCGTAAGCCTGCCGTGGGCGCTGTACCGGGAGTACGGCGACGCGGGCATCCTCGCCGAGGCCTACGAGTCGATGACGACCTTCATCCGTCAGGTCGCAGGTCTCCTCGATGAGGACGGACTGTGGAGCACCGGCTTCCAGTACGGCGACTGGCTCGACCCCGCTGCCCCGAACGACAATCCCGCCGGAGGCAAGACCGATCGGCACTTGGTCGCCTCTGCCTACCTCTGCAAGACCACCCGCGAGATGGCCGAGACGGCGAGGCTGCTCGGTCGCGACCAGGACGGCGCCGAGTTCGCCGCCCTCGCCGAGAGAGTGAGCGCGGCGTTTCGCCGCGAGTACGTCACCGAGACCGGTCGCGTCTCTGGTGAGACGGTCACCGGATACGCACTCGCCATCGCGTTCGGCATCCTCGATGAGGATCAACGGTCCCACGCGGGTGACCTGCTCGCGCGCCTCGTCGCGAAGGCCGGCTACCGCATCTCGACGGGCTTCGCCGGCACTCCTCTCGTGACCGACGCGCTCTCCAGCACCGGGCACCTCAACGAGGCGTACCTGCTCCTGATGGAAACGGGATGCCCATCGTTCCTGTATCCCGTCACCATGGGGGCGACCACCATCTGGGAGCGCTGGGACTCGGTGCGTCCGGACGGCACCGTCAACCCCTCGGGCATGACCTCGCTCAACCACTACGCTCTTGGTGCGGTGGTCGACTGGATGCACCGCACCATCGGCGGCCTCACCGCGCTCGAGCCGGGCTACACCCGCATAAGGATCGCCCCGCTGATCGGCGGCGGTCTCACTTCGGCGGAGTTGCGGCACCTCGTGAGCACGGGCGAGGTGTTGGTGTCGTGGGAACTCCAGCAGCAGACCATGACCGTCGCCGTGAAGGTCCCCGATGGCACCGTGGCCGAGGTCCTTCTGCCGCTGCACCCCGACGCCGAGAGGCACGAGATCGGACCAGGTGCCCACCGCTGGACCTACGATGTCCCGGCCGCAGGCGTCAGCAGCTACGGCCTCGACTCCACGCTGAAAGAGATCGCTGAGGATCCCGCCGCCTGGCGTGCGTTCTCCGACGCGTTCGCCATCCACTTCCCCGGGGTGCCTCTCGACGGCTCAGCCCCGGAAGCGGCGTTCATGACGGTCAACACGATGCTCGGATACGTGCCCGGCGCGTCAGACGACCTCCGTGACGACCTCGCCGCTGCCCTCGCCCGCGTTTCCGAAGGAGCCTCCGCATGACCATCGATATCTCGCAGCTGACTCTCGAGCAGAAGGCCTCGCTCCTGTCGGGACGTGACTTCTGGTCGACGAAAGAGATCGCCGAGGCAGGCGTCGCCTCGGTGGTCCTCACCGATGGGCCGCATGGCATCCGTCGCCAAGCTGGCGATGCCGATCACCTCGGCATCCACGACAGCTTGCCGTCGACCTGCTTCCCGCCGGCGGTTGCCATTGGTTCCAGCTGGGACCGCGACCTGGCACGCACCGTGGGTGGCGCGGTCGGCGAGGAGGGCGTCGCCTTTGGCGTCTCCGTCGTGCTCGGACCGGGTGTCAACATCAAGCGCTCCCCGCTGTGTGGTCGCAACTTCGAGTACTACTCGGAGGACCCGCACCTCTCGGGGGTTCTTGGGGCTGCGCACGTGACAGGGCTTCAAGCGGCCGGACCAGGTGCGTCAGTGAAGCACTTCGCGGTCAACAATCAGGAGACCGAGCGCATGCGCGTCAGTGCTGATGTCGACGAGCGCACGCTGCGCGAGGTCTATCTCCCCGCGTTCGAGCGCGTCGTCATCGATGCGGCGCCTTCGACGGTGATGTGCTCGTACAACAAGATCAACGGCGTCTACGCATCGCGCGACCGGTGGCTACTGACCGACGTCCTCCGCGGCGACTGGGGATTCGGCGGTGCCGTGGTCTCGGATTGGGGGGCCGTCAGCGACCGTGTCGACAGTGTGAGGGCCGGCATGGATCTTGAGATGCCGGGCGGCGACGGCAGCACCGACGCTCAGATCGTCGCGGCGGTGCGTGAGGGCCGACTCGATGAGGCGCTCGTCGACGCGTCCGTCCGCCGCGTGCTGGAGCTCACCATGCTCCCGCATGAGGCGACTGGACAACTCGACGTCGAAGGACACCATGCCGTGGCCCGGCGCGCGGCGGCCGAGTCGATCGTCCTGCTGAAGAACGACGGCGTCCTGCCGTTGCCCACGGGCTCGAGGATCGCCGTCGTCGGGGCGTTCGCCACGCAGCCGCGCTACCAGGGCGGCGGGAGTTCGCACATCAACCCCACGCGCGTCGACGTCGCTCTCGACGAGATCCGCGCGCTTGCACATGCCCAGGGCTCGACGGTCATCGCGGAGCCCGGTTTCTCACTCGACGCCGACGAAGACCCCGCTTGGGGGGCGGCAGCAGTCTCGGCCGCGGGCGCCGCTGATGTCGCAGTCGTGTTCGCCGGGCTCAGCGATCGCGAGGAGTCCGAGGGCTTTGACCGCACCACCTTGACCCTGCCGGACGCGCAGGTCGGGTTGATCCGAGCGGTTGCCGCCACCGGGACGCCCACCGTTGTGGTGCTCTCGAACGGCGGTGTCGTCTCGCTCGAGGGATGGCATGACGAGGTTGCCGGGATTGTCGAGGCCTGGTTGCTCGGCCAGGCGGGCGGTGGTGCGATCGCCGACGTGCTGTTCGGTGTGGTGAACCCTTCGGGACACCTTGCCGAGACGATCCCCCTCCGCCTCGAAGACAATCCGAGTTGGCTGAGTTTCCCGGGCGAGCAGGGCCACGTCCGCTACAGCGAGGGGATCTTCGTCGGCTACCGGTACTACTCGACCGCCGGAGTGGCGGTGCGGTACCCCTTCGGTCACGGACTGTCCTACACAACATTCGGCACGGATGGCATGGAAGCCGTGGTGACGGGTGACGACACCGTCACGGTGACCGCGACGGTGTCGAACCGCGGTGAGGTGGCAGGCAAGCACGTCGTGCAGGTCTACGTGGCGACGACTGCTGGCCCCGTCCGCCGACCCCTGCGCGAACTCCGCGCGTTCGAGAAGGTCGCCCTCGAGCCGGGCGAGTCGCGTCAGGTCGAACTACGCATGGATCGTCGAGCGTTCGCCTACTGGGACATCGAGCAGGGCGGATGGGTCGTCGCCGCAGGCGAATACACGGTGCAGGTGTGTGCCGACGCGTCCACCGTCCTCGCGGAGCAGACGGTCACACTCGTGGGCGACTCGCTTGTCCGCGAACTCACGATGGAGTCCACGGTCGGCGACTGGTTTGGTCACCCGGTCGTCGGCCCCGCGCTGATGGCCGGCCTCGCGTCAGCCATGACCCCAGAGCAGGCGTTGCAGGCGGAGCAGAACCCTGACGGCCTGAAGATGGTCGAGTCCATGCCGATGCAGCAGTTCCTCGTGTTCACCAACGGAGCCATCCCCGTTGAGGTGCTGGAGCAACTGCTCGAGTTGAGCAAGACGCCGGCACCGGTGGTGTGATGGTGGCGACGACCTTCGAGCGTACCGTCCTGCTCACCGGAGCGACCGGCAACTGGGGACGCGCCACCTTGCGCCAGTTCCGGGAGCGCCCCGACATCCGCGTGCGCGCCTTCGCGCTGCCCTCCCGCTCCGACGCCGCCGTGCTCGCCGAGTTTGCGGGGATGCCGAACCTTGAGGTGGTCCGCGGTGATCTCACCTCCTTCGGCGATGTGGCAGCGGCGATCGCCGGGGTCGACGTCGTGCTGCACGTCGGAGCCGTCGTCTCACCGTTCGCTGACGAGCGGCCCGACTTGGCGCGCCGGGTGAACATCGGGTCGATGCAGAACATCATCCGCGCGGTGCGGGAACTGCCCGCACCGGGGAACGTCGCGGTGATCGGCATCGGTTCGGTTGCTGAGACCGGAGACCGGCAGGAACCCGTGCACTGGGGGCGTGTGGGCGACCCGCTGCGGGTGTCGCAGTTTGACGAGTACGGCCAGACGAAGATCGTCGCCGAGCGGTTGCTCATTGAGTCGAACCTGCCAAAGTGGGCCTGGCTGCGCCAAACCGGCATCTTTCACCCGGGCATGCTCGAGATCCGCGACCCCATCATGACTCACTCGCCGTTCACGGGCGTCATGGAGTGGGTCACGGCCGATGACTCCGCTCGGCTGCTCGTGGGAGTGGCGTCCGCCGACGCCCCTGACGAGTTCTGGGGTGGTGTCTACAACATCGGCGGTGGCGAGCAGTGGCGGCTGACGAACTGGCAGTTGCAGACGATGCTGGGGGGTGCGATGGGGGTGCGCGATATCCGCGACTGGTACGACCGCCACTGGTTCGCGCTGAAGAACTTCCACGGCCAGTGGTACTCCGACAGCGACCGCCTTGCCGATCTCATCCCCTTCCGCCGAGACAGTGTCACGGATGCCCTGGAGCGGGCGATCGAGGTGGCACCGTCATCGGTGCTCTCGGCCGGAAAGGTGCCGGGTTGGGTGGTGAAGAACCTCGTCATGCGTCCGCTTACGCGAAGGCCGTGCGGCACGATGGCGGCCGTGCGCGACCATCGTGACGACGAGATCTCGGCGTACTTCGGTTCGTGGGAGGCCTGGAAGGCGATTGGTGACTGGAGATCGTTCACCGTTCCGGAGCCCTCGCGGATGCCGCGGCTGCTCGATCACGGCTACGACGAGACGAAGGACCCGTTGGAGTGGACGGCTGACGATCTCGGCGGCGCCGCTGACTTCCGCGGTGGTGAGCTGCTCAGCACGGCGGTGGGCACGCCGGGCACGCCCCTCGTCTGGCGATGCGCCTTCGGGCACGTCTTCGCGGGAAGCCCGCGCCTGGTCCTCACCGCGGGGCACTGGTGCCCCGACTGCGTGCGTGACGCTGCGGGGTACGCCCTCCAAGCCGAGACCAACCAACACCTCGCGCAGATCGAGACGCCGGGGGCGGTCGTTGGTGCACCCTGAGGGGCGCCGCAGCCCATCGGCCAGGCCCGTGCGTCCGGTGGCCTCGTCGAACGAGCGTGACGGGCTGGCGCGATCAGCGCGCAAGAGCGTGAAACGAGCCTGCCGAGAGTCATTGTTAAGGTAGGTTAACTCTCATGACGGCCGAGTCTTCCACCCGTAGCGCTTCTGCATCCGCGGCGACCCCGCCCAAGCGCCGCGTGCGGACCTGGTTGTGGGGGCCCGCGTTCGTGGCGGCCATCGCCTACGTCGACCCGGGCAACGTGGCCGCCAACCTGACCGCCGGGGCCCGGTTCGGGTACCTGCTGGTGTGGGTGCTCGTCGGGGCGAACGTCATGGCGTTGCTGGTGCAGTACCTGTCGGCCAAGACCGGGCTGGTCACCGG
>RRZT012035863.1_pt1 | contig 13732 bp, 14 predicted proteins | sample 2165551 | NCBI WGS metagenome assembly RRZT01 (sample SAMN10456910, study PRJNA506462) | wastewater metagenome | biome: wastewater; feature: sludge; material: wastewater sludge; isolation source: wastewater sludge with Escherichia coli K12::gfp cells carrying plasmid... | place: USA: Moscow, Idaho... | reverse complement strand
CTGTGCGCCTCGACGATGCAAGAAGGCCTCATGCGCAACGCCCGCTGACCCCCTCCCACCGCCCCCGCCACCCTTTGGCCCCCGTCTGGGTCCTGCGCGCAGCGCGGGAGACCCCCCTCTGCCCCCGTCGAAAGGACACTCTGACCCCGTCGAGAGGGCACTCTGGGGTCGTCGAAAGGGCACTCTGACCCCGTCGAAAGGGCAATCTGGGCCGTCTGGGCCCCGGGCGCTGCGGAAGCGCCGCGGGCGAGAACTCACCCTGGACCCGTCGAAGGTCAACCAGACGTGGCCGGATCCAGAGCGTCGCCTCCCGCGCTGCTCGCCGTCACACCGGACCAAAATACGAGTGACCTTTGTCCCCTCCTCTCCCACGCCCCGGGGTCAGGCCCCCGACGGGTCCCGGGTGCCCTTTCGACGGGTCCCGAGTGCCCTTTCGACGGGGTCAGAGTGCCCACTCGACGGGGCAAGAGTGCCCTTTCGACGGGGTCAGAGTGCCCTTTCGACGGGGTCAGAGTGCCCTTTCGACGGGGGAGAGGGGGAGCGGGAGAGTGGGTGGGGTCAGCGGGGGGCCATGCGCAGGGCGCCGTCGAGGCGGATGGTCTCGCCGTTGAGCATGGGGTTGGCGACGATGTGGGCGACCAGGGCGGCATACTCGCTCGGGTCGCCGAGCCGGCTGGGGTGGGGCACGCCGGCGCCGAGGGCGGCGACGGCGTCCTCGGGCAGCCCCATCAGCAAGGGCGTCAGGAAGAGCCCCGGCGCGATCGTCGTGCACCGGATGCGGTGCTGCGCGAGGTCGCGGGCGATGGGCAGGGTCATCCCGGCGATGCCGCCCTTAGACGCGGCATAGGCGGCCTGGCCGATCTGACCATCGAAGGCCGCGATCGAGGCGGTGTTCACGATGACGCCGCGCTCCTCCCCCTCGCCCGGCGTCGCGATCATCGCGGCGGCGGCGAGGCGGATGACATTGAAGGTGCCGATGAGGTTGACCTGGATCACTCGGGCAAAGGTGTCGAGCGCGAGCGGGTCGCCGTTCTTGGCGACGATGCGGCCCGGGGTGCCGATTCCGGCGCAGTTGACCACGACGCTGAACTGCCCAAGTGACGCCGCCGCGTCGATCGCCACCGCCACCTGGTCGCTGTCGGTGACATCGGCGGGGACAAAAATGGCCCGCTCGCCCAATTCGTCGGCCAACTGCGCTCCGGCAGAGGTCGGCAGGTCGACGATGACGACTCCCGCCCCGCCGGTATGCAGTCGCCGCACCGTGGCCGCGCCCAGTCCGGACGCACCCCCGGTGACCAGTGCCGAGCGTTCGGTCAGCTCCATCGCAAACTCCTTCGTTGTGCGGTCGTTGCCCCGATCAATCCCCGAGCGTAGCCAGACCCGGTTGCTCGCCATGCCAGCGGGCCAGCACATAGAGCACGCCATAAGGGTCCTCGGACCACAACACCGCGGGATTCGCTGGCTCCGGCACGAGGGTCGCCAGCAGCTGCAAGGCGGCGCGGCCGGTCAGCCACACCTGCGCGCAGAGATCGGCATCCAGGGCGACCAGCGCGCCCGCATCACCGGCGGACAGGGCAGCCAAGGCCACTGCATCAACGCCGGCCGCTCGCTCGTCGAGATGGCCCGGCGCCTTCTCGGTGCGCTTGGCGCTGAGGTCGGCGGCGCACACCAGCAGCGCCCGACCCCCGGCCGCCAGGTCCGCGCCCGCCTGGGCCACCTCCTCGGCCCGAGCGTCGAAGGGCACCACGATCTCCTCGATCGGGCCGGTCCACCCGGCGGCGGCCACGATGAGACGAGCCACCCGGATGCCCACCGCGCCCTTGGTATGCCGTGGCTCCCGCTCGTGCCCCGACACCAGCACCACGCGGTCGATATCGTTGTGCCCCAAGGCTTCCCGCACAAGTGCGATGGACCGCTCCCGAATCGCGGCGGCGGGGTCGGCCAATCCGACATACTCCGGCAGTTGCACCGGCGCCGCGGGTATGACGAGCGCCCCGGCGATCGTCATTGCAGGCCCCGGGTCGTGATGGCCGGCGGGCGAATGCCGGCGATGGTGGAAACCATGTCCAAGACCTGGCGCGTCTCGACGACCTCGTGCACCCGATAGACATGCGCGCCAAGCCAGGCCGAGATGGCCGTCGCCGCGAGGGTCCCGGTCAGGCGCTCCCCCACCGGAAGGTCGAGACTCTCGCCGACAAAATCCTTGTTGGACAACGAGACCAGCACCGGCCAACCCGTGTCGACCAGGTCATTGAGACGGCGGGTCGCCGCGAGGGAGTGCCAGGTGTTCTTGCCGAAGTCGTGCGCCGGGTCGATGAGAATACGCTGCGGGTCGACGCCAAGGGTCACGGCGCGATGTGCTTGTCCCACAACGGATTCGATGATGTCAGCGACCACATCGTCATACTCCATCCGGAAGGGCCGAGTGCGCGGCGTGACCCCGCCGGTGTGCGTGCACACCAGGGCCACATCGAAATCGGCTGCCACACCAGGAAGTTCGGGATCAGCCCCGCCCCACGCGTCATTGATCAGGTCTGCGCCCTCGGCGCACACCGCGCGTGCCACCTCGGCGCGCCAGGTGTCCACGGAGATGACAACCTCGGGATAGGCGCCGCGGACCCACGCGACGAAGTCGACCACGCGATGCATCTCCTCGGCCGCATCGATCTCGGCACCGGGCGCGGCCTTGATGCCGCCGATGTCGACGATATCCGCGCCCTCATCGACAACCTGGCGCACACGGTCCTTGGCGGCGTCCGCCGCCCACGTCGCGCCCTTGTCATAGAAGGAGTCGGGGGTGCGGTTGACGATGGCCATGATGAGGCGCGCATTCTCGTCATAAGAGTGCCGCCCAAGGCGCAGAATCATCGGCTCTCGACCTCCGTCCGATAGTCCACCACAGAGCGGGCTGGTGGCCGCTCACCGATATCGGGATGCGTCACACGAGGCGTGAAACCCGTTGCTGTGCGGTCGAATTGGACGAGTGATACCGGTGCGGGCGCCCACGATGCGTCGGCCAAACCGAGCCTCGCCTCGGCTGCGGCCAGCACCTGCACCGCCATGGGCCCGAGGGTGTCGTGGCGGCGATTGCGGTGGGTGCGGCGCCCGAGATCGACCTGAGCGATGGCGTCGGGTCCGTGCGCAGCGGCGGTGTCGATGACGGCGGCGATCTCCACGCCATACCCCCTCGGCACCGTGAAACCCTCCAGGACCGAGCGCCGGATCGCCCACTCCCCCGAGAGCGGCTGCACCAGGGCAGCGAGCTGCGGCCAGTGCAGGGCGAGCATCGGTCGAGCGACGAGTTCGGTGACCCGCCCACCGGCCTCAGCCTCCCGGCCATCGGCATCGAGCATGGGGCGGTCATAGACCGCCTTGACCAGCATCACATCGGGGTCAGTCAAGAGAGGGCCGAGCAGACCGGACACGAAGTGCGGGCCCCAGTCAACGAGGTCGGCATCGACGAAGGCCAGCAGGTCCCCACGCACGACATGCAGGCTCTTCCACAAGGCCTCACCCTTGCCCTGCGCCACGCCAAGGTCTGGGCGAATATCCTTGGCACGGAAGACTTTTGCCCCGGCCGCCACAGCAACAGCATGCGTGTCATCCTGCGAGTCACTGTCGATGACGACGATCTCATCGACCAAGGTGCCAGCCCACGCCGCCCGGATGCCCGCGACAACGGCGCCGATGCTCGTTGCTTCGTCCCGGGCTGGTATGACGACCGACACCCCCCGGCCCCGCTTGGCGGCGATGAGTTCCTCAGCACTCCACGCGTCGTGCCGACGGACGAGAGGCGAGGCAGTCACGACCGCAACTCTAGGCGCCAGCCCCGTGCGCGAGCTCAGAGGAAGCTGGCCTCCCACGGCCGATAGCTCGCCAACTGCTCCAGCACCCGTACCCCGAGCGGGTCCAGGGTGCCATCCACGACGCCGACCGTGCTCCAGGTCCGGTAGCGCGTCGCGATCATCGCCAGCCGCGCGGCGACATAGTCCTGCCACTCCTGCGGGAAATCCCAGTCCTCCTGGGCAATCACGAGTTCCACTGGCCAGCCATAGGGACGCACCTGGCGAAAGACGGGCGTCGAGGTCAAAAGCAAGGGCCGGAAGCCCGCGGTGCGCGTCTGCAGGTCGGCGATCTGCGCCAAGACGCCAGGGATGGCCGCGCCCGCCACACCGATGGCGTTGATCAGGACCACGGGCAACCGCTCCGGATGCTCGACCGTCTCGACCGGCGAGCCCCCCTTGAGGAAGATGACCGGCACGCCACCGGCGAAGGCGAACACCCGGGTGGCGATGTCGACGAGCGTTCGGTTGCCCTGCACACTCCCGACCGCGCGATTGCCGACCCCGCTCAACCGCTCGGAGCCGCGGACGGTGCGGGCGGCCGAGACCAGCCAAGCCGGCTTGCCATCGCTGCTGCGACGCAACTTCACGACGCGGCCTCCCGGAGCAGGGCACAAATCCGCGCCGCGGCAGTCGGCGCGCCATTGCCGGGATCGGCCGCGACAGCGCCTGCCGCCATGTCGCCGCCGTGCACCAGCATCGTCCGGACCGCCTCTCCCATCTCGGGGTCGGCCGCCGAGGCGACACGGCGAGCCCAACCGCGGGCCACGGCATACGAGGCACGGGCCACTTGATCATCCAGCGACGTCGCCGTGTTCGGCACGAAGATCGTCGGCACCCCGAGCCGCAGCACCTCATGGAAGGAGTTGTAGCCGGTCGCGGCAATGACGAGGTCGAAGGCTCGGTAAAAGCGCGCCAGCGGATAGGCGCGCACGGCATACACGTCCGCGGCCATCGCCTGGTCGGCGATCGCGACATCGGTCACCGCCACGGCGCACCCGTGGGCGCGCAGGGCCGCCGCCGCCGCGCCCATCTCCCCCGTGGTGTCGTTGATATTGCCCGCGCCGAGCGAGACCAGCCCGATCCGTCCCTGCGCGGGCAGCCCGAGCGCCTCTCGCGCGGCCTCTCGGGTCAGCAAGTCCGCCGGTTCGGTCAGCGTGACCGGCCCGACGCGGTATGCCGGGGCGCTCGCCGACGCCCCCGCGTCCACCTTGGCCGCAAGATCGCCCGGTTCGATGACCTCGTCGAACCACGCGGACTTCGCCAACTGATCCGCATTGCGTCCGGGCTTCCACATCCCCCGTCGCGACCACACCCAGCGCGTCTGGGGGTGGGCGGCCCGCGCGGCATCGATCCCGCGATAGGGATGGGTCCCGTCGAAGACGACGACCGAAGGCGCCACCCGCCCCACGACCTCGATGAGCCGCTCTTCGAAGAGCGGCTGCCACAGGGCCGAGGTCATCCCGAGCGCGCCATGCGACGGCAGGTACTCATAGCGATACCCAAAGCCCGCGACCACCGGCACGGCCTGCGACAACGAGAGCACATAGGGCTCGACCCCGGCGGGCAGGTGCGCGGCATACGCGAGCAGCCGGGTCAGGTGGCCCATGCCCGCCCCATTGCTCGACATCAGCAACACGCGGCGCGGTACGGGAGGCAGCGGCCCTGGCGCGGAGGGCCACGACGGCGGGCTCGACATGGTGCGCCGATCATGTCACGACGACCGTGGCGCTGCCCGCACTTACAGTAGAATGTCGTGGATTTGAGCTAACCGGCGCAAGGATCGGGCCGCCACAGGTCCACGACCTCAAGGCCGTCGCTCCAGGGCCACGCTTCGTAGGAGAAAACAGCTATATGTCAGTTGACGTTGCCATCGTCGGTCTTGGGTATGTCGGTCTGCCCTTGGCTCAGGAAGCCTCCCGTGTCGGCCTCAAGGTGCTCGGGTTCGACATCACCCAGCGGGTCGTCGACGGCCTGAATGCCGGCACCTCCCATGTCGATGACCTCACCGATGAGCACATTGCGGAAATGATCGAGGCCGGGTTCGAGGCCACGACCGATGCCGCGCGTCTGGGCGAGGCCAAGACGATCGTGATCTGCGTGCCGACGCCGCTGTCCGAGGACGGGGGCCCCGATCTCGGCCCGGTCGTCTCCGCGGTCAAGACCATCCGCGACAACCTCAAGCCCGGCATGCTCGTCATTCTCGAGTCGACGACCTATCCCGGCACCACCGACGAGGTCGTGCGCCCGATCCTCGAAGAGACCGGGCTGGCGGCGGGCATGGACTTCCACCTCGCCTTCTCCCCCGAGCGCATCGACCCGGGCAACGAGAAGTTCGGCGCCAAGAACACCCCCAAGGTCGTCGGTGGCCACACCCCCGAGTCCGGTGACGCCGCCGCCGCCTTCTATGGCCAGTTCGTCGACACCGTCGTGCGCGCCAAGGGCACCCGCGAGGCCGAGACCGCCAAGCTGCTCGAAAACACCTACCGGCACATCAATATCGCCCTGGTCAACGAGATGGCCCGCTTCTGCCACGACCTCGGCATCGACCTGTGGGATGTCATCGACGCCGCCAAGACCAAGCCTTTCGGCTTCCAGGCCTTCTATCCCGGCCCGGGCGTCGGTGGCCACTGCATCCCGATCGACCCCAACTACCTCAGCCACAATGTGCGCGCCCGCCTCGGCTACCCCTTCAGGTTCGTGGAGTTGGCCCAGGAGATCAACGCGACCATGCCCGCGTATGTCGTGCAGCGCGCCCAGAATCTCCTCAACGAGGACGCCAAGCCGCTGCGCGGCTCGACCGTGCTGCTCCTCGGTGTGACCTACAAGCCCAATATCGCCGACCAGCGCGAGTCCCCCGCGGTCCCGCTGGCCAAGCAGCTCGCCGACCGGGGCGCCGTCGTGCAGTATCACGACCCGCATGTCACCGAGTGGCGCGCGCTGGGCGATCGGGCGACCCGGGTCGAGGACGCCGCGGCCGGTGTCACCGAGGCCGACCTCGTGATCCTGGTCCAAAACCACAAGGAGTATGACGTGGACGCCCTCGCGGCGAACGCGCAGCGCTTCTTCGACACCCGCGGCGTCGCGGTCGAGGGCGAGAAGGTCTCCCGCCTGTGACCCCAGCCCCGGACGGGGCACCGCCCGCTCTGAGCGCAGACGAGGCCCGGGCGCTCGCCCAGCAGCATGGCCTCGAGCGGTTGGGCGGGCGGCCGCCGTTCGGTGTCTATGTGCGCCGGCTATGGCAGCGGCGCTCGTTCTTGTGGACGCTGTCTCGGGCTCAGGCGTCATCGAAAAATGCCGACGACCGGCTCGGGGTCTTGTGGCATCTGCTCAACCCGCTCTTCCTCGTGGTCAGCTATTTCCTGATCTTCGGGCTGCTGCTCGAAACGCGCCGGGGCGTAGACAACTTCATCGCCTTCCTGTCCATCGGCGTCGTCGTCTTCGGCTTCTCCTCCTCGGCGATCACGACGGGCAGCAAGGCGATCATCAACAACCTCAACTTGGTTCGCGCCCTGCGCTTTCCTCGGGCCATGCTCCCGTTGGGCGTGGTGATCAGTGAGGCGCTGGCGACCCTGCCGGCATATGGCGTCCTCGTCATCGTTATGCTCGCCACCGGCGAGTTGCCGAAGGTCAGTTGGCTGCTGGTGCCGGCGGCCTTCCTCATCCAGTGCGTCATCCTCAGCGGGCTGGTGCTCATGGGTGCCCGCCTGCTCAATGCGGCCCGGGATGTCGGCAATCTGATCCCGGTCTCGATCCGGCTTCTGCGTTATGTCTCGGGCGTCTTTTTCAGCATCGAGCACTATGCGGGCAATCACGAGGTCGTCGCCACCATCCTCAACCTGCAACCCTTCGCCTTGCCGATCACGATGACCCGGCAGGCTTTCCTCGACGAGATGCACATCGACTGGGCCTATTGGGGCATCGGTTGTGGCTGGGCGGTGCTGCTCTTCAGCGCCGGGCTGTGGCTCTTCTGGCGAGACGAGGCGAACTATGGCCGAGCCTGAGCGCCGTCCCTCCCTCATCGTGCGCGGGGTCGACATCACCTATCGGGTGCAGGGCGCCAAGAAGGCCGCCTCACCCGTCGCCGATGAGGACGACGAATCGCTGCTCAGCGGCCTGTTCCGGCGCGGCCGGGACCTGGCCACCGCACAGACGGTCGAGGCCGTCAAGGACGTCTCCTTCGTCGCCTATCACGGTGAATCCATCGGCATCATCGGGCGCAATGGCTCCGGCAAATCGACGCTCCTGCGCGCGATTGCCGGCCTGATCCCACCGACCCGCGGCGAGATCTATGTCGATGGGGAGCCATCGCTGCTCGGCGTCAACGCCGTATTGATGAGCAAGCTGACCGGCGAACGCAATGTTTTTATTGGCGGCCAGGCGATGGGTCTGACCCGGGCCCAGGTTCGCGATCGCTTCGATGAGATCGTCGAGTTCTCCGGCATCGGTGAGTCGGTCTATCGGCCGATGAAGACCTATTCGTCCGGCCAGGCGGCCCGCTTGCGCTTTGCCATCTCCACCGCCGCCGCCCCCGATATCTTGATGATCGATGAGGCCCTGGCAACCGGTGACGCGGATTTCCGCGAGCGCAGCACCGCCAAGGTCGCCGAGATCCGCGAACAAGCCTCCACGGTCTTTCTCGTCTCGCACTCCAACTCCACGATCCGGCAGATCTGCACGCGCGTGATCTGGATGGAGAAGGGGGTGCTCATCGCCGACGGCCCGACCGAGGCCGTGGTCACGGCATACGAAAAGACGCTGCCGAAGTCCACCCCCAAACCCAAGCCCAAACCGGAGTAGGGCCCATGCCCAGCATCCTCGTGGTGAGCGTGGTGCACGACCCGGAGGACTCGCGGATCCGGCATCGCCAGATCCCTGCCCTGCTCGCGGACGGCTGGCAGGTGACCTATGCGGCCCCCTTCCACGCGTATGGCGTCCCGGCACCGATCCTCCCCGGCCTGCGGACCGTGGACCTGCCCCGCGCCCTCGGACGGGCGCGGCTGAGCGCCAACCGCGCCGCCCGGGCGTTGATCAAGGCCGAGGCCCCGCAGCACGATCTGGTCCTGGTGCACGACCCGGAACTCGTCGCCGCCGCTGCCGGTCTGCGCCTGCGCAATCTGGTCTGGGATGTGCATGAGGACCCCGCGGCGGCGCTCGTCGCCAAGGACTGGCTGCCGCAGCGGGCGAAGACACCGGTCGGCGGCGCGTGGCGGACGATCGAGCGGCTGACCGAGCGTTCGCACCGGCTGTTGCTCGCCGAATACGACTATCAGGACCGGTTCCGCCGCCCCCATCCGGTGGTGCCCAATGCCGTGACCGTGCCGCCCGAGGTGGCCGCGCCAGGGCCGGACCGGGTGGTCTATCTCGGCACGGTGACGATGGCGCGGGGCACGGCGACGATGGTGGCGCTCGCCCGAGAACTGGCGCGCGTGACCGAGGGGGGCGTCCAGGTGGGGGTCATCGGTGGCGCCCGGGACAGCGAGTCCAAGGCCCTGCTCCAGGCCGGCGCTGACGAGGGGGTGCTGAGATGGCATGGCTTCCAGCCGGCTGCTATCGCCCTCCCGCTGCTCCCGGGCGCCCTGGCGGGGCTCTCCCTGCTCCAGGACCTGCCGAACTACCGGCATTCACGCCCGACCAAGATCGTCGAATATATGGCGCACGGCGTGCCCGTGGTGACCACGCCGCTCCCGGTGGCCGTGGCCTTGGTGGAGTCGGCCGGCGCCGGCATCGTGGTCCCCTTCGACGACGCCGAGGCAGCGACCGCGGCGGTCCTGGAGCTGCGGGGGGACCCGGACCGGGCCGCTCGCTTGGGGGCGAACGGGCATCGCGCGGCGCGGGAGGCCTACGACTGGGCGACCCAGGGGCCGCAATTCGCGGCGACCCTGCGCTCCTTCCTGGCCTAAAACACGGCCGCGGCGACCAGGCTCGCATTGTCGGGGGCCGGCGCACCGTCGGGGAGGGTGAGGGTGTCCTCCAGCCCGATGCGAGCGTCGAGGCCGCGCTCCCGGGCCAGATGCAGGGCCGGCCAGGTGCTACGCCCTTCGCCGTGTAGCAAGATCGGGCGCCGGTTGTCTGTGGCGGCAAGTTCGCCGAGGAGGTATGCCGTGAGCCGACTCGTCACCACCGCGTCGGCATCGGGCAGTTCGAGCAGCACCCGCAGGCACTCGCCCCGGCGGCCCCACCGCAGCCACGCGGCGACATCCTGCGGGCTCCACAGGCCGGCCTCGACGCCGATCCCGCGATCGAGCAGGGAGGCGGCAACCCGCTCGGCGCCCGCCTCGTGCCAATTGACCGAGGCATAGTCCGGCACCTCGCGCCAGGACTCGATCAGGGCGACACGGGCATCGGTGATCGGCTGCGCCCACGCCCCGGTCGTGACGCCAACCGGCAGCCCAGGCGCCGCCGCCCGGACGGCGCGCAGCAGCGCATCGAGCGGACCCGCCGTGAGGGTGTCCTTGCCCTGGAGATTCTTGACGTGCACGTGGATGGCGTCCGCCCCGGCCGCCTGGACGGCCACCGCGTCGATCGCCACCTGCTCGGCGGTCAGGGGCAGCCTCGGGTGCTCGTCCGCGCGCCGGATGCCGTTGAGGCAGGCCTGCAACATCCCACAAGGCTATCGGCACGACGGAATTGCCGGCCCGCGAACGGGTCCTGGTCTCGATGAGGACGGCGCGCATTCCGCCCAGATCACATGGCAGTACTCCACGGACCGCCTAGTCCTAGGCTCGGGAACTTCCCGGTACGCGCGGTACTGCCATCTGGTCTGGGAGCACCGAGGGTCGGCGGGTCAGAAGACGACGACGGTGCGCCCCATGGGCATGAGGTTGCGTGCCCAGATCATGTCCATCGCCTGGTTGGACACCCGCGCGCAGCCGTGGGAGGCGGGGACGGCCGGCACCGAGGTGTAGCCGTGGACGGCGATGCCGCCGACGAAATACTTCGAGCGATAGAGGGTGCCGAGCGGGCCGACGTCATTGCCGTTGACCTCGAAGATCACCCGGAAGGTGCCGCGGGGGGTGATCGCCGTCTTGGTCACGCCCTGGCTGACATAGTTCTGGCCGCTGCCGGTGCTCGTGTTGAGGATGGCGACGATCGCGCCCTTCTCCACAACGGTGAGCACCTGCGTGGCCAGGTTGACCTGCACCGCATCGCCACTGACCACGAGCTTGGGGCGGGTGCCCGCATCGAGCGCGGCCTTGGTGGCCGGACCATAGACCCCATCGCGGCCCAGGCCCGCGGTCTTCTGCAGGGCCATCACGGCCTGGGAGGTCAGGTAGCCGAAATCCCCGTCGGGCGTACCGAGCCAGTAGCCGAGGTCGGACAGCTTCTGCTGCATCCGCAGCACGGCCGGACCGGAGTCACCCTGCTTCATCGTCGAGCTATCGCTGAGGGGCGGCGGCGTCGTCGGCTTGGGACCGGTCGGTTTGGGTTTGGGTGGCGTGGCGGTCGGCTTGGGGGTGGCGCTCGGCCTCGGCGAGGTCGTGCTGGTGCCGGTCGTCGTGCCCGACGTGGTGCCGGTCGTCGTGGTGTCGGGGGGGGAGGTCGGGGTCGGCCTCCTCGTGCTGGAGCTCGTCCCGGGCGCCGTCGGGGCGCCGGTGGCACCGCCCGGACTGGTGGGCGCGCAGGCAGACAGGGCAAAGACCCCCGCCACCAGAATCGCCGCAGCATTCGACACTCGCCTGGTCATGATCTCGTTCCTCATCCCTGCGGGCCGGATTTCGACCCCTCACCCCCTCCGACGTATGAGGTGAGCCCCTGGTTGGGAGCCCTCCGTAACGAAGGGATCACGGCCCCAAATCGCCACGAGGAGCGGAATCCTCGGGGGACCATGTAGCGTTACTCCCACGAACACACATTCACCGGGACCGCTGCGTGAAGGCCGACTTGCTCGACCGGAATGATGCCGTCCCGCTAGACGCATGAGGGGGTCACGCCATGGGGCGCGGCCGGGCCAAAGCCAAGCAGACCAAGGTTGCTCGGGAGCTGAAGTACTACTCCCCGAACACCGATCTCAGCGCGCTTGAGCGAGAGCTCCACGGAGCAACGACGACGCGGACCGATGCGGCATACGCCGCTGACGCCGTGGACGACGATGACAGCGACGACGACGGGTATGACGAGTACGCCCGATGGGCCGGCGGTCGTTGACCAGTCCCCGGCCCATTCGGGCCCGCGAAACCTGAACCCTCTTAGCGCGGGGTGATCCGCTCGGGTTGAGTGCCACCATGTCGTGACCGCGTGTTGCCACATGCAGCAGCGTCGATCTGGCACGCTCAGGTCATGACTGCCATTAGCTCGGGCGCGGAACGCGTGCGCTCGCTCGGGGTCGAGACCACCGGGATCGAGATCATCGCCGAGGCGGAACGCACCGCCCGGCCCAAAGACTTGTTTTGGCCATGGTTCGCGGCCAATGTCTCCGTCTTCGGCATCTCGTATGCCGCCTTCGTGCTGGGCTTCGGCATCTCCTTCTGGCAGGCCGCCGTCGTCACCGTCCTCGGGATCGTCATCTCCTTCGCCCTGTGCGGGGTGATCGCCATCGCGGGCACGCGCGGATCCGCACCGACGATGATCTTGTCGAGGGCACCCTTCGGCGTCACCGGCCAGAAGATCCCCGGGGTCATCTCCTGGCTGGTCTCGATCGGCTGGGAGACCTTCTTGTCGATCATGGCGGTGCTCGCGACCGCCACGGTCTTCGAGCGGCTCGGCTGGGGCGGTGGAACAGGCATCAAGATCGTCGCGGCCATCGTCGTGGCCTCGATGATCGTCCTCGCCTCCGTCGCGGGCTATCACATCATCATGAAGCTGCAGTCCTACCTCACGTGGATCACCGGCATCGTGACAATCCTGTTCGTCATCATCGCCGCCAAGGAGATCGACTGGGAGAAGGTCTCGGCCATTCCCAGCGGACCCTGGCAAGCCGTCATCGGCGCTCTCGTGATGCTGATGACCGGCTTCGGGCTGGGCTGGATCAATATCGCGGCCGACTGGTCGCGCTATCAGCGCCGGGATGCCAAGGGGTCTGCGATCGTCGCGTGGAACACCTTCGGCGGCGCCATCGCCCCGGTCCTGCTCGTCCTCTTCGGTCTGCTGCTCGCCGGCTCCGATGATGCAGTGCGCGACGGCATTGCCGGCGACCCGATCGGGGCCTTGGCCCAGGTGCTGCCGACGTGGTTCCTCGTGCCCTTCCTCATCGCCGTGATCCTCTCGCTGGTCTCCGGTGCCGTTCTCGGCATCTATTCCTCCGGTCTGACCCTGCTTAGTCTCGGCGTGCGCATCCCACGCCCCGCGGCGGCGGCCGTCGACGGTGTCATCTTGACGCTGGGCACGATCTGGGTCGTCTTCTTCGCCGAGAACTTCCTCGGGCCCTTCCAGTCCTTCCTGATCACGCTCGGGGTGCCGCTCGCGTCCTGGGCCGGCATCATGATCGCCGATATCGCCCTGCGCAAGAAGGACTACGACGACAACGCGCTCGTCAACCCCCGCGGCATCTATCGCGCCTTCGACTGGATCTCGATCGCGGTCATGGGCGTGATGTCGGTGCTCGGGTGGGGCCTGGTCGTCAACAACTTCGCCGCCGATGCCTCGTGGAACAACTGGCAGGGCTTCCTCATCGAGCCCCTCGGTTTGGGCACCTGGAATGCGGCCGATGGCTATTGGGAAGGCAACTGGGCCTATGCCAACCTCGGGGTGCTGCTCGCCCTCGTCGGCTCCTTCGCGCTGACCTATGTGCTGCACAAGTCCACCGTCCGTGACCAGGAAATGCCGCGCCGCGAGGCGACCTATACCGAGGGCGCGCGGCGGTGAGCGGGTCGGCGGCGTCCGACTGGTTGGTGATCATCGACCCGCAGGCGATTTTCGCCGACCCCGCGACCAGCGCGTGGGGATCGCCG
>RRZT010978684.1_pt1 | contig 13734 bp, 11 predicted proteins | sample 2165551 | NCBI WGS metagenome assembly RRZT01 (sample SAMN10456910, study PRJNA506462) | wastewater metagenome | biome: wastewater; feature: sludge; material: wastewater sludge; isolation source: wastewater sludge with Escherichia coli K12::gfp cells carrying plasmid... | place: USA: Moscow, Idaho... | reverse complement strand
TAGCGGCGCGTTCCAGTGTGTGAAGTCTTTTCTTCGAACCAAAGCCTCCATTCTTCTTGAAGCGACATCGACATTTCTGTTTCGGGAAGTGCGTAAGTGTCACGTATCCGCTGGCATAACTGCGTTCGGTAAGCAATCTCTTGCGGCATGTCGGATTCGACGGGTTTTGCCGGCGATAGTAGGGAAACCAGTTCGTCACGTGGCAACCCCTGTCATTGACCGGCATTATGGAGCCACCGATGATCGGCGTAATGGAGCCAGTTTGAAGAGTTAAAAACGGGCTAAATCGGGGCTTAAATCGGGGTGGATTTTACCTGTTTTTGAGGTGCTGATTTTGGGGCTGCCGGCGCCAGTTTTGGCGAGCGATAAGAATCGCCGTCGAGGGTCAGGCAATAGGCGTTATGGCGCAGTCGATCGAGGGTGGCAGCGGCGAGCAATCGGTTGGCCGGGAAGGCTTGATCCCACTCGGTAAAATCCAGATTGCTGGTGACGATGGTCGCCGCCTGCTCGTAACGCTCGGCAATCAGATCATGGAAGTCCTCATCGGCCGGCGGGCGCATGGGTTTCAGTCCGAAGTCGTCAATTATCAAGAGTGGAATTCGGGCCAGCGTGGCGATCTTGCGTTCGACCGTGCCGACCGCCCGCGCCGTGGTCAGGCTGGCGCACAGTTGCGCCTGCGTTGTAAAAAGCACATCGACGCCTTGGCGCACGGCGCAATGGCCGAGCGCCTGTGCCAAGTGGCTTTTGCCCGTGCCGCAGGGGCCGACGATCAGTACCGGCGCCTTCTCCAGCAGATAGCGCCCGGTAGCCAGATCATGGATCAAGGGACGATTCAGATTCGGCAGACGCGAGAAATCAAAGCCTTCGAGCGACTTGCCGGCGCGGAAAGCGGCGCGGCGCAGGCGTAATTCGAATTTCTTCTGGTCGCGGCGAGCCACCTCATCATGGATCAGCAGGGAAAGAAACTCGGTGTACGCCAGCTTCGATTCAATGGCTTGGTGATTTCGTACCTCCAGCGAATCGAGGATGCCGGAAAGGCGGAGCTGTTTCAGATTGGGGGCAAGTTCAGGGATGGGGTTCATGGTCTTCCTTCAAAAAGGGAAACAGGCCGGTTGGCCGGAAGTTCCCGAGGTCGGGCGTCAAGGTCGGGCGACGCCCGGCGCAGCGCAACCTTGACGCCCGACCTCGGGAGATACGCTCACCCATGGCTGAGCCGGCAGAAAGCCGGATTCAGCCATGGAGAACAAAGCGGGGGTCTCATTGGACGGTGTCAGGGGCGGCAAACAAGCTGGCGGCATTGCGGGCGAAACGACCTGAATGCGGGACGGTCTCCGGCGCGGTAGCGGCCCAATCGTCGGTGCGCAGATCATGACCGCCGGCCAGAATCGTCTTCACCGTGCGGTAGTACGGTGATTCATGCGCCAGCGCCCGCGCGCAGGCCGCTTCCAGTCGGGAGGTGGCATAGGATTTCTGCAAATGCAACACACCTTGCGCGGCGCGCAGCCGTTCGACGATGCGATCCGCCAGCAGCCGTTCGATCAATTCGGCACAGGCCGGACCAATCCGTCCGGCTTGCTCAAGGCACCAGGCCCGGTCATGGGCAAAGAAGGCTTGCGCGTCAGGCGGCAGATGGTCATTCACCGTGCGCCGGTCACCGTATTTGCGGGTTCGTCCGTGGGCGGCGACGGGTTTGAAGTCATGGTAAATCGTCACCATCCCGTCAGTCGCCTTGAACCAGAGCAGTTTGCCGACCAGGCTGAAGGGGACGGAATAGTAGGCATGCTCGAATTGGATGTGGCAGTCTGGATGGACATTGGCCTGCGACCAGACGCCGAGATCGGGCGCCATCGCCGGTAGCGGCAAGAGAACGGCGCGTTCTATTTCGAAGCGGGCCAGCGGTGCTTCGCCGGTCGTGCCGTGGCGTCGGGTGCCCGCCTCTTCCATTGCCCAAGCCTTGGCTTGGCGGTTGAGGTCGGTGAGGTCACGAAAGGATTTGAGGGGCAGGAAGTTGCCCTTCAGGTATTTGACGCCCGATTCGACGATGCCCTTCTTCTGCGGATCGTGGGGTGGGCATGGGTCGATCTTGAAGCCGTAGCCTTCGGCGCAATCGGCATAGGAACGCTGCACTTCCGGGTCACGAATGCAGGCCTTGATGATGGCGCATTTGGCGTTATCGATGATGACGCGGGCCGGTACGGCGGCAAACCATTCGAAGGCCCGGCGGTGGCAGCCGAGCCAGGTGGCGACGGTCTGGTCCCAGACGAACTCGACGTATTGGTGACGGGAGAAGCAGAGGGTCATGACGAAGGCCCAGGTCCGGCGCTGCCCGCCAGCGGGATGCTCAAGCGTCGGCCCCGCCCCGAAATCCACCTGGGCGGCCTCGCCGGGTGCGAAGTTCAGGCGGACCGTGGCCTTCGGCGGAATGTCCTGTTTTAGGCGGTCGAGCATTCGACGGACGGCCGAGTAATGGCCGGTGAAGCCATGCTCGCGCTTCAGAACCGTGTGAATGACGACGCCGGAAACGCCTTGCGCCAGCCAGGAGGCGATGCGTTCCCGATGCGGCTCCAGGCTCGAAACGGTGGTGACCGCCCGTTTGCTCGGCGCCAGCGCCTCGGCAATCGTCGCATCGTCGGGTGTGGGCTGTTCGGTGGTGAGCCAGTTTCGTTCGGCGGCCAGCAAACGCAGACTGGCGGCGGTCCGTCGGCCCATGAGGCCGCTCTTGGCAATGTCGCGGTCGGAATCGCCTTGCCGCATGCGCAGCAGGGCTTGTCGGTAGTGGTGCATTTCGATCTTCCTTCGACTCATCGCGTCCTCGGCAAAAAGGCGCCGAGAGTAGTGATGAATGGGTGAAATCCGAAATGCCCGTTGCTTACTTCTTCAGCAGCAGTGGAACCAATACGGCGATCCGCCGGTGGATCCTATATGCCGATCACAGACTGGCTCCATTACGCCGATCACGACCTGGATCCTATATGCCGGTCACTGACAATCGTCCAAGCGTTTGCGGCAATCGGCGCGAAACTCAGCGGTAATGCGTCGTGCGCGCACCTCCCAGTTGCTTATGAACGAGCGTGCCTACCGTGGCGGACTTTGATGCATATCCGGTCCTTTCACCCAAAGTTCTAGGGTCTGTTGACAATCAAGCGAGCCAGATGAGGGAAGCGGCGAATGCGACGAAGGATGAGAATCGTTGAGCGAGCTTATCGTAGCGAGTGGCGATACGGCGAAACTGCTTGATCCGGCAGAAGAATCGCTCAACGAGGTTTCGACTTTTGTAACGATGCTTGTCGAATTCACGTTGAACGCAGCGATTGCTGCGAGGCGGGATAACGGCCTCAATGTTCGAGGCGTGCAGATAATCAATGATAGCATCGCTGTCGTAGGCCTTGTCCGCACTGACCGAACCGGGTTTCAGTCCCAGTAGGAGTGGCAAGGCTTCGGGGCTGTCGCCGGCCTCTCCTCCGGTCAAATGGAATCGGGCCAGGGAACCCAATCCTTCGACTACCGCGTGAATCTTCGTGCTCAGTCCACCACGGGATCGTCCGAGCGCTTGATTGCCGTTTTTTTTGCCGCTCCGGCCGCATGCTGATGCGCACGCACAATCGTGCTGTCGATAAACACTTCTTCAAAATCGGCGTCACCGGCCAGTTGCGCGAAGAGTCGATGCCAGATGCCCTGCCGCGACCAACGGGCAAAGCGTTGATAGGCACTATTCCAGAGACCGAATTCCGGTGGAAGATCACGCCACGGGCTCCCAGTACGTGCAATCCACAGCACCGCCTCGACAAACAAGCGATTGTTCGCGGCGGTTCGACCCGGATCGCTGCGTTTGCCGGGCAGCAACGCTTCGATCCGCTCAAACTGATCATTCCTCAACCAAAAACGTACCATCCTGATTTCCGCCCAAAAGTCAGGATATGACCATAAATCAGGAAAAGTGAACAGCCCCTTTGCAACCTATTGGTTGTAAACGCGTTTTCTCAGTAAAAACACAAATGGCATTTGTCGCTCAGCGTATATGTCAACAGCCCCTAGGTCGACTTGTTTCGTTCCGTTTTGCTAAAGCTGGAAAGCCAAGCGTTGGGCCTCGGCCGTACCGGGCGGATACGCCTCCAAGATGCGTAAGGAGGTGAACCGCATGCCTTGGTGACGATCAGCGCTTCAGCATCTGCGCGAGCGTCGCTGCCATGGGCTCCGTCGGGTTACCTTCTTCCTCTGACGAGGAGATCAGCAACACCTTCTCCACACCTTGTAGGGCGTGTTCAAGCTGGTCCGGCTGGTCGTAATCCGCCTGGCGCACCGTAACGCCCAGGTTCTGCGCCTTGGCGGGATCGCGAACCATCGCGACGATGGATGCGGAACCAACCTTGCTTTTCAGCTTCTCGACAACGAGCCGGCCCAGCCGGCCCGAGGCGCCTGTAATGGCAATCGACATTTTCAATACCTTCGTTGGTTATGGACAAGTCGCCACTATGCCGGATAAACTTCTGATTCGTAAGTACGAACATATTGGTAAGTAATGAAAAAGATGGCAGCAACGTTCACCGCACCGGTGGACACCTTGGCTGACAAAATGCAGCGTGGCGAGTTGATGTCGGTCGATTGCCCAGGACGGGCAGTACTGCGGCACCTCACTAGCCGATGGGGCGTGTTGTTGCTGATCGCGCTTCAGGACGGCACACATCGTTTCAGCGATCTGCGGCGCAAAGTGAATGGCGTCAGCGAACGGATGTTGTCGCAAACGCTGCAACAATTGGAGGGGGACGGCATTGTCACGCGCACCGAGTACCGGGTCGTGCCGCCGCATGTCGAATACACACTGACCAATCTTGGTCAAGAAGCGGCGCAGATCGTACGCAAACTTGCCGACTGGGTAGAAGGTGCGATGCCGAAGATTGAGGAGCACTGGACAGCGAACGGCAAGCCTGGCACAGAAGATTAGGGACACCATCCATACAGCCGCCGCTACTCCACCCTACTTAAACTAGGCATTCACTCGATATGGTTTTCCATGCCGTAGGCATCATCTATGATTTCTACGGAGCGCAGAACTGCCTGCGGAAAATCCGTCAGCCGCAGTCCCTTCCGCTCGCAGGAGCGGGTCATTTCCTGTAAAGCGTCGTCCAGTCGGTGAATACCTAAACAAGGTTGATCAGCCATACGCTGCCGGATGCGCAACGTATGTCTGCCCGAGCGCCCCGGTCGTCTTCATGCTATATAAATCAACGTCTTTGCATGAGAAATCGCTGGTACTCACTTGCCGGGAGACGCTTTTGCAGAGCAGCGGCCATTGCTGCAAAATACGGTGCTGTTTCCTGGTAAAAGGCCTTATAGCCCGAGCACAGCCAATTTAGCTTGCCCGAGTCAGTGGCAATCAGACGATCCTTGGGGCACCCTCCGAAGCAAAAAGTGAGGAATTGGCAGTTCCGACACAAATCAGGCAGCGTAGCAAATTTGTCTTGACCAAAGGTACGTTGGAAAGGGGAATCGACCATGTCGACCAACGATTTTGTAGTTATATTCCCCAGAAAATGCTCACGGTCCACAAAATGATCACAACTATATAGGTCGCCGTTATGCTCAAGGGCAAGGCCTCGACCGCATGTCGGCGCATGAACGCAAAGGGATGCAGGATGACCTAGGGCCAATCCAAGCAGCATGTCGAAATACTGGACATAGATGCGCCCGATATCCCCAATGCGCCAGAGATGGAAGACTTGATTGAGGAAACTCCCCCATTGCTCGCTTCCAACAGAACGCGTGCTTACAGTTGTCAAAGCGTCTGGTTCAACAATCGGGATAAACTGGATAAATGGTGAGCCAAGACCGGTCAGAAAACGGTAGACTTCTTCAGGATACTGGCTATTGTCGCTTTGAACCACGGTCAATAAATTGTATTCAACTCGATGTTGGTTGAGTTGCTCAATACCATTCATTACTGCTTTAAATGAACCCCGTCCGGAAGTGTCACGGCGGAACCGATCATGCAAATGCTCGGGGCCATCGATGCTCACCCCAACAAGAAACTGGTGATCATGGAAAAAATGCGCAAATTCATCGGAAACGAGCACGCCATTCGTTTGAAACGCATTTGATATGACGACATTTTTCGGTGCGTATTTGCGCTGCAAGGCAACTACTTTTTTGAAAAATGGAATGCCCATCAACGTTGGTTCACCACCCTGCCAAACAAACTGGACTTCGCTTTGTCCATCCGCCCGAGCTTGAATCTGATTTCGAATCAGAATCTCCAGAACGTCCTCGCTCATCCTGTAATTCGAAGTCTTCATGCCAGGATAAAGTGCAGTCTTTTTCAGGTAGAAGCAATAGTCACAGCGCAGATTACACTGCGCGCCAATAGGCTTAACCATGATATGGAACGGAGCCGTCGAGTTACTTTTATTCATTTGCAATAGAACCTTTCTCGACCTTGCGGAAAACGATTTCTTCCCGCTTTTCCACGCCTTGGCACCCGGCATGTCCGAAGGCTTCAGCCTCGCCACCATGGAGTAAGGCTTGAGACCACCTCACATCGCTCACGCATGCCTGCCATGCCAAGAACGTAGCAGCAGTCCTGACCGGACATCCCCCCGATAGGAGCCTTCATGCCGAAGTACCACTGCTTCCTCCTCTTGCTCTGATGCATCTCCGGGTCGCGCTTGCCTTCCTTGTTCTTCGCCGAGGGCGGTGCTGCAATCAGCGTGGCATCGACAATCGTGCCTTCGCGCCACAGCAGCCCTTTCTCTCGGCCAAGTGTCCGTTGATGGCGTTGAAGAGTAAGCCCGCGGCGAACCCGTCAACCACACAACCGAATTTTTCCGTATGCATACGTACAACGCCATGAATAAGCCGGCGTTTCCTTAGAGGAATGACGGGAATGGCAGGTCCGTGTCCTTGGTGAAGACGTCGTCGAAGCCGCGCTCGTAGTGGTACTCCATGTCGTCCTTGTTGTCGGGGAAGACGAACTTGCCGCCCACCTGCCAGATGTAGGGCTTGAACTTGTACTTCAGGCGATCTTTCTTCATGTTCCACAGCATGGTGATTTCCATCGGGTCGGCCATGAAGTTGGACCAGATGTCATGGTGGTAGGCGATCACCACCTTGCAGTTTAGCGCCTCGCCCATGCGCAGGATGTCCACCGAGGTCATCTTGTCGGTGACGCCGCGCGGGTTCTCGCCGTAGCTGCCCAAGGCCACGTCCACCACGTGTTCGTTACCGTGCTTAGCGTAACCATTCGAGTAGTGCGAATCGCCGCTGTGATAAATGTTACCGCCAGGCGTCTTGACGAGGAAGTTCACCGCTACCTCGTCCATGTCCACGGGCATCCTGCCCTTGGCCGTTTGGTCGGCCGGAATGGTCAGCGCCATGGTGCGGTCGAAGGCTTCCAGCACCACGATCTCCACGTCACCCACCTTTACCACGTCACCCGGGCGTACCGTCGTGATTCGATCACGCGGCACGCCCCACTTCAGCCACACGTCTGTGCTGGACTGCGGGCCGATGAACGGCACCGTGCCCGGGCAGTTCTTCAGCACGGCAGCAGCCACGTTGATGTCGATGTGGTCGTTATGCGTGTGCGTAGACAGCACGGCGTCCACCTTGCGAATGGCAAAGGGGTCGATCACGAAGGGCGACACACGCAGGTTGCGCTGCAGCTTGACGCATCCGGTCATGCGCGCCATTTGGTGGTGCGGGTCCATCAGCGGGTTCTTCATGCTGCGCTTGCCGGTGCCGCACCAGAGGTCGATACAGATATTGGTATTGCCCTCGGTCTTTACCCAGATGCCGGTACAGGCCAGCCACCACATGGCAAAGGTACGCGGCTTGACGACCTCACGCTCGATCTCCTCATTGAGCCAGGTCCCCCACTGCGGGAAGGTGTTCAGAACCCAGGATTCCTTGGTGATTTCATGCACATTTGCCATTTCTTTCTCCTGTCAGAATTTCAAATTGTCCAATTTGCCGCCACCCGATGTGGCCGGCCCATTCCGTTCGTCGCTTTCTCGCATCGCAGGAAAAGCCAGCGAAATCAGAAACCCGCCCAACAACACAGCGAAACCGACGAAACGCCCGTAATGAATCATTGCAACGGCTAACTGACTAAATAAAGGGCCGCCTCGGCTTTCTCCCGGTTGGCCACTACGATAATGTCTCGCTTCTCTTCATGCAGAACATAGACATTACTGGGGCCCACGCCTTCTTCGATTACTTCCGCTTGCAGCTCGAGAGGTTGGCCATTGGTCGCATGAACATAGAAGAGCTGTTGTTTTCCTCGCCGGCAACCGCCCACGAAAACCGGCTTCCCGGCCAGGGTCGTTCCTTCAACGACGTGGTAGAACTCGCTTACCTCAGGATGTTCGAATATCTTCTTGAACACTCCATCAATTTTCTTATATACCCTGAAATACGATCCATGGAAGGGTTCGATAGTGGCGAATTCCAGCTCGCCGTCGCCATCAATATCCACGGCCGAAATATCGCTGATCGGCCAATCCATGAACTGCTTGATCGTCCAGTCAACGCCAGGCGTTTCCGGCGGAAATACTTCATACGCCCCCTGCTCGCAAGTCACTAGCACGGACATGCTGCCGCCCCGCGTCAGGCGGCTAAAACCGTGATTCTTGCTCAACCCGTCCGTCAGCACCTTGATCTGAAGCGGCTCGACATCCATATACTCGCCGACCCAGATCTTCCCGGGATTTGACCAGTCTTCCTTGGACTCTTTGGTCGTCGCCAGGGTACAGCCAATAAAATAATGCCTGCCACCAACGGTCAAAAGATCAAAGCGATGGATGTAGGGAAGCTGGAGCACATCGGTCACCTCATAAGCCCCATTGCTTAATGGACGTACATGAACAATTTTTGCTTCTTCCCACTGGAACATTCTGAAGAACTTCTGAACCGCCAAGAATTCACCGTTGGTACCGGGAATGGGGACAATGGACATGGTGCCCCCTGGTCCTTCCCACACCGTATGCGCTGTAGTGTAATCGGGACCTGCCCACGCTTTGCACGGCCCTTCGCCTTCAGTGGCCAGCATAATCCGCGTCTCACCATCCACAACAATGCTGCTGGCCGAATAGCAACGATTCATTTCGGTCAGAAAACGTTTCGCGATTTTCATAGGGATCTGTCCTTGATCATCAAAATGACTGTAGCTAAGACGGCTTGTCATCGTGTTTAGTTCATTATGACCATTAAGCGAAGAGATTAACGATCAAAACGATCGTATTGTGCTACCGCATTTTGGACATATTGGCTTTACAATGAAAAGCGCGAAGCCATATCGATGAGAGAAATTCGTGAAGGAAATCATTACTGTCGATTTCGGAACAACCAGCATGAGCGCCATTCTCTATGATGCCAGTGGCCACGCGGCACATATGGACCCACAAAATTGTTCCGGAATTCTAGTGTGGCGACAAAGTTGAACAGGATTGTTCGCCTGACAAGCTGTTCTGCTCATGCACGACAGGGAGGCAGCATCAGCCCGGTAAATAGCCCTCCAGCCCCGCATGCTGATCTACGCGCCCCAGCCTTGCAGCCAAATGCGCCGTATATCCATCAAATAGCTGATTTCACTCATCGCCCCTCAAAATCGGTCATAGAAGAGCTCACAACATACCGTTATTAATGACATAGAAATATTCAACTACTCGCTAAATCCGATAGGTCTTCACAATTTGTTGCATCCCTTCGGACAAATGATCAAGTTCTGTAGCAGCCCGCGCGCCATTATTCACGGCAGCACTACACTCCTCCGCCATTTGGGCGATACGCTCCACTTGTGAAGCGATGCTATTTGCTGCCGATCCCTGTTGTCGCAATGCTGCCGCAATTTCTTCAACCATATCGACAGCCCCCCTCGCCGCCTCGCCTATTTGGCATATTGAAACATTTGCCGCCTGCGCTTTTTCAACACCGATGACCACTTTTGCAACAACACCTTCCATACTGGTGACCGCATTAGAGGCACTGCTCCGCATGGAAGCAATCGTCGCTCCTATTTCTTGCGTCGACGCAGCCGTACGTTCTGCCAATTTTCTCACTTCGTCAGCCACCACAGCGAACCCTCTTCCCTGCTCACCTGCTCTTGCTGCTTCGATTGCCGCATTAAGCGCTAACAAATTAGTCTGATCGGCGACCTCCTTTATAACCTGCACAACGTTAGCTATCTGCTGGCTATGGCGCTCTAGGCCACTAATGAGTTCGGCCGCCTGATTTACGGTAGTCGCGATATCTTGAATATCTTTTCCAGTCTCTTTGATTACCAATTCCCCTTCCCCAGCGAGACGACCTGCTTCCTTTGAAAGCCGATTCGTCTCTTCTGCACGCTCCGCAACGTGATTTATGCTAACAGTCATCTCCTCAATTGTTGCTGCCATACCAGATGCCGCTTCACTCTGCTGATTTGAAGCCGTTGCCGCCTGTTTTGACGTTGTCGCCATTTCATTTGCTGCGGAAGCCACGGACTGAGCACTGCAAGAGATTGATTTGAGGCTGGCTTGCAGTTTATCAAGCAATTTGTTAAAGGCATCACCTGAACGGCCGAGTTCATCGGTACGCGTATTGACTCGGGTCGTAAAGTCGAGCGTCTCGCTTACATGACTGATCAATCCACTCAGCCGGTTCATCCGAACGCGAACTTCGCGCCGCAGGAATATGCCGAGGCTACCGACACTTGCAACTGACAGGATCAGAATTGTGGCGGCAATATATCGAACCCTTTGTACCACCTCTTCGTAAGACGCTTTGAGTTCTTCCGCACGTAGCTCGTTGTATTTCTGGTGCTCGTCAACAGCAATCGAAAGCTGTTCCAAATTTCCTGTCGCGTTTAATAGGTTCCCCCAGAGCCTGGACTGGTCCGTGCTTTTGGTTTTCTCTAGAAGAGCCTTAATTTCGGAATAGTAAATATCAAAATATCTCCGCTCGGTATTCAGCAGATCCCTTTCCTTTTCCTCATCCAGCAATTCCGTTTCATACTTCAAAAGCAATTTTCGAATCGCTGCCGCTTGCTCTTCAATTCTTGCAATCAACGGCCTCTGGTCTTCATTCTGATTGGCAATGTAGTGCATCGCCAACAGGCGCAATTTCAGAATGTTTTCCTTGATGTCTGATATTGCTTGAGCACTAGGCAATGTTTTCGTGAATATGTGCTGCGCCTTATGCTGTGTTTTGGTCACTGCGCTGATACTCAACGCAGCAAAAACAATCAAAGCAAAAATCGAAACGACATTCATTACTAGAACGCGCTGTGCAATAGTGAGTTTCATCAGTTTCATTGAGCCCCCGATTAGTCATTTTTCTATCGATACAAATACTAGACGACGATGTCACACTTACGTTTCACCAATGCTTGCCAATTTTTCTCTGGGTTTTCGGCATTCTTGCGTGGCCGTAACGAATTGGTGCCTGAGCATCAATTTTGTGAGTGCAGCCGACGAGCGATAGTGAATAGATTTATTCCCAGAGTCAGTATTTATCATCGTGTTCATATGCATCTTTTTGGCATATCTACTATCCAATCGGATGCACGTTTCACGTGACACCGATCTGCACGCTCGCGCGGAGATCTTTCGGGCTCCACTATTCTGGTTTTATAAGGCAACGCGCAAAGAACCACATCAATTTGATCCATCCTAGGGTTGCTTATAACGGCTCGCATTAATATTTTTTAATTTCCAGTCGCTTTTGCAGACTCGATCAGTAATTCGGAAAAATACGTGCGCCAAGCCCTGTGCTCCATTGATCCTCTCAAGGTGCCTTGACATTAAAGACCGATCGGTCCATAACGCATAATTGGAATCCGCCACCTCGGATTCCGAATACATAAAGGCAAGACAATGGCACGACCACAGGAATTCAACACCGCAGAGGCCCTGCACCAAGCAATGGATGTTTTCTGGCGCAAGGGCTACGAAGGGACATCGATGGCCGATTTGCTTGAAGCCATGGGGCTGAGCAAGAGCAGCTTGTATGCTGCGTTTGGTGGTATTGGACGCATGAGTACAAAGACTGATGCCCGGAAACTGGATGGCGCGACACAAGCCCACCTTCGAAAGCTGGTGGTGCAAGCGGTGCGCGGCGGAATGACGCAAACGGAAGCGGCGGCGACGTACGGTGTCAGCCTGCGCGCGGTGAGCAAATGGATGAAGCTGTCGCGTGATGGTGGGTTGAGGGCATTGCAGCCCGGCAAGCGTGGCCGACGCCCCGGAGGGGGCCGCTTGACAGCAAAGCAGGCGGGACGCATCCGGAGGCTGGTCATTGGCAAGATGCCCGACCAATTGAAATTGCCGTTCTACCTCTGGACCCGTGAGGCCGTGGCCCGCCTGATCGAGCGAGAGTATGGCATCGCCGTCTCGCCGACGACGGTCGGGCGCTATCTCAAGGCGTGGGGAATGAGCGCGCAGAAGCCCGTGCGCCGGGCCTACGAGCGGAACGATGCGGCGATCGCCCGCTGGCCGGACGAGGAATACCCGGCGCTCGCCAGGCAAGCGAAGCGCGAAAAGGCAACCATCTACTGGGGTGATGAAATGGGACTGCGCAGCGATCATATCAGCGGCACCAGCTTCGCTCCCGTCGGGCAAACGCCGGTAGTACGCGCCACCGGGCAACGCTTCGGCTGCAACATGATCTCGGCGATCACCAATCGCGGGGCATTGGCCTTCATGGTGTTCGAGGGCAAGTTCCACAATGCGGTCTTCATCGATTTCATGAAGCGCCTGCTCAAGCAGGCCACGGGCAAGATCTACCTTATCGTTGACGGTCACCCGGTGCATCGCTCGGCAGCGGCGAAGAAGTTCGTTGTCGAGAACGCCGAGCGGCTGCGCCTGATCCGCCTGCCGGGCTACTGCCCGGAACTGAATCCGGACGAACTGCTCAACCAGGACGTCAAGACCAACGCCCTGGGCAAGAGTCGGCCTACGACCAAGGCAGAAATGATCCACGGCGTAAGGCGCCATCTGCATCGCCGCCAGAAGCAGCCGAATGTCATTCAGAACCTGTTTCACGAAAAGCATGTCCGTTATGCCGCCTGATCAAAATCGCGCACTATTTACCGGCCTCGTCAGTAATTGGGGGATACTGTCGGTTGCCCCCAAAAAAATGAGCGGCAGCTTTTTGATGAGTATGACAGCAGACACCATGAATGACGCGGTCGCTTGTCCTGCTGCGCGTCGGATGGTGGTAAGAGATATGACAGTGTTACGTTGTAGGTTTGCCACCTTAAAGCGCACATCGTGGACACGTGCGGTCGTGCGAGAGAGATTCTGGAGGCGCTGAATTGGAATTGCGCCACCTCCGCTACTTCATCGCAGTCGCCGAAGAACTCCATTTCGCACGCGCAGCGGAACGACTGCACATTGAGCAGTCGCCACTATCGCGGGCGATCAAGGATCTGGAAAACGACCTGAACGTGCAACTGCTCGAACGCACTACTCGCAGCACCCGGCTTACATGGGCCGGACAAGTATTCCTAGACGAAGCTCGCCGCGTTCTGTCCACCCTGGAACAGGCCACTGCGAGCACAAAAGCTGCCGCGACAGGCTATCGCGGTGCACTACGCATTGCTCTGTCCGACTGCATTGCCCAACCATGGCTTGCCTCATTTCTGACGCAATGTCGAGACGAGGAGCCCGATGTCGAAATCCGCCTGTCCGAGGTTTCCTTGGCAGAACAAGTGAAAGGTCTACGCGACGGCCTGTATGACGCCGGATTCGCCCGAGCATCAGAGGT
>RRZT010879274.1_pt1 | contig 13737 bp, 13 predicted proteins | sample 2165551 | NCBI WGS metagenome assembly RRZT01 (sample SAMN10456910, study PRJNA506462) | wastewater metagenome | biome: wastewater; feature: sludge; material: wastewater sludge; isolation source: wastewater sludge with Escherichia coli K12::gfp cells carrying plasmid... | place: USA: Moscow, Idaho... | reverse complement strand
CCATGATCACCGAAGGCCGCACCCTCGCCGAGGCGCGCGGCATCGTCCTCACCGACCTCCAGTCGCGTGGCCGCCAAGCCCCGCTCGGCAGCCTCTCCGACGACATCGGCCTGACCGACAAGGAGAAGCGCGCCTTCAGCCTGATGCGTGCCGTCGGTGCCGCCGTCAATGGCGACTGGCAGGGTGCCGGCTTCGAGCGTGAAGTCTCGATGGCCATCGCCAAGCGCAGCGGCCGCGAGCACACCGGCAAGGGCTTCTTCTTCCCCAACGATCTGCCCTTCGCGCCCACCGAAGAGCACCGCCGCGCCTTCCTGGCCACCAACCGCCGCGCGGCGATGGAGATGGGCCAGCGCGCCATCTACCAGGTCGGCACCGCCGCCCAGGGCGGCAACCTGGTGGCGGTCAACCTGCTGGCGGATTCCTTCATCGAGGTGCTGCGCAACCAGACCGTCACCTCGATGCTCGGCGCCACCTACCTGCCGGGCCTCGTCGGCCAGGTCGATATCCCGCGGCAGATCACCGCCACCGGCACCTACTGGGTCGGCGAGTCCGGCGCCATTACCGAAGCCGAGGCCACCTTCGACAAGGTGAGCCTGCGCCCGAAGACGGTCGGCGCGCTCTCCAAGCTGTCCCGCCTCATGCTGCAGCAGAGCACGCCGGCCATCGAGATGGTCGCGCGCCGCGACCTGCTCTCGGTCGGCGCGCTGGCGATCGACCTTGCCGCGCTGTCCGGCTCGGGCGCCGGCAACCAGCCGACCGGCATCACCAACCAGGCCGGCGTGAACTCGGTGGTCGGCGGCGCCAACGGCGCCAACCTGACCTTCGATCACCTGATCGCCCTCAAGTACGCGATCAAGGTCGCCAACGCCCCGCAGGCCGCCCTCGGCTACGCGCTCAACTCCAAGAGCATCGGCTACCTCAGCTCGCAGAAGGCCACCACCGGCCAATACCTGTGGGACCCGCAAGGCGGCCTCACTGCCGGCTCACCTGACCGCGTCAAGGGTTCGCCCTACGCCGAGAGCCAACAGCTGCGCAGCAACCTCACCAAGGGCACCAGCGTCAGCCTCTGCTCGGAAGCCATCTACGGCAACTGGCAGGAGCTGTTCATCGGCGAGTGGGGCGTCACCGAGATCGCCGTCAATCCGTATGACTCTGCTGGCTTCGCCAGCGGCGACGTCGTGCTCCGCATGTTCCAGACCGTGGATGTGGGCGTGCGTCACGGCGCCTCCTTCGCCGTCATGTCCGATGCCCTGACCCCGGGCTTCTAAGCCGGCGGTCCGACCCCGCGCGGGGGCCTCCCCGCGCTCCCTCATTTCAAGGAGTTTCCATCATGCGTTTCAAAGTCCGCGAAGGCTTCGCCATCCACTTCACCCGCCTGGTCGATATCCCCGGCCTCAACGGCGAGGTCGTGCAGGAAGTGCAGACCAGCAGCTACTACGCTGGCCAGGTCGTCGAGTTCACCACCGAGGAGGCGCTGGAGCACGCCCACAAGCTGGAGCCCTTCGACAAGGACGCCAAGGCCTGGCTGGAGTCTCGTGCGGTGCAGGTGGTCCTGCCGGCACCGGCCGTCGCCCTCGATCAGACAGCCCTCGCCGAAGCCGTTGCCGGCGCCGTCGCCAAGGCGCTGGCGGCCCTGCAGCCGGCCCCGGCCGCGCCCAGCACTGGCGCGTAACCATGCTCGCCGAAAACCCCGATGTCTTTCTGCAGGACTTCGGCGTGGTGTGTTCGTCGGGCGGGCGCTCCTTCATGGGGTTGCTCGATACGCCCGACGAGACGCTGAACATGGGCGGCATCAATCTGATCTCGACCATGTATGTCCTGGCCGTCAAGAGCGCGGACGTTGCCCAGTCCGCCATTGCCACCGGCTCCGCCATCACCGTCGGCGGGAAGCCCTACGTCGTGCGTGACGTACTGCAGCAGGACGACGGGGTCTTCTCGAACCTCACCCTCAGTTACTAGGAGCCATCATGCCCAAGCAATACCGCATCAAGCCCGGCCACACCTTTCGCGACGGCGACGCCATCAAGGCCGGCGGCGACCTCATCACGCTGGATCTCGACATGGCCCTGCTGCACCGTGACAAGGTCGAGCCGGTCGAGGAGGGCGCCGATGTGCCGGCCGATGACTCCGCGCAGACGTCTGCACCGGACCCCCTTGAGGCCTGAGCATGACCACCCTGCGCGAGCAGATCACCTCCCAGACCGTGGCCGCGCTCACCGGCACCACCCCGGCCGGTAACAACGTGTACCGGTCGCGGGAGGTCAGCATCACCCGCGACGTCACGCCCGCGATTGTCGTGATGCCGGAATCCCTCCACACCTCGCGGATGAGTCAGAACACCGACCGCCACGAGCTGATTCTCCGGCTCGAGATCTTCGTGCGCGGTGACCCCTGGGACGCCCTCGCCGACACCGTCGCCGAAGTGGCCCACCGCGTGATGATGAAGGACCCGACCATCCGCGTGTATGCCCTCGATGTGCGGCGCGTCAGCGCCGACTACGAAGCGCAGGAGGCCGACCGCACCGCCGGCACGCTCTCGGCGCGCTACGCCATCACCTTCCTGGCCCGGTCCGATGACCTGGCCAGCCAACCCGCTTAAAGGACTTCCCTCATGTCTCAATTCGCTTTCGGCTCGGGCGACCTGTGGGCCTACCAGACCCAGGACGCCAGCGGCAACACCATCGCCAACCTCACCCCGCTCAAGTTCGGCGAGGTGCAGGACGTCGGTATCGACATCTCCCGCGACATCAAGCTGCTGTACGGCCAGCTCCAGATGCCGGCCGCCATCGGCGGCGGCAAGATGAAGATCGACGTCAAGGCCAAGTTCGCGCGCATCTCCGGCCGCCTCTTCTCCGACCTCTTCTTCGGCCAGTCGATGACTGCCGGCACGCTGACCGGCGTGCAGAGCGACACCACCGGCGCCACGATTCCGGCCACGCCGTTTCAGATCACCGTTGTGCCGCCCAGCTCCGGCACCTTCTCCCGCGACCTGGGCATCGTCGACGCCAACGGCCTGCCGTTTGTGCGCGTGGCCAGCGCGCCGGCCACCGGGCAATACAGCGTCACGGCGGGCGGGCAATACACCTTTGCCGCTGCCGACACGGGCAAGCAGGTCTTCATCAGCTACGCCTACACCGCTACCGCCGCCACCGCCAAGAGCCTCAGCATCACCAGCCTGCCCATGGGCTACGTGCCCACCTTCGGCATGGATCTGTCCGTGCGCTTCGGCGGCAAGCAGATGAACTGGCGCTTTCCCAATTGCGTGGCGGCGAAGCTGTCCGTCGATCCGAAGCAGGACGACTTCACGCAGGCGGGTCTGGATATCGCCGTCTTCGCGGATGCGGCCGGCAACGTGGGCACCATCGTCACCTCGGAGTAACCCCATGCTCATTCCTGGCATTCCCTTTCCCGGTCGCGAAGACCTGATCATCCCGCCGCTCTCTCTCGGCGCCCTCGAAACCCTGCAGGCGCGCATCGGCACGCTCCAGGCCGGCGCCACCGACCCCGAGAGCATCAAGACCATCGTCGACGCCACGCACGCCGCCCTCAAACGCAACTATCCGGACCTGACCCGCGCCGACGTTGCCGAGCTGGTGGACCTCGGAAACATGGTCGAGGTGATCCAGTCCGTGATGGACGTTGCCGGCGTCAAGCGCGCCGAGCTCGAAAAAAAAGCGTCGGCGGCAACGAGCCCCTGAACTGGCGCCGCATCTATGCCCACGTCTGCGCCAACACCGGGTGGACGTGGGGTTACGTGCGCGAGCACGTGGACCTGCCGACCCTCGACGCCCTCAACGACGAGTGGCGCCAGCACCCGCCCGTGCATCACCTCGTTGCCGCCTACCTCGACTACCAGCCCGCGCGGCAGCCCGGCGCCCCGATGAGCGCCGAGCAGGAACGCGAACTCGCCAACCTCATGCAGTCCATGCCGGCCACAGTGGGCGCCTTGCCCCTCGACACCCGCGCATGGGACGCCAGCCAGAACAAGGACCCCGACCATGGGTGACGGAAACAAACAGATCGGCTACGAGATCACCGCCGAGAACGGGCAGTTCGTGCGGGCCATGGAGGGCGCCGCGAGCGTCACCCAGCAGGCCACGGCCAATATCAAGGGGCACCTCGAAGGGGTCGGTCGAGCCTTCGAGGCCGTGCAGAAACACCTCCTGGTGCTGGCCGCGGTCGTGGCCGGCGGAAGCTTCTTCAAGGACGCCATCGCCGAATCCCAGAAGCTGACCGGCGAGACGATGAACCTGTCCAAGCGCCTCGGCCTGACCGCCGAAGACGCTGGCGCCCTGAACACCGCCCTCGGCGATATCGGCTCGGATTCCGACACCTACATCAGCGCCTTCGACAAGTTCGCCAAGCAGCTGCGCACCAACGAGGACGGCCTCAAGGCCATGGGCCTGCAGACCCGCGATGCCAACGGCAACCTGCGCGACAGCAACACCCTCTTTCAGGAGGCGGTGCAGACGGTCGGTGAATACAAGCCGGGCCTCGACCAGACCACCGCCGCCCAGACGCTGTTCGGCAAGGGCGTCGAGGACGTCATGAAGCTGCAGAAGCTCAACAACCAGGTGATCGATGCCGCCCGCGAGAAGAACGAAGAGTTGGGCCTCACGATCACCAAGGAAGGCGTCGAGGCCTCCAAGGCCTACAAGGCCGCGATGAACGACGTCGGCGACGTGCTGCTCGCTGTGAAGAATGCGATCGGTCAGGCGGTGATGCCGGTGTTTGCCGAACTGGGCAACGTGTTCGCCGAGAGCGGGCCGGCCTTCGTGGCGATTTTCCGCGGGGCGCTGACCGGCCTGCTGGCCGTGTTCCGCACCGTGCAGGCAGGGGTCAAGACCTTTGCCTTCGCGGTGTTCGAGACCATCAATGCGATGCGCGATCAGATCGGCAACCTTGCCGACCTGTTTCGCGCGGTGGTCTCGGGCGACTTCGAGGGCGCCGCGGCGGCCGCAGGGCGGTTGGTGGCGCGGCCGTTCGAAGCGATCCGCACGGCCGTCGCCAACGGTCGTGAGGCCTTCGCGGACGGGGTCGATACCTTCAAGTCCGACGTCGACCGCATCTGGGGCAAGGGCACCGCGCTGGCGGCGCCCAAGGGCGGCAGCAAGACCATGGGCGAGTTTGGCAAGGGCGGGGGCGGCGGAAAGCAGGGCAAGTCCGAAGACCGGATGGGCCAGTGGGAAGCCGAACTCTCGGAGCAAAAGCTCGCGATCTCCGAACGGGCTCGTGCCGAGGGCGCATTCCGCCAGATGAGCAAGCAGGAGGAGCTGGCCTACTGGCAGGAGATCCTGAACCGGGGCGGGCTGACGCACAAGGAACTCCTGGCCGTGCGGAAGAAGGTCGCCGAGGACGGCCTGGCTATCGACAAGCAGGCATTCGAGACGCGGATGGAGGACCTCAAGGCCGAGCGGGATCAGGCCGGCCAGAACTTCGCCGAGCGCAGCCGGCTGGCGGCGCAGTCCTACGCCGAGACGGTGAGCAAGTACGGCGAGCAAAGCAAGGAAGCCAAGAAGGCTTACGCCGAGATCCTCGCCGAGCATCGGGCGTTCATTGCGCAGGCGCGGGTTTTGGAGGATAGCGCCGCTGAGGCCCGTCGCGAGAAGGCGGCGGCCGGCATCGAGCTGGAGCGGATCGCCCTGCAGGAGCGTGTCTCGCTCGGCGACGTGACGCGGGCCGAGGCGCTGCAGGCCGAGCAGCAGTTCGAGCAGCGCCTGTATGACATCAAGGCCAAGGCCCTGCAGGAGCGGCTGGCGCTGATCGATCCGGACCGAGATCCGGTCGCGCGGGAGCAGGTAAGCCGGCAGATCGAGCAGGCTGAAGCGCAGCACCAGCAGCGGATGGCGCAGCTCCGGAGCCAATCCACCATTGAGGCGGGCAAGGGCTTTTCCGGGATGGTCAGCTCGATGCAGAGCGGGTGGGGCAGTCTCCTCGCGAAGATGGCTCAGGGACAGATGACCTTGGGGGGGCTGATGCGTGGTCTGTTTCAAAACACCTTTCAGGTGGTGACGCAAACGCTGGGGCAGTTGGCCGCCAAGTGGGTGGCGCAGCGGCTCGGGCTGTCGGCCCTGGAGAGCATGCTCACTGGCAAGCAGGTGACGGAGCAGGCTGCAGCGTCGGGAGCTGTCGCGACGGCTAAGGGTGCGGAGGCCACGGCAGTCGTCACAGCGAATGCAGCGGAGGGGGCAACCGGCGCCGCGGCTGCCGTGGCACCGATCCCAATCGTTGGCCCTGGTATGGCTGCTGCGGCCTTCGCCGGCACGATGGCATTGCTCATGGGGGCGATGAGCGGCATCAAGTCGGCATCCGGCGGCTACGACATTCCCGCCGGTGTGAACCCCATGGTGCAGGCCCACGCCGAGGAAATGATCCTCCCCGCCAAGTACGCGAACCTGATCCGCGGCATGGCGGACGGCGGGGGTGATGCCGGCGGCGGTGGCGGCGGCTCGCTTGCAGTCAGCGTCACAGCGATGGATTCCCGCGACGTTGTCCGCTCCCTGGCGCGCGGGGGGGCGTTGTCCAAGGCGATGGCCAAGGCGCACCGCAACTTTCAAAAGGTCTGATCCATGAGTAATGCCGTTTTTCCAACCCTCCCGGGCCTGTCCTGGAGCGTTCGGCGCACGCCCGTATGGAAGACCGTCAGCCATGAGTCCGTGTCGGGAATGGAGCTGCGCGCAGCGCTCATGACCTACCCGCGGTGGCGGATCGGGCTGTCGTTCGAGTTCCTGCGGGCGAGTGCGGGATATGCCGAGCTGCAGGCGCTCGCCGGCTTCTTCAACCAGCGGCGTGGCTCGTGGGACTCCTTCCTGTGGCTCGATCCGGGTGACAGCGTGGCGGCCGCGGCGAACTTCGGGACGGGGGACGGGGCGACCAGGGTCTTCACGCTCTCCCGGCCCTTCGGCGGCTTTCTGGAGCCGGTGCAGGACTTCGTCGGCGCACCGTCGATCTATGTCGCCGGGGTCCTCAAGGCGAGCCCGGCGGAATACACCGTATCCACCGGGAAGGTCACTTTCGTGACGGCGCCGGCTGTGGGGGCGGCGCTGACGTGGTCGGGGCAGTTTTACAAGCGCGTCCGGTTCGAGCGCGACGAAACCGAGTTCGAGGAATTTTCAAAGGATCTGCACTCGGCGAGAAAGGTCGAGCTGATCACGGTGAAGCAATGAAAACAACGACACCCGCCTGCGCGACCCTCCTGCAGACCGCCCGGCAGATCTTCATGGTCGAGCTGCTCACCCTCACGATGCCGGACGGCGCGACCATCCGGTGGTCGTGCGGGGATGTTGCGATTCCTTACGCCGGCAACACCTGGGTGCCGGGGCCGGCCATCGAGCGGGAGAGCGTCAAGCTCTCGACCGGGATCGAAGTCACCAGCTGCATGGTGCGGCTTCACGCCGATGCCTCGGTGACGGTTTCCGGGGTGCCACTCCTGCAGGCGGCGCGACGTGGCCTCCTCGGCGGGGCCTCGCTCAAGGTCGAAAAGGGCTTTACGGACGACCCCGTGAACCCCATCGCCGGCACCGTCCATCTGTTCGAGGGCCGGATCGGAGAGGTCGAGGTCAATAGCACCTCGGTGCATTGCGAAGTCAAGAGCTTCACTGAAGTGCTCGATACGATGATCCCCCGCAATGTCTATCAGGCGTCCTGCCTCCATACGCTCTACGGCGCGGGCTGCGGAGTGGCCAAGGCGGCAAACGGGATCAATCTGCAGGTGCAGGCCGGCGGAACGGCAAGCGCGCTCAAGTGCGCCGTGACCGGTGCCGGGGTGTATGACCTGGGCGAGCTGGTCTTTACGTCTGGCGTCAATCAGGGGGTGCGCCGTGCGGTCAAGCAACACACGGCCGGGCAGCTCGTGCTCTCTTTTCCCCTTCCCGATGCGCCTGGCGTCGGCGACGCCTTCACGGTCTACAAAGGCTGCGACAAGACCCTCGCGACCTGTAAGGCCAAGTTCGCGAATGGGGCGCGGTTCAAGGGCTTTCCGTTCGTGCCGGCTCCGGAGACGGCGGTATGACCGAGGGCGAGGCGCGTGCAGACGTCTGCACCCGGGCGCTGTTGTGGAAGGGCACGCCGTGGCATCACCGGGCGCGGCTGCGGGGCGTAGGGGTCGATTGCGCCCAGCTCCTGATTGCCGTGTATTCCGAAGCCGGGATCATCGAAGCCTTCGATCCCGGCGACTACCCAATCGACAGCATGCTCCACAGTGACCGCGAGATTTTTCGCGGGTGGTGCGAGCGCTACGGCCGGCAGGTGGCGGTGCCGCGGCCGGGTGACGCGGTGGTCTGGAAGTTCGGCCGCTGCTTCTCCCACGGCGGGATCGTTCTCGACTGGCCGGGCCGGGTCCTTCACGCATACCGGCCCTTCGGCATGGTGTGCGAGACGCCGGCCGACGTCGCGCGACTGGCGGGTCGCGAGGCTGTCTTTTATTCCTTCTGGTGAGTTCCTATGTCCTTTTTTGGTCAGCAGCAAACGACGGGCACGACCCCGCAAAAGCTCACGACCCTGTCCGTGCAGACCTCGTCTTACGGGATCTGCATGGGGATGGCGTGGGGCACCTCCCGGGTGACCGGGAATTTGATCTGGTACGGCGACTTTCAAGCCATTGAGCACACTCAAGAAGTGGGCGGTAAGGGCGGCGGTGGCACGAGCAGCACCAACTACACCTACCGCACCGGCTTTGCGCTCGGGCTCGTGGAAAGCCGCCTGGCCAGCATCGGGCAGGTGTGGTCCGGCAAGGATAAGACCGACTGCGGGGCGCTCGGGCTCGATGTGTTCGTCGGCGCAGCGGGGCAGTCTCCGTGGGCGTACCTCACGGCCAACCATGCCGGCGAGGCGCTGAACTATCCCGATCTGTCCTATGTTGCGGCCAGCGCATTCGACCTCGGCAACAATGCGAGCCTGCCGAATCTCGCCTTTGAGATTAAGACCCTCACGGCTGGCGCTGGTGGGGGCCTCGATGCGGCCCCCTGGACGATTGTCTCCGACATGCTCTCGGCGGGCGGCTTCCCGGCGGGCCGGCTCGGCGATCTGTCGGCATACACCAACTGGACCGGCGCCTCGGGGCTGTTCCTGTCCCCGGCGCTGACCGAGCAGAAGCGGGCCGCCGATGCCGTTCAGGAGATCCTCGACATAACGCATACGGCGGCGGTGGCCTCCGAAGGGGTGCTGAAGCTGATCCCCTACGGTGACACCGCGGCCGTGGGCAACGGTTACACCTTCACGCCTTCGACCGCGCCGGCCTTCGATCTGACGGACGATGACTTTCTCGGCCTCGATGGGGATCTGCCGATCCGGATCAAGCGCCGCGCGCAGTCCGACGCGAAGAATCGGCTGGTGGTCGAGTTCAAGGATCGGGCGAAGGAGTACGCGGCCAACACCGCGCCGGCAAGTGACGAGGCGCACATCGCCGAGTTCGGCGAGCGCCCAGCCGAGACGGTCACCTATGACGCGATCAAGACAGCGTCGGTCGCCAGTGCGGTGGCTTACCTCAAGCTGCAGCGGGGGCTTTACGTCCTCAATACCTACGAGTTCCGGCTCGGCTGGCGATATTGCCGGCTCGAGCCGATGGACGTCGTCACCCTGACCCATGGCCTGCTCGGCATGGTGCGGGTTCCGGTGCGGATTACCGACATCGAGGAGGATACCGAGGGGACGCTGACGATCACCGCCGAGGACTTCCCCCAGGGGGCCGGGCAGGCGCCGGTGGTGCCTCCGCAGCCGCCAAGCGGGTACAGCGTCGACATGAACATCGCGCCGGGCAATGCGGCGGCGCCTGTGCTGTTCGAGCCGCCGGTCAGCCTTGCCGGCCAGCCGGAGATCTGGCTCGCGACCTCCGGCGGCGAGTCCTACGGGGGCTGTGCCGTCTGGGTGTCGCTCGACAATGTGACGTATCAACAGGTGGGGGTGCTGTCGGGCAAGTCCCGGCATGGTGTGACGACGGCAGCTCTCCCGCTCGTCGCGGACCCGGACACGACCAGCACGCTCGCCGTCGATCTGTCTGTCTCCGGCGGTGCGCTCCTGGGCGGCACGGCAGACGACCGGGATCTGTTCAATACCTTGTGCTGGGTCGGTGGCGAGCTGGTGAGCTATCAGGCGGCGGCGCTGACCGGCGTCAATCGCTACGGCCTGACCAGCCTCCGGCGGGGCGCCTACGGGACGCCGATCACGGCTCATGCGCTCGGGAGCAGGGTGGTCCGGTGTGACGAGCGGGTGTTTCGCTACGCCTACGACCCGGCGCTGATTGGAAAGACCCTTTACGTCAAGCTGCAGGCGTTCAATCTGTTCGGTGGGGCGTTTCAGGATCTCGCCTCGCTCACGCCTACGGCTTACGCGGTGCTGGGCGCGCCGCTTGGCACGGTTGCCGGCCTGGCGCTGGAGCAGGCCTTTACGGGCACGGCCTGCGCCGTGAAGTGGAACGCTTACCCGGGCGCGGCGAGCTATACCGTCGAGGTCTGGTCGGGGGGCGTGAAGCGGCGGACCGTCGCCGGCATCGGCTCAACCCGATACGCCTACGCGTTCGAGGATGCGAAGGCGGACGGCGGGCCTTATCGCAGTCTGGAGTTTCGCGTCTATGCGGTTGCGGCGAACGGCACGAGCGGAAGCCCTGCGGTGCTTGCCGCGACTAACCCGCAGGTGGGGGGCGCGACCGGGATCTCGACGGCAGCGGCGGGCGCCAGTCTGGTGGTCAGCACCAACCGCCCGGCGGATACCGACTATTCGGGCACGCGGGTATGGGTCAGTGCGACCTCGGGGTTTAACCCTTCGGTCACGACCCCTGTCTATGACGGTCCGGATACGTGGTACGCCGCGATGGGGCTCTCGGCCGGCACGTATTACGTGCGGGTGGCGCATTACGACGTCTTCGGCAAGGACAGCATGACGACGTCCGGCGAGATCTCGGTTGCCGTCACCGGGGCGCTCGGGGTGCGCTCGGTCACGTCGCTGCCGGCGAACCCGGCCGCGGTCAATGGTGACCTGGCTGTGTTCCTCGATACCGGCACGGCGGCGCTGCGGGGCCTGTGGGGTTGGGATGGTACGGCGTGGAAAAACACCCGGGACGGGGCGAACCTCGTCGCGGCGAGCGTGGCGGCGGATCGTCTCGCCGTGTCGCAGCTCTCGGCGATCACGGCAAACCTGGGCGCGATGACTTCGGGCTCCATCACGCTCGACGCCGCCGGCTTCATCCGGGGCGGCTCCACGGGCTACATGACCGGGACGGGCATCTGGGCGGGCTATCACAGCGGGCTCTATAAGCTCCATGTCGGCAACCCGACCGGCGCCGGCTTTACGTGGGATGGAACGGTCTTCACGATTCGTGGGGCTGACGGCTCGGTCTTGCTCGCCTCCGGGTCGGGTGTCCCTTACGCGAAGGTGTCGGGCGTTCCGACCAGTCTGTCGGGGATCAATGCGACCGAGGCGACGAAGCTCTCCGGCATTCAGGCCGGGGCGACGGTGGGGGCTGATGCGTCCAATCTGAATGTGGGTATGGGGGGCAATTTGCTCCCTAATACCGAGTTTGGCGGCGGCATCGTGGCGCCGGTCGCCTTAGGCTGGAATCTGGCCGGCTGCACCTTTACGCCGCTTCGGGGGGATGACGCGTGGCGCCCGGCAAGCGCCCAATGTCTTGAGATCCAGCAGGGCGCGAGGAATGGCAATCAGTACAACATCGGCGCCGACGTCTATGTGAACGGGCTTTATGGCTCCCGGGCTTCTGGTATTCCCGTGATTCCCGGCAAGCGTTACGAGTTCTCCGGGAAGTTGGCGGCGCACCGTGCCGACTCTGGGCTGTGGATTCACTTCTTCGACGCCAATGATGTGGTGGTCCCCGGGGGGGCGGGGACTGGCTGGGTGACGCGCAGCTCGGGGGGGCGCGATTTGTCCGTGTGGACTCATGCGGCGATCTTTGCGGTAGCCCCGGCTGGGGCTGTTTATGCGGCGGCGTACTGGCGCAAGAGTGACACGGACGCGGGACAGACCACGTCGTTTGCATGGTTGTGTCAGCCCTATTTCGGTGAGGCGACCGTAGCCCAGACGGTACCCAGCACCTATACGCCGGGTGTCGGTCGGGGTGCGTTTGCGAACTTGAGCAAGATCACGGCCGGAAATGCCAGCACCTATATCGAGAGCGCCGCCATCGGTTCGGCACAGATTGCCGATGCTGCCATTGACTCCGCGAAGATCGTCAGTGCGGCGGTTGGGTCGGCGCAGATTGCTGATGCTGCGATCGGTACAGCGAAAATCGGTGATGCTCAGGTTAGCACGCTGAAGATTGCTGGGGAGGCCGTGACGGTGCCGCGCTTCGCGGAGTCGTACGCCTCGGTCGCCAAAACCTCCACGGGCACCTGGACGACCGTGCTGTCCCTCCCCCCGATGCCCGCCGCGGGGTCCCCTGTGGTCGTCCTCGCCGGTGTCCCCTCAGGCACGGCGCACCGGCTTCTGAAGAACGGCACCCCGATATTCACCTTCCCCGCGATGACCTACCAGGACAGCTACATCGACGGAAACGGGGTGGGACAGACCGCCACGGTCGCCATCGACTCGCAGCGCATCCCGTGCGTCTTTTTCGATCCGAGCCCCGGGGAAAGTGTCGTGTATTCAATCCAGGCCTACCTCCAATCTACATTCGGTAACGGCACCTACAGCGGCTACCGCTTCATCTACACGATGGGGACCAAGCGATGAATACCTACCTGATCTACAGCGCCTCCGGGGAGGTCATCCAGGCTGCGTCGGGCGCGCACCTCGAAGTGGCCGCCCTGGCTTTCCTCCTCGACGCTTCGTACATCCTGGACGATGTTCCCGGATCAGTGGGCTCGAAGTACGTAGATGTCTCCGGGGAGGCGCCATCTGTTGCCGCCAAACCCCCGCAGCCGTCCCCGGCGCACACCTGGGACGCGGTGGCGAAGGCCTGGGGGCTTCCGCCCCATAGCATGTCGGACATGGTCGCTCGTAAGAAGGCCGGCATCGACGCCACGCGGGACCGGGCGCGGCACTCCGGGGTTACCTTCAACGGCGTCCTGTTCGACTCTGACCCGGTATCTGCCGGGAACCTCACCGGCTGGACAACTGCGGTTGCGGCCGGCATACCCGTCCCCGAGGGCTTCACATGGCGCTCGCAGGACAACCGCGACATCCCCTTCACCTCCGCCGACATCCTCGGCCTTGCCGCCGCTATGGTGGCCAAAACGACCGCCTGCTATCAGCGGGCATGGCAGCTCAAGGCCCTAGTCGATCAGATCGCGGACTCAGCGGACTACGCACGGCTCGAATCAATGGACATCACAGCCGGTTGGCCAATTTGAGCAGGGGTAGCAATGGGCGTACGTCAAGTATTGATCGCCGTCGACCAGCTTGGTAACGCACTTGCCGGCGGCTACGCGGACGAGACTATCTCGTCCAGGTGCTGGCGCCTGAGGGGTCGGTCGCGGCACTGGGCGCTGCCAGTTGTCGTATGAGTCAGAGCGCCTGCGGCTACAGGCGCCGCCGGAGCTGCGCAATTTGTAGGGCGTGCAGACGTCTGCACGTTTCAACAACACCCGCTTCGGCGGGTTTTTTATTTGGAGGGAAGGCATGGCAGAACCAACCGTAACCACCGCTTCGGGCATCAGCCTGACGGTGCTCTTTGTGGCGATCCTGGGGCCGCTGGCAGGCCCCTACGTGCTGATCGCGCTCTCTGCGGTCGCGGGGGCGATGTGGCCCCTGTCGGCCGCGCGCACCGAGTCCCGGCTGGCCGGGGTGTGG
>RRZT010294297.1_pt1 | contig 13740 bp, 7 predicted proteins | sample 2165551 | NCBI WGS metagenome assembly RRZT01 (sample SAMN10456910, study PRJNA506462) | wastewater metagenome | biome: wastewater; feature: sludge; material: wastewater sludge; isolation source: wastewater sludge with Escherichia coli K12::gfp cells carrying plasmid... | place: USA: Moscow, Idaho ... | reverse complement strand
CTCATCAATTATTGGAGAATATTCTAAGACCCATCTCATAATAGTTGTATGAGTTATATTTATTCCACGTTCTTGCATCATTTCAACAAGCATTCTATAACTTAAAGGATATTTCAAATACCAACGAACACATAGCATAACAATTTCTGTTTGAAAATGTTTCCATTTGAATAAGTTTTGTGTCATTGATATCTCCCTTGTTTAGAATTTTAATTGATTATATCATATTAATTTTATTTTTGCAACAGAACCAAAAATATGACAAATTTTTGATAATTAGAGCTTTGTCTTTAAACTGCTTAACCACCCATTACTCCGAACTTTGGGAAGAAATGTTTAAAGATAATTTTAGACACGACACTTGGACGAAGGAAGATATTAGATTAAACAAAGATTTCTTCAAAGACCTTACTCCAAATTGGCAAAGAAACAATGCACTTCGTTATGACTTTGAAAGAAGACAAGCTCTTGTAGAAATAGATGTGCTTGTTGCTATGGCTCTTGGACTTACCCTTGATGAGCTTATTACTATTTATAGAATACAGTTCCCTGTTATGCAACAATATGAGAAAGATACCTACTATGATAAAAATGGTCGTATAGTTTGGACTAATAGTAAGGGACTTATTGGAGTAGGACTTGCCAACAGAAAAGATTGGGACGAAGTAAAAGATTACAAAGAGGGACAAACAGTAAGCAAAACCTTTATGGATGACACTCAACCTGGTGGAGTAGTAGAAAGAACTATAGTATACGAAGCTCCCTTTGAGAAATTCAGCAGAGAAGAAGATTATGAAATAGCTTGGCGAGTATTTGAAAAAAGACTGAAAGATATGTAATTCTTATAAAAGTATAAGAAATATCTACGTGTTAGAAGAATACCAAAAAAAACTAAATTTTAATAAAAACGTGTAAAATCCCCCGCGATAGCAATGTTTAGCCCCTTCTCTCTTATATGCATTAAGAGAGAAGGGGTTGGGGATGAGAGATTTGGTAGAAAAAACTTAAGGATATTGTATACTAAATTTATTCTTATGAAAAAATAAGGCAGCTTTTTTAAGGTTTTCTAAAAAAACTATAAACCTTAACACATCTAGGGGGAAAGATGATACCTTCAATATTAATAAAACAACTACAAAATGGACTTGTTGAATATTTGGATACAACATTTCCCATATCTAACGAACTATTTTCGGGAACTATAAGTAATTTTTTGAGAGAGAAAGATAAGGTCTTTAGAGAACCTTATCTTTCTGTTAAATTACCTTTTAAAAAATCAGAAAAAAATCTTGATGATTTTGGATTTCAAGGGTTTAACCTAAAATATACCCCATATCTTCATCAAGAAAAAGCCTTTTCAAGATTACTAAAATCTGAACCAGAATCTACCCTTATAGCAACAGGTACAGGGTCAGGGAAAACAGAATGTTTTACCTATCCTATCCTTGAATATTGCTATAGAAAAAGAGGAGAACAAGGAATAAAGGCTATAATAATCTACCCAATGAATGCTCTTGCCACAGACCAAGCGAAAAGACTTGCTGAAATGGTTTTTGAAAATGAAGACCTGAAAAAAACAGTAAAAATTGGAATGTATGTAGGAGATAAGGGAGCAACAAAGATTTCTGAAATGACAGATATTAATGTAATAAACGATAGAGATATATTGAGAAAAGACCCTCCTGATATTTTGCTAACAAACTATAAAATGCTTGATTACCTTCTTACTAGACCGACAGACTTTGAACTTTGGACAAGAAACAATAGTGAAACTCTGAAATTCCTTGCAGTTGACGAGTTTCATACCTTTGATGGAGCACAAGGAACAGATTTGGCTTGTCTTCTTAGAAGATTAAAAAAACATCTTGGAACTCCAGAAAATTATCTTACTTGTGTGGGGACATCGGCAACTATGGGTTCTGATAATAATAGAGCAGATATGATTAAGTTTGCTTCTGAAGTTTTCGGAGAGAGTTTTTCAGAAGACAGTATTATTACCGAAAGTAGAGAAAAAGCAATAGATTTCTTGGAGGAAAATAATCCTAGAATCTTTGATATTCCAAGTATAGATGATTTAAAAAGTCTTGAAAACTCTGTTTCACAAGATAATTATTTGGATTTTATGGCAAAGAACTATAAGATTTGGCTAAAAAAAGACATATCAATAGATGAAATTGAAAATACTGATTTTAGAGTAAATTTATCTAATGAACTTTTTAACCACTATTTTTTCCACGAATTAATCTTGGCAACTAATAGCCAAATTATAAGCTATGAAACTTTAATAGAAGAGCTTACCAAAAAAAATGCACAGTTAAAATACTATGATTTTGAACAGAAAAAAGTAATTTTAGAATCACTTTTGGCTTTGGTTTCCCACGGAAGAAAAAAAGAAGGAAAAAATGTATCTCAATTTTTAAATGTTCATATCCAATTATGGTTCAAAGAGCTAAGAAGAGTTTTAGCAACAGTTACACCAGAGCCTAAATTTGACCTTGCAGATGATATTAATGACCAGAGCTTAAAAGAATATCTTCCTGTAGTAAATTGTAGAGAATGTGGAGCAACTGGATGGGCAGGTAGACTTTTTGAGAATAAGAAACTTGAGATTAGTGATTTAAGAGATTTTTATACTCAATTTTTTGCTGGAGATAAAAATATAAAACTTATTTTTCCTGATAAAGTAACCAATTCAAAAAGTTATGACCAAGGATATATTTGTCCTAAATGCCATAATTTGATTTATGCAGGTGAGCTTGATGGAGAGTGTACTTGTGGAAAATGTGGATATCAAGAGCTTATAGAAGTATTTATAGACCATCAAAATGAAGAAAAAGAAACAGATAAGAAAAACTATATTTGTCCTTATTGCAACAGTAAACACGGACTGGTATTAGTTGGGGCACAAGGGTCAACAATGATAAGTGCAGGAGTATCTGAACTTTTTGCTTCAAAATATAATGATGATAAAAAACTTTTGACCTTCTCTGATTCGGTGCAAGACGCATCTCACAGAGCAGGATTTTTTAATGCAAGAACTTGGAAATTTAACTTGAGAGTTGCAATACAACAATATGCAGAAACTTTGGATACTAAACCAAATATAAAAGAGTTTTCAGAGGGACTTATAAACTACTTGAAAAATGAATATGATAGAGAAAGTTTTATTTCAACTTTTATTCCTGTAAACCTTATTACAGACTTAGAATTTGAATATTTACAAGAAAATAACAAGCTTTCAAATAACACAGGGAATATTGAAAGACTTATAAGACATATAGAAAATAGAATTATACTTGAAACCTATTATGAATATGGATTCAAGTCAAGAATAGGAAGAACTTTGGAAAAATCAAGTGCTTCTGTTTTAGACTTTGACCAAGAATTAATTGATAAATCTGTAGAAGATTTAGAACTAATTTTAAAAAACGAAGTAGGAGCTTTAAGCCATATAACAAAAGAAGATGTATATAATTTTGTACAAGGTTTGTTAATAAGACTTAAAAATACAGGAGCCATTGAACTTATTTATTTGAATTCAATGATAGAAAGAGAAACAACAGACTCTGTATTTTTTGCCAATAGACCTTGGGCACCTGCAGCAGGAAAAGATGTTCCTTCCTTTCTTGTTTTAAGTGTAGTACCTAACAAGACTTTTGCTTATATAGGTAAAAAAAGTTGGTATAACAAATGGGTAAGAAAATGCCTTGTAAAAGACAGTTTAGCAGGGCAAATTGAGGTATATATTTATGATAAAACAGTAAAACTTCTTGAAGATAATAACCTTTTATTCTCTAAAGAAACCCATAAAAATATATCTGTATATGGACTCAAAGATAATTTTGTATCAATATCTAAAGATGTAGTTCAAGTGAAGTGTAGTAAATGTGGAAACAAACACTCTGTAAGTAGAAGTCAATTTGAAAAATGGAATTCTATGCCTTGCTTTAATATTCACTGTGATGGAGAATATCTTGTAGATGATAAAAGCTCAAATTTCTTTGGAAGATTATATTCCAATGGAGATGTATTTAGAGTTTTTTCATCAGAGCATACAGGACTTCAAGATGGAGAAGCAAGGGAAAAAGTAGAGAAAAGTTTTAAGAAAAAAAGAGATGAACAAAAAAGATGGGATATTAATCTTCTTTCTTGTACTCCTACCCTTGAAATGGGTATTGATATAGGGGATTTATCATCTGTGCTTCTTTGTTCGGTGCCTCCTACTCAAGCTCAATTTATGCAGAGAATAGGAAGACCAGGTAGAAGAGATGGGAATGCCATATCTGCTGTAGTAACCAATGCAGAGGCTCACGACCTGTATTTTTATGAAGACCCTATGGAAATGTTGGCAGGTAATATAAAACCTCCTACAATATTTCTAAATGCTTCGGCAGTTTTGGAAAGACAGTTTACTGCTTTTTGTTTTGATAACTGGATTAAAAGAGAAAATGGGAAAAACAAAGTTCCTAAGGAACTTTCATTAATATTAAATAATGTGGAAAAGAAAAATGATTTGATATTTCCATATAATTTTTTAAAGTTCATTAGAATGAATTTAACCTCACTATTAAAAGATTTCCTATATATCTTTAGCAAAGACCTTTCAGATAATTCTAAAGAGAGAATAAGAGCCTTTGCACAGGGTAAAGACAATGAAGAAGGAAATATAGATTATAAAATTATATGTGCCTTTAAAGGAATAAGAGAAGAAAGAGAATCTATAAAAAAAGAAATAGATAAACTAAAAAAAGAGATTGATAAGTTAAAAGAAAAACCTTTGGATGAATCAACAGAAAAAGAGATAAATGATTTGAAATCTTTAAGAGAGAATTTGCAAGATGTAGTAAAAAATATTAACACTAAAAATCTTTATAACTTTTTATCAGATGAGGGACTTTTGCCTAATTATGCCTTCCCTGAAGCAGGTATTATTTTAAAATCCTTTATAAATAGAAAGTTTAATAAAGGTGATGATAAAAATTTAGACAAAGGGTTCAAAAGATATATCTATGAATATAATAGACCTGCTAATTCAGCTATAAGTGAATTTGCTCCAGGAAATAGTTTTTATGCAGAAGGAAGAAAAGTAACAATAGATAGAATAGACCTTAATGTTTCAAAAAAAGAATTTTGGAGATTGTGTCCTGATTGTTCCCATAGTGAAATAGATAGACCTGAATTGCTTGAAATGAATTGTCCAAAATGTGGTTCTTCTGCTTGGAGAGATAAGGGTCAAATAAAAAGCCTAGTAAAATTAAAGCAAGTATATTCTACTGAAGATTATGAAAACAGTAAAACTGGTGACGAATCTGATAGAAGGGATACAAAGTATTTTGTTAAGAGACTTTTTGTGGGATTAAACGAAGAAAAAGATATATTAAATGCTTTTCAGATAGAGGATGAAAATTGTGCCTTTGGATTTGAATTTGTAAAAAATGCACTTCTTAGAGAAATCAACTTTGGAGAGAAACTTTCTATAGGAAATGGAATAAAAATAGCAGGTAGAGTTGAAAATGTAAAAGGATTTGAAATTTGTAAAGAGTGTGGGAAAGTACAAAGTAATCCTAAAAAACCTAATCATACCTATACTTGTTCTCTTAAAAATAAAGAAAAAGAAGAAGCTGTAGAAGAAGCCTTGTATCTTTATAGAGAATTTAATTCAGAAGCCATAAGAATATTGATTCCTGCAACATCTATGGAAGAAAATGAGCAAGTTTTACAATCCTTTATAGCAGGAATATCTTTAGGTCTAAAAAAATATTTTGGAAGTGTTGAACATATAAAAACGGCTATTACTCAAGAACCTATAAAAGGTACAGAACTTTTAAAAAACTATCTTGTAATTTATGATTCAGTTCCAGGAGGAACAGGTTATTTAAAAGATTTAATGAAATCAGAAGATGACTTTTTTAGTATGATAAAAGCTGGATATGATGCGATGCAAAACTGCTCTTGTTCTCAAAATATAGACAAAGACGGTTGCTATCAATGTTTATACGCCTATAAACAAAGTAGACAAATAGGTTATATTTCAAGGCAAACAGCTATAGAAACCTTTAATCAAATTTTAAATAGCAGAAATAAAGTTAAAAAAATAAAATCTATAAGCAATATTTCTATTAATTCTTTATTTGATAGTGAACTTGAAAAGAAATTTATTGAAGCTTTAAAAAGAGCAGGAAAACAAGATAGACAAATTACTATAAAACCTGAAATTTATAACAATAAGCAAGGTTATAGACTAAAAATAAAGGATAATACTTGGATGATAGAACCTCAAGTTGAACTTGGGAAAGAAAATGGAGTAGAGATTAAATGTAAACCAGACTTTATAATCTATCCAAGAAATGAAAAAGGAAGACCAATTGCAGTATTTACAGATGGTTTTGAATATCACAAAGATATAGTTCACGAAGATTTGAAAAAGAGAATGGCACTTATCCAAAGTGGTAAGTATATAGTTTGGTCACTATCTTGGAATGATGTAGAAAATGAATTTTTGCCACAACAAGACTATTACAAAAATGCCTTTGAAAGTTCTATGTTTAAGTCAAACCCTTTAATTGGTAAGTTATCTTTACAAGAAACAGTAGAAAGTATAAGTAAAAAGACAAGTTTTCAACTTCTTTTGGATGTTTTAGAAGATACTAACAAAATAGACAAATTTAAGCAGTATTCCTTTGCATATTCTTTTGGATTTATTTCAAAAAATGATTTGTTGTCAAAGAGTAATGTTTCAATATATTTAGAAGAATCATTTAATTTTGATACTTCTTGGATTACAGCCAATCTTAATGATAAGGTATTTTATAAATTATATGAAGATAAAAATCTTGGAATAATTATAAATATAAAAATTGATATAGAGACACAAAAAATGAATACTAAAAATGACATTATTTTTGATGATGTTAGCGTAGACTCTGAAACCAAAGAATTTAGTAAAAAATGGAACGGATTATTAAAGCTCTTAAATATTCTTCAATTCCAAGAAAATAATAGATTTATAAGCTTAAGAGGCATAGAAAATTCTTATCAAGATTTATTTAAGTTCGAATCTATAGTAGAAAAACCAAATGCAGAAATATCAAGTGATTGGGAAGAAGTTTTGGAGCAAATTTTTGATGAACAAATTAAAGATATTGCCATTGAACTTGCAAAATATAATCTTGACCTTCCTTTTGTAGGGTTTGAACTTGATGATGATGGAGAGATCATAGCAGAAGCAGAACTTGCTTGGGAAGAAAAAAGCTTGGTTATTTTAACAGAGGAACAATTGGGGTATAAATCCACTTTTGAAGCTAAAAATTATTTAGTTTTTGATGGTAGTAGCATTTTAGATGACATATTAAAGGCTTTAAAAAATTAAGGGGGAGTAAATGGAAAAAATAAATATAGCTATATCTGCTGATTTTTTAACATCTTATTCTGCTATTCCCAAGCAAAAGCAGAAAAAAGTAACAGAATTTATTAATAAATTTAGAAATAATCCAACATCATCAGGGATAAACTATGAAAATATAATTACAGCTTCAGATAAAAATATGAAATCAGTAAGAATAGACCAAGATTACAGAGGGATAGTATATAAACCTAATGAAGGTAATACTTACCTTCTTTTATGGGTAGATAAACACGATGACGCTTATGATTGGGCTTCTAAAAGAAAATGTCAGATTAATAATTCAACTGGAACGATACAAGTTTATGAAATGATAAATAGTACAGAGATTCAATCACCTCCAGAAGAAGCAATGGTAGAAAGAATTTTTGCAAATATTTCTGATGACTCCTTTATTTCAATTGGACTTCCAGAGGAGTTAATCCCTTTGGTAAGAACTTTTGAAACAGAAGAAGATTTAAATAAATTTAAAAGCAAAATTCCAGGAGATTCCTTTGAAGCCTTATCTTATGTAATAAATGGTTTTACTATTGATGAGGTAATAGCAGAGCTTTTTGCTGATAAACCAAATATAAGTTCTTCTGATGATTATTCAAGTGCCTTAGATAATCTAGGAACGAAACAAACCTTTGTTAAGCTTAATGATTTAACAGATGATGAGTTTAATATGATGTTAAATACTCCTCTTGATAAATGGAGAGTCTTTTTACATAAATCGCAAAGAAAATTAGTTGAGAAAAGTTTTTCTGGACCAGCAAGAGTTTTAGGAGGAGCAGGAACAGGAAAAACTGTAGTAGCAATTCACAGAGCAAATTATCTTGCAAAGAATATATTTACTGATAAAAGTGATAAAATACTAATTACAACTTTTACAGCCAATTTAGCTGAAGACATCAAAGAAAATCTAAAAAAAGTAGCTGATATAGAAACTTTAAAAAGAATAGAAGTTATCCATCTTGATAAATGGGTAAATGAATTTTTGAGGAGACAAAACTATAACTATACTATAGATTATGACAAAGTAGATGAAATACTAAAATCTGTAATAGACTCTGATTTGGCAAATTTAAGATTTACAGAATCCTTTTACAAAGAAGAGTGGAACAAAGTTATTTTGAGCCAAAATATTTCTACAAAAGAAGAGTATATAAAGGCTTCAAGAATAGGTAGAGGGACTAAGCTTACTAGACTTGAAAGAATTGGAATATGGAATATTTTCCAAAATTTTATAGATGAAATGAGTAATAAAGATGTAAGAGATATTGGACTTGCTATGAGAGATGCAAGAACAATACTAGAACTAAAACCAAATCTTTTATCATATAAAGCTATTATCGTAGACGAAGGACAGGATTTTTCATCTCAAGCTTATATGCTTATAAGAAAAATGCTTCCAGAAGCTTCCAATGATTTATTTATTGTAGGAGATAGCCACCAAAGAATCTATAAAAATAATGCTTCCCTTGGGAAGTGTGGTATAAATATCAAAGGTAGAAGTAAAATTTTAAAAATAAACTATAGAACATCTGAAGAAATAAGAAGATGGGCATATTCACTATTAAATAACACTGTTTATGATGATTTAGATGATGGAGTATTTGAAGGTAAAGGCTATAAATCTTTATTTAACGGGCCAGCTCCTATTGTAAAAAATTTCAAAACATTTGGAGAAGAAGCACAATTTTTATTTGAAGAAGTCCAAAGCTTAAATATAGAAAAAGAAACTTTTAGAAATTTATGTATTGTATGCAGAACAAATAATCAAGTAGACCAATATAAGAAATATTTTGAGGAAAAAGGAGCTTCTACCTATGTAATTAAAAGGTCAAAATCAGAAGATAGAAGTATTGAAGGAATAAGGTTTGCTACAATGCACAGAGTAAAAGGACTTGAATTTGAAACTGTATTTATAGCAGGAGTAAATGATGGAATAATGCCTTTAGAATCTTTCAATAGAGATGAAGAGGACATAACTGTAGTAAGAGAGAATGAAAAAGCTGAAAGGTCTCTATTGTATGTTGCTTCCACAAGAGCAAAGAAACTGCTTTATATAACATCAAGTGGGAAGGTTAGTAGATTTTTGTAAAATATTAAAAAGTAGGTGAAGTTATGTATTTGATTTTAATAGGAAGTGGACTTGTATTTTTAGCGTTTCTTTCTATAGTAATGGTAAAAATAAAAGAAAAAATAATTAATTTTTTGGAGATAAAATTTCAAGAAACTCAAAACAATTTTTCTATACAAAATGAGAAAATGAATAAATTAGAATCTAGTATTCAGGGTTATGAAGAAAAAATTATTGAAAAAATTTTAAATATTTCTGAAAAATTAAATGAAACAAATCAAGTGTTATTAACTATGGTTACCAAAGATGAAATAAAAAAAGAATTTGATTTAATTAATAGTAATGTAGAAGCTATTAATAAGGAAATAGAAACAGGGAAAAACGAATTAATAGAGAGTAATTCTAAATTGAATAAAGAGGTACTTGAAACTTTAAAAAGTTTAAACTCTGATATTAAGAAAAATTTCCTAAGTGAAGTGGATACTATTAAAGAATTAATTAGAGAAAATGAATCTGAAACAAAGGACACAATTAGTAGCCATATGGAATTTCAGAAATTAATACACAAAGATATTACAGAAATCTATAAGAATATTGAAAATACTGAAATAGCCTTTGACGATAAAATAAAAAATTTGGAATCTAAAGTAGACAAATCACAACATATGTTGTCAAATGTTCAAGAAACTACTAAAGAATATCAAGAAAATATAGAAAAAACTATTAATAACTTTGAAAAATTGGAAGAAGAAAGTTTGAATACGCTAAAAACTATAACTTTAGAACATAAAAAATCTAAAGTTGAAATAAATGAAAGTTTCTTGAGGTTATTTGAAGATTTAGATAATAATAGAAATAAAGTTGATGACATTTCAAAAGGACTAGTTTTAGTTCAAAATATAGTAGAAGACATAACGAAAAAAGAAGATAATTTCATTGATGAACTTCCTTCAGAACTAGTATTGACAGATAACGAAGGTTTTGATGTAGAGCCATTAAAATTTACAAAACTTAATTACAATTCAGATAGCTCCTCAAAAGAATATAGTTCTTTAAAATCTTTACTATTAAATGAAGGTGCTAAAGTAGGAGTGTTAGGACATACAATTAACTCAATGAAAGGATTATATAGTACAGTAGCTGATCCATCAACATTAATTAAATTGTCAAATGGTGGATTTGGTAGTGCTGTTATGGGTGGCGGTAAAATTGTAGAACATATTGGATTTACACCAGTTAATACAATTCAGGCATTTTCTCCAATGATTATAATGCAAATATTGGGAGCAATTGTCGGTCAATACTATATGCAAGGAATAACAAAACAATTGAATATTATTAATGCGAAACTAGATAAATTGATTCATTTACATCATAATGAAAAATTTTCTGAATTACAATCGGGTTATGAAATTTTATCTGAGATAAGTAAAAAGAGTTATTTAGCAATTGAAGATATTCAAGATATAAGAAATATTCATAGAAATTCTAAAAAAATATATAAAGAATATACTAATTTAATAGCTCAAGCTAAAGTTGAGAATCTTTATGGGTCGAAATGGACTACCAAAAATAAAATAGATTCTTTAAATAATAACTTTAATGATGAAGAAATAGAAAATAAATCAGCAATAGCTTTACTTGCTAAAAGAGTTCTTTTTACATCAAAATTCATGGAAATTAAGGCAAATATGAATATGTTAAAAGTAGATAAATTTAGAATTTTTAAAATTAGAGAAAGCTTTGATGAAATTAATAATCTAAATGATGAACTAAAAATTATAAATAAAAGTATTATTGATATTATTGATAACTATATTAAAAGTGCCAATGAAATTAGAAATGATGCTATTATAAACAAAGACTTAGCTAAAGGAGCGTGCGATAAATTCCTTGACCAAAATATTAAGTTTAAAAATGAATTTTATAATTTTGAGCAAGAGATTATTACCACAACATCTAAGGTTAAAGAAAAATTTGAAAAACCAGTTACAACTTATTTAATAGTAGATGAGAATAATAAAACTATTCCTATAGTTATTAATGAAGAATAATTACTTTTGATTAATGGAGCTTTATCTAAAGCTCTATTTTTTTGTTACATTTTTAAAAATAAGTTGTTTTTTTGTAACAAATAAGTTACAATATAGGTGAAAGATATGAAAACCCATTATATCTAGTTATATTGATAAACTTACAATTGAATAGAAAAGAGGGAATTATATGGAGGCTAAAATGACTTTAGGGACAAAGTTAAAGCACACAAGGGAGGAACTGAAACTTACACAACAAAATGTTGCAGACAGATTGAATATAAAAAGAGAACAAATATCATATTTTGAGAATGGTGGCAGAGAAGTTTCGTTATCATTATTATCTAAGTTGGCTGAAATATATGGAAAAACTTTAACTTATTTTTTGAATGATGATATTCAAAATGAAGATGTTATAAGAGTAGCCTATAGAAATACAGCTTTAGTTGATGAAGATTATGAGAAAATAGAATGGGCAAAAAAATTTGTTACCAATTTGTATGAAATGAATAATTTATTAAAGAGGTGATATTTATTGGTATTTATTATTAGTGAAGGAATGAAAAAGGCAGAAAAATTAAGAAAAGAATTAGGAATAAGTAATATTGAAGCAGTAAACATATTTGATATATTAAAATTTAAAAAAAATATATCTATTATAAAAATGAATTTTTCAAAGCATTTATCAGGTATGATTGTTACAAAGGGTTCCGAGAAAGCAATTTTAATAAACTCTACAATGTCTTTAGGAAGACAAGTTTTTACTGCTGCTCACGAATATTATCATTTGAAATTTGACAATGACCTTAACGAACATAAAGATTTTAAAGAAAATGAAGCTAATGAGTTTGCCTCATATTTTTTAATGCCAGAAACAGCATTGTTGAGTGTAATAACAGAAAGAGGAATAAATAAATTTACAATAAATGATATAATATATTTAGAGCATTATTTTAAATTGAGCCACAAAGCCTTATTAAGAAGACTTATTAAGGGGAAGTATATAAGTCAGAAAGATTATGATAATTATAGTAGCCTAGATATCATAGAAACAGCATTTAAATTGGGCTATGAGATTGATTTGTATATTCCGACAAATGAAGAAAGAACGGTAACTTCAACATATGCAGAAGTAGCGGAAAAAGCTTTAAATAAAAAGAAGTTAAGTAATAGTAAGTATGAGAATTATTTAATAGAAGGCGGTTACGAAGAAATTGTTTTTGGTTCCCCTATTGATGGTTACAAGGAGGAATTAGATAATGAATTCGAAGATTGTTTTTGATACGGACTGCTTATCATCGTTTCTTTGTACAGGTTCAGAAGACATCCTATTAAAATTATATAAAGATAGAATAATAATTCCTGATATGGTTTTTAAAGAATTTGAAAAATTAAAAATATCGTCACGGATGAAATTTGTTTGGTTAAAATTGAATAAATACTTAAACAGTAATGAATTTGAACTGTATGAAATTAAGTTAAACACGACAACCTATCAAGAATTTGTAAGACTAACTACACATCCCTATCAGATTGGAGAAGGCGAAGCAGCAACTATTGCAATAGTAACTACAGTGAATGGTTATACAGCAAGTAACAATTTTAAAGATATACAGCAATTTATTGAAACTGGTTATATTGACAATAAAACCACAATTGATATTTTATGTGAAGCTTATGTTTATAATATAAAAACTTTGCAGGAATTAGAGAATTTAAGAGTTGATATGAAGAATAATTGGAGAAGAAAATTACCAAATTTATCCTTAGAAGAAGAATTAAAAGAACGTGGAATAATAAAATAAGTTTGGATAACTTAATAGTAATAAAAAAAGTTTAAATGAAAATATTTAAACTTTTTTTATTACTTATATTTTAATTTTAATTTGCATTATTTCAAACATATATATGTAAAGGCCTCGCGCCGACTTTTCCGAATTTTTTCCCGAAATTTCCTCCTAGACTTATATAATCAATGGATACAGCCATTTTTTGGTTTTATCCATTTTTTTATGTTTTTTATCAAAAAGTCTAAAATATTATGATATTATTGACTTTCGAATTTTGATGATTTTAGGGTCACAAGTCTCCTGTTTTTCATATTGTTTGACTTTTGTCAAATTGGTATCAGGCAACGATTCGTGAATTTTTCAGCCAACCGTTTCATAAGTCTTTTTGAGACCATTGCTAAAAAATATATATTATCAGAATCTCTTTAAAAGCAATGATTCATTCTTATT
>RRZT012214594.1_pt1 | contig 13744 bp, 16 predicted proteins | sample 2165551 | NCBI WGS metagenome assembly RRZT01 (sample SAMN10456910, study PRJNA506462) | wastewater metagenome | biome: wastewater; feature: sludge; material: wastewater sludge; isolation source: wastewater sludge with Escherichia coli K12::gfp cells carrying plasmid... | place: USA: Moscow, Idaho... | reverse complement strand
TCGGGCTACACTGGCGAGTACAACCGTGCCATCCGGAAATCGGAGAGCATAGCGAACCCCTTCGGGGGCTAGCATGCTGCTGTAACGTCCACCGTATGCAAGGCCTCGTTTGATCCGGGAATTAGTTCCCGAGGAGGGCGTGTGCACACTACGGCCTCTGATGCTGGAGTGACACTAGAAGCCCCCACCTCTTAGGTGGGGGTGTGGATAGTGAACGCTCTGAGTATGAGTGGATAGTTCACCGCCTACGATACGAGTACAGTCTCACCGCAGGTCACGGGGGCGTGATACTACCAGAGTGGATTGAGGAGGCAGACCAGATCAGGCTGGACACTCCGTGGGGAACGCTCACTCCTCTGGACGAAGAACTAGACGATCGCCGCAGACTCAGACTGACATCTTTCCTTTGGACAGACGAGGGGCGACGCTTCAAGTACAAGTTATCACCGAACAAGATCAGTGGGCGACTCGAGTTCACCGTAACCTACGCTAACTCGATCGAGGACGAAATCTAACGGCGCACCACACTGGTGTGCCTATTTTTATGGGCTTGACAAGATCGCTACGCCATGTTACAATGGAGGCAACGCAAAGGAGGCGCCCATGATACAACACCTGACCGGCCTTGTCGATCACCTTAACCGCATCGGCTACGCCATCCCAACAGACAAGATCACCTCGCTCCTGCAGTTCATGCAGGCAGAGGGCCTACCGCTCCAAGACGAAGACGCGGTCATCACTGCCATGCAGGTCATCTTCGCCCGAGACGAGGACGAACAAGATGCTCTACCGGACCGGGTTCGCGAGTACTTGTCCAACAAGGACAAGGTGGAGAGACTACGCGCCCAGGTGGAGGAAGAGGAAATCAAGCACCAGGAGCGACTCAAGCGCCTGGAGAACAAGTCCCAGCAGATCGACGAGCAAGATGACGAGGCCGAGTTCAACGCCATCGCCAAGGCAACTGGACGCCGCCTCAAGTCTGCATCTAAGACAGGCACTGGGATGAGCCCACAGCTCCAGCAGATGCTGAGTGGTAAGCTGGACGATCTGGACCAGTACGTCGAGACCGAGGACCTCAAGAAGCTCTCCAAGCAGATGGAAGAGGCGATCCTCAAGAACGACATGGGCGAGTACGAGAAAAAGGCTAAAGACTACGAGTTGGTTACCTATCTGGCTAAGCAAGCGGCCAAGGCAAAAAAAGCGAAGGTCAGCAAGCAGGCCAAGAAGTCTAAGACTGAGGAGGAGCTTCGAAAGGAAGAGGAGCGCCACGCCCGAGCCCAAGAGGAGCTCAAGGAGGCCCTTAACCGAGCTGCGCATCCAGAGCCAGTCATCAAGGGACACGTGACTGAGCACCGGCCAGAGTTCATCCGCGCGGGCAACCGAGCTGTTATTAGTACAGCTACGGGGGAAGTCGTGCCCGACATCAAGCTCGACACCAACAACGGCGCTGAGTCGCAGGTGCTCCGGGAGTACATCAGACGCAACGCCCTCAAGTTCAAGACCAAGTTCGGTCGCGTCGTCAACAGCCAAGAGCGCCACACGCTCAACGTCCAAGAAACCATCCTGTCTGCATTTAAGACAGGTGGGCGGCCTATGCGCCTGGTCTTCAACAAGCCAAAGGTCTCCAAGGCCAACATGGTCCTGGTGCTCGACATCTCTGGGTCTTGTTCAGCTGCAGCCAAGGTCATGATGACACTGGCCTGGCACTTCCGCAGCCTCTTTCCTGGTGGCTGCAAGGTCTTCGTCTTCGTCGACACCCTTTACGACGTGTCCGACATCCTGAGGGGCGAGGACATCGACGGATCGGTTGCAACAGTGCTGTCCAAGGTTCCGACGCGCGGGGTCTATTCCAACTACTTCAAGCCACTGGAGCAACTGGCTACCAAGCACATCAACCACATCAACAAGGAGACGCTGCTCCTCTTTATCGGAGACGCTCGCAACAACGCCAACCCAACCGGATTGCAGCACCTGCGCACCGTCGTCGACAAGGCCAAGACCTCGTGGTGGCTCAACACTGAGGACTACGAGGAGTGGGGTACGGGTGACTCTATCGCCCCAGAGTACAGCAGCGTCCTGCCTATGCACGAAGTCGTGACGCTAGCCCAGCTGGTCGACTTCGTCGAGAATGCCAAGTAAGGAGGTGCCCGCGATGGGCAAGAAGAAGAATAAGGAGCACGCACGCGTCTCCAAGAGATACAGCCGGGTGATCGACGCACTCAACAAGGAGTTCAAGGGGGCACGTAGCGACCTGAGGGCCTCCAAGCAAAACGGTGCCATCTATATCTCGGGCGGCGGCGTAAACAAGATGGTCGAGCTGCTCTCGGTTGGGCTGCTTCCTGAGATGGATGAGGAAATCAACATCGACCCCATCTTCGACCGCATGCTGACAGGCGCATGGAAGGTGAAGGAGCCTAACGCCGCTCGCGACTGCTACAAGCCGCGCTACTTCCCCAAGGGACACTGGGGTCCGTACAGCGCTCGCATCAAAGACGGAGTGCTTATCGTAGGCGACCAGGTGACTAAGTTCCGCCACCCACTCAAGCCACTCGGTAAGTCCAGTGTGGAGCGCAGAGAGCTACCCCCTCACCTGCATGAGGTCAAGGATCGGGTGGATCAGCTCCTCAAGGACAACAAGGGGCTTAACGTTGAGGGTGGGTTGACGGAGCACGCCGTCTTCAGCCGCAAGATGCAGTCTCCGGACGGCAAGAGCTGGCTCGTCAAGGTGGAGTGTAAGGGGCTTCTCACTGAGGAGATGGCGGCTCAGATTGTTCCCGCCCTTGAAGCTGAGCACAAGTCCATGCTCCAGCGAGCCTACGAGAAGGTCAACGCTGGCCTTAAGGCAGGCGCAGAGCGATGGGGTGAGCTCATCATCCGCGACATGATCACGGTGCTGCGTCGCTACGACGGGGTGTCCGAGACTTCGCTGACGGCCATTCTGCGCGGCACTGCTCTACCGTCCAAGGTCTTCAAACACGCGCCCATCAAGCACAAGTACCTGAGTCCAGACCAGATCAAGCACATGATCCACACGCTCAGCCGGTCTGGGGCGATCACCTACCGCACGGTTCACGGTGAGTGGACATCCTATGCCGCCTACACCTTCCACATCAAGCAGGAGTTCCTGGACTACGAGTCCCCTGACGGCGACATCGCCTTCAGCACCCAAGTCCTGGACCTCATACAGCGAGGGAACTTGCAGCTCGGCGACTACATGACACTGGTAGAGGCCCTGCATCGCCCAGCAGTCATGGCTGGATACGGAGAGAAGATCCTACCTGCCTTTGATGAAGCCCCGGAGACGCTCTTACCAATGCTCAAGATCAAGCTGGACCTGTCCCAAAACAAGACGGTGACCAAATACATCAAGGCTGCCATTAGCCGCGTCAAGAAGAAGAGGTGAGCCCAGCGCCTCCTCTTTTTTGATGCAGACGAGGGCTTGACAGGAGGCCTCCGATATGCTAGAATGGGAGTAAGCAAGCAGCCTCGAGCTGCGCAAGGAGGTCACAATGACAGACAACATCGACCAGCTCAAGGCCCTGAGTGCCGAAATTAAGAACCAGTACGCACGACGCCTCTTCGACGAGGCCATCGTTAAGTACGCAGAGACAGGAGACACAGGCAATCTTGTCCGCTTCATGGGCATGGTGTACCAGGCCCCAAGTGGCGGAATGGTCTTCAGGTCCGGAGAGAAGCGACGCGTGTCGCACGAAGAGGTGGGCCGAGTAGAGCGCATCAGCTACGACTGGGAGTTGCAGGACCGGATTCAGTTTGCAGAGCGTCCGCGGGAGTTCTATCTTGGCCTGGACTACTTGGCGGTAGACGGGCGGCAGATCCCATTCACTTACGCCGACGCCTACGTCATCGTAGTGCCAAGCACCAACCAGGTGACAGTCTTCCGAGGCGCCCTCATGGAGATGGGTTACATCCCTAAGATGGTGATGGTGGACGTGCCGCGCGAAGAATCTGCAGGTGCAGCCATGGCCTACATGATGGCTAGCCTCAAGTACCCGGACGCAGAGAACCCCTTGGATGCCATGCTTGAGGACATGTCGGACGGAGGTGACGCCTAGTGGACCACTTCCAACTGAGACAGAGCATCGCTCGCAAGCGTCAGGAGATCGCCGACGAGAAGGCCCGCAAGGACTTGCTCAAGAGCAACCTGGCGGCCAAGCAAGCGCAGATGGCCAAGCTAAACCAGGACATCGAGTACGCGACCATCGCCCGTGAATTGCTGACCAAGGCAACTGAGTCAGCCCGCGAGGACGGTAAATCCATCCTTGAGTCCGCAGTGACGGAGATCGTTCAGATGGTCTTCGACTCAAACTACGAGGTCGAGATCGTGCTGACGACCAAGGCAAACAACCCCGTGGCGGACGTCTACGTTAAGAAGCGCATCGGCCACTCACACGAGCTCATCAACGTTCAGAACGAGGGCGGTGGCCTTCGCGACGTTATCTCGCTTGCCTTCTTCGTTGCGGTGTCGCGACTGGTCGGTGGGGACAACGGAGCCTTCATCACCTTCGATGAGCCAACCAAAGCCGTATCCAAGGGGAAAGCGGAGAGTGTCGCGCTTGCATTCGAGCGACTCACCTCCTACCTCAAGAAGCAGAGCATCATCATCACCCACGAGCGGGAGTACCTGCCTAACCTAGTCCAGAACGTCTACCTGGTCGAGCAGGGCCCCGACGGCATTTCCAAGGCTGAGGAGCTCTAAGCTCCCAGGCCTGCATCAAAAATAGAGGAGGACACGTCAATGACCAAGATCATTCTGGCTGTCATAGCTGTAGCCGTAGCGCTATTAGGACTCTTCTGGGCTGGCTACGCCAAGCTCAGATACCGGGAGAGGTTCGACGCCGATGGCCATGACTTAGAAATCGACCGCGACATCGCGGAGTACCAAGCACAGAAGGAGGCTGCTGCCTATGGCAAAGCAGACTAAAAAATCAGAGCAGGCGCAGCCTAAGCGCCCACTCTCACCAAAACAGCAGCTCAAGAAAGACGTGCGCCAGTGGGTGCGCGACAATGACTTCAGCGAGGAGCTAAATCACATGCGCTGGGAGGCTAGCGAAGAAGGTCGAGAGCTCAAGCTGGGCGAGATCCGAGCCGCCATGGAGTACAACGGCATCTACGAGGACTGCCCCTACGGCGTCTATGACATCTTGCGCTGGGGGTAGGGCATGCTGGATGATGCGATCGGCGTCTGCGTCACGGACGTGAACCGGCACTTGTCGGACAGCTCCAATAAGGCCGACATCTGGGTGGCACTTGCAGACCCGACCTGGACTGCAGAACCTACAGACGGGGTTGTTCTCAGCTACGATCTTGGCGGCAAGTCACTAACGGCTGCGGACAGTCAGGACAGCGCGACGACCCACTTCCAGCACATGGTCGTGGAGGTGGACCTCCTAGAGCATCCGCTCTTCACCGAGGAGATCCAGTCTCCGCAGTTTCCAGGCGGACGCGAAGTGAGGCCCGTGGACCTGTCTCAAGCACAGCTCAAGGAGTTGATCCGGCGCTACCCGGACAAGGCTCAGTTCTCTGACCGAGTGGTGGAGGCTAAGTACTACCCCTTCGGCTACTGCATCAGCATGCCGACTTGGAGGGCTGTAGAGAAGGTTCCGAGTCCCGGTCAGACCTGCGTCGTACATATCGCCCGCACGCTGGTCAACGCCGAGGAGCTCTGGGGCCTGTATCTCGGCCGCCGCAACAAGCCGGCTGAGGTGCTCGGTATCGAGCGCTAGGCCACGTCGGCTAAAATAAGGACAGAGGGAGGGAACTCCTCCCCGAACAGAAAGCGAGGACACCGCCATGCGTCAGTCATCCTGGAAACACGCTAAGCATCGCCGCAACGACGTCGTTAAAGCACGCCGTCGCTACAAGCTCGAGAGAGACCTAGGTCTGCTTGAGCCAGGCACCAAGTTCGACCTCTCCTTCTCCAAGCACAGCATCGCATGCAATTGCGGCATGTGCTCCCTCGACCGCGAATTGGGCAAGCGTGACCGGCTACGCCGCGCCAACGCAGTGCTGGACATTCGCGAGCGGGACTACGAGCTCGAGCAGCTCGCAGGATAACCAACAAGACAACGACGCGCTGGACTTCCGGCGCGTTTTGTGTTACAATGGAGTCACGGAGGTGACCACATGCACACAGACAGCTCAGGTTCAAGACAGATCGAGTCCCGGCTCAAGGCACTCGGCGTTAACTTCAAGAAGGAGATCCCCCTCTGCCCCGGGTGTGTCTCTGGCTTCATCAAGGCAGACTTCGCCATCTACGGCTCACGGGAGTATCCTGTGGCTGTCATTGAGTACGACGGCCCGCAGCACCGCAGAGGTGTTAACGCCCGTCGCCTGGAGATAGCACAGGCCAATGATCAACTCGAGGACGCGTTCTGTGCTGAGCACGACATTGCCCTCTTACGCATCGACGACCCTGCATCAGGCACAGCCCTGGATTTGTCACTGGTAGACGACTTCATAGACGGGGTGGAGACTCAGCACCCAGCCATTCGCACGGGGGTTGAAGCCGAGCTAGTTGTGAGACGCAGCCTCAACCTGGCGCCAGTGGACTACGGCGACCTGACGCAGTACAGCTACACCGTCGAGGAAGTGGCGGCACTGATCAACCGTCAACCTCGCTACGTCTGGGATCGCTACATCATCGGACTGGCCTTGATACAGAACTGGTCGGGGCACAGCTTTATGAGCAGCTTCGAGGAGAGCCGTATCTCCCGTTACGACCTGATCCGCTTCCTTGTGGACCAAGAGGCCCTCTTCCAGAACAACGAGCTCATGACTGTAGCTCATCCAGCGGTAGTCTTCGAAACTGGTGACCGCACGGAGTTCTACACCACCCTCATCGTGGTCAACGCACTGGAGGACGTGGGTGCAGCGCTAATGGAGCTGGACGTCAACCTGGGACACCCAATCATCTACGTCCATAGCAGCAGACCGGATCGTCTCTACGGCATTCTTCGCTCCATCCAATCCGGTCGATACGCCGGTGTCATCACTGGACCTGGACTTGATCCAGCCCTGGTTCGAGAGATTGACCTGGTCTGTGACTCGGCCCGTGTTCGGCACCACAAGCAGCCATAGCAAGCAAAAAGAGGGCCCCGGTTGGGGTCCTCTTAAAACGTGATGTCCTGGTAAGGCTTGATCGCCTCCTCAAAGGTCTTCGTGGCGTTGAAGACAGCCACTTGACGGAAGAGGGCCTCACGAGTGAACATGGCACGTGATCGCTCACCAGCGATTGGCTTGCCGCTCTTGGTATCCGTTGGATACTCGAAGCGGTTGGAGTCTGGGTAGTACTTGACTACCGCCACCTCCTTGTTAAGCTCGTCGTCGCTCACCACCTTGAGGGCGATGTTGATCCACTCACGCTTCTTGGGCGATGAGTAGTCAGCAGAGCCGCTCATGTAGTAGAGCGTGAACTGCTCGCGAGCTTTGCGAACCTCAGCCCAGTTGACTAGTAGGTCCACCGGACACTCGTAGAAGATCTTGGCGAGGCGGGCGAAGGCGATGGCGTTAACTCGGACGTCCGGCATGGCGCGGTGTGCCCCGACCAGCTTGAAGCCCATGCGCTCACCCAACTCAGCGTTGGTGTGCGAAACGGACTTGATCATGGCGCGGAACATCGGGAGCGTGTCCACTGCGTTCTGCAGAATCAGGCTAGGCTCAGTCCCGTAGTAGCTCTTGGCGATAGGGCCAAGCACACGTGGAATGTCGAAGCCGCGCTTGTTGTACTGCCAGTCACCGATGTTGTGGCCCACCAGGATAGTCCCCTGGCTGAAGCTCATGAAGTCATCGATGACTTGACGCTGAGCCGGCGCTGCTGCAACCATCTCGTTGGTGATGTTGGTCACCTCTACTACGGCCTCCGGGATCTCTACGCCAGGGTTGGCAAGGGATTGGAATTCGTAGTCGTTTGGATCATCGCTCTGAGTGCCGTCCGCGGCAATGGGATTGCCCATGTACTCGAAGTCAACGACCTTCAGGCCGGCGACGTCAGTGACGCCTGCGAGTCCCACCTCAAACTTGTGGGCTGACTCGAGCCCTGTCGTCTCCAAGTCGAAGACGGTGAAGGTCAAGCTCCCGTGCTTCTCCATGTGAGCATCGCAGAGGGCTTGGTAGCGCTTGATCCAGGCAGCAAGGCGAAGAGCTGCGTATGGGTTGTGTTTGAAGTACCCCGGCTCATCCGCGATGGACGGCATTGCCGCCTCGATGGCCTCGAAAAAGGCTGCTAAGCTGCTCTTGGTACGTGTTGGTCTCATGTGTATTCCTCCTTCTCTTGGGCAGCATCGGCTGCTCCTAATACAGGCCAAGTATACGGGCGGGTGACTGCGTAGTCCACCTCCTCTACTCCTCTAAAACAAATGCAGACGCGGGGACTTGACAGTCGGCCCCGGGCATGTTACAATAGAGACAACAACGACTTAAGGAGGCCGCCATGGCTAAGAAACGCATCAAGGACATCGACTGGGAGGCAGCAGCGCCCGTAAATACAACTGTGGAGCAGCCCGTTGCTGAAATCGACGCCGACATGGACGCGGCCATCCAACGCTTCGTCCAGAACAACTCAGCCGCCTTTGAAGGTGCGGCAACCGCCCACATGATCTCTGACGTGGAGACGGCACTTGCAGGTGGCGACATGCAGGAGGATGAGTACCGCATCAGCTTCCTCTTCAACTACCTACGCCGCGACCACATCAAGCACGACTTGACGCCGGACTACTTTAACTACTGGTACGGCCTCAGCCTATCGAGCGATGAGGACCACCCAGACAAGATCGTTGCGGTGATCTTCTGGCCAGGCATGATGGGCGTCAACGAAGAGCTCATCATCGAGATGGTGCCGCACGACACGGACAAGGAGGGGGTTGTTTTGCTCTCGACCTATGCTCCGCGCGACATGGACAACGCGACTCGACTAATGACAGCCATGGAGGTGCTCGAGGAGGCAGGTGGTGCACATAAGCGCATCTACTTGCCTGGCGGAGAGCTCATCATGGACGACTACAAGCCCAACATGGAGCTGGAGGCAATCTCGGCAACTCCGTTCGACGACTTGAGCGAGGCAGACTTGGAGCGCATCACGCGCTTCCATACGGACTGGGTCTACACCATGTACTTCCCACTCCGCAACCAGATGCTCATGATCAACCAGTTGGACGCACAGTTGGCCAAGATGGAGAACACCCGCATCATTCAGATCCAGCTGACCACACTCTTCGAAATCAGCAAGGAGATCGATAGCCTAGACCCAGAGGAGGACGGCGATGACGACTAAGAACCGCAAGAAACAGCTGGCCAACCAGCAGCGCAAAGAGAAGCGCAAGCTCAGCCAAGATTACGCCAACGCCTGGTACGACGAGGGCCTACCGACTGTAACAGATGAAGCCTTCGTGCCTGTTGAGCTGCCGGACATCGCCTTCGAGTACATTGAGCACGACGAGGGTGGCACCCTCTTCCTGAACCTCATACAGGACAAGCTAGGTGTAGCGCTCTCGGTGGACGACTACCACTTCCACTACTTCATGGCTGCGGGGGACACCTTCGTGGGTGTGGTGGAATGCCAGATCTACGAGGACCTGCAGACCGTCAGCATCACCAAGGCCGCCTTCAACCACGAGATGCGTGAGGTTGGGTTAACCCTCATCTCCGAGGCACTGGGCGACGCCTTCGATAACGTCTACATCGGCGAAGTCGGTGACGGCGGTGTCCACTTCATTAAGGACCGGATCATGAGCCGCATGTTCAACCCATGGGAGCTCCCGCAGATCCAGTCCAACATCGTCAAGCACATCGAGGCTGACCTCAACCTAGAGCAGTATCTCTAGTCCACCAAACTCCACGTCACGCAAAAAGGACCCCCAGGGGTCCTTTTGTCTGTCCTTAAGACAGGCTAGTCTATCAACCAGAGGTCGTCGTTGAGTCGCTTAGCCCCATCCGGCATGACTTGGTAGCCCATTGCTCTTACGTCAATGCCGAAGATCTCCAGGATGCGAGGTGATACGGCGTCCACAAAAACGCGGTCTCGCTTATCCTCATCGATCTCCTCCAGCGTCTCCGTCGGGTCACACTGCTCGAAGCTTAACCCGTATGACGGGTTGTTCTCCACCTGTACTGGCGTCAGGATGCAGTAGCCGCGGAATCCTCGTGAGCGACTGTAGAGTTGATCCGCCTCTGCATTGAAGACAAGGCGAGGGCCGCCTAGCGCATAGGACAGTTTGGCCAAGGCCATAGACCCTTCGTAGCCAATGCTTGCGTGGGTCACTCTAGCCATGCCCCAGTCGAAGATCTCCCTGATCCAGGCAAGTGACTCAGCGGACAGGTCGTCAGCATACAAGTCATAGAACTCGACAGCTTGGGCTGCGAGGTGAAGCGCCTGAGACCCGACTGCAATTGATGCAGCCCGTAGGAACTGCTCCGACGTCAAGATCTTGGCGTAGCCGCTCGGCCAGGAGTAAAGCTCTCCCAATCTGCGAGTGTCGACGATCTCCGCAACGATGCGATCTCCGAGTGTGTCGGATACAGCGTCCAACTTGGCGCTGATCTCATGGTGTTCAACAAGTCCAGACAGGTCGGAGCGTGTCTTAGCCAGCTCTCTCCAGTCGCTGAAGTAGGTGGCGAAGCGCTCGATGTCATCCGCCTTCAGCGCGTCTGTGTGGTAGTGTCCAGAGAAGAGACGGAAGGAGTGCATAAGCAGAAACGCGTTTGCGATGCGATCCATAGTGAGCTCAGTCGAGCCGTCAACGTTGGTGTCCAACGCCGTGCCCACACGGTTGTGGGTGTTGATAATCTCCACGCGGTTGCGGGCAACCCAGCGAGATAGGCCATTAAGGCGCTCTTCGACGTCGCTTGGGGATGTCCGGCCCATCACTCGTTCTGGTATTTGTCCGACGGCAATAGTGTGGCCGAACTTAGGCTTCAGCACGAAGAGGTCGCGCTTGTAGTCGTAGAAGACGGATCTGGTGGTGTTGATCACCCGCCAGTCTCTGTCCTCGCGTTCAGTCTTCTCGGCCAGGTTGCGTGCCGAGCTGAGCATATTTGTCAGGACCTTGTCTAAGGACAGGTCGTGAGTAGTTGTTGTGATTGCCATGAGGCTCCTCCTTCTTATCGGGCGCGCGTGGCCCGTTTATTACTCCCCAATTAGAGTGGACAAGCAAAAGGGACCCGTCTGGGCCCCTTTTTATGTTAGGCGCACGATGCGCAGCGACTCGTTGATGTAGTTGCCCAGTGCGTAGGACTTTGCCTTATGCAGGCGAGGGAACTCGTCCTCTACTCCAAGAGCCATGACGAAGGCCTTGCTGGCCTCGTCCAGGTAGTACTCCACCCCTTCTGTATCTAGCTTAGACAAGAGCTCCTCCACCGCACGGAGTGACGAGTAGCGAGCCGTCGGGGTGATCTCAACGGCGAAGTCGTGGACTCCGAGAGCCTTAGCAATCTTCAAGAGGCGTGCTGCCTCCGCGTCCACCCGGTCAAATCCGGATCCCGGCTTGGCTTTACTAAGGACAGTCCGGATCCAGCGTCGAGCTCCTGCGTGGTCGATGCCAGACCATTCAGCGCAGGAGATGATGTCTCCCAGGAGGAGAGCCTGTGAACTTAGAAGTCGCCCGTCAACCTCGGTATTGAGGCTCGACAGTGCGTCCAGTATCTCCTCTTGCGAGAAGACTCCGAGCAGTTGACTGATGGACTCGATAATGCCCATCTCTCGAGCTAGGTACTGAGGTAGGTAGGTTCCAAGAAGCTCCTCTCGTCTGTCCTTGATGCAGGCGTCGATGCGATCCGCTATGGGTGCGACGCTGCAGACACGCTTGAAGAACTCGTGTCCCTGGTCTGCCAGGGCTCTGTAATTGGTCCAGGTGATGGCGAACTCATCGATCTGCTTATCTGTGATGGCATCCGGGTGAGCGTAGCCGCCGAAGACCAGTACAAGCCAGCGCCATGTCGTGCGGTAGCGAAGACGTTTGTCCCCCAGTAGTCGCATGGCTGGTGAGTAACCCATCTCGCCGTAGCAGTCGTTGTCTAGGCGAATCATCTCAGCAGATCCCATGCCGCAGTTGAGCCGTTCGATCAGCTCTAGGCGGGTGCGGACGATCCGGTTCTTGATGTGCTTCAGGCTAGCCTCGCGATCCATGCCGTTGTAGCGCTTGGACCAGCTTCTGGACTGGACGTAGACAGTACGGCCAAAGGTCGGCTGCGTCGTCATGCGGTCGGCGATGAAGTCGTAGAAGATGACCTCGTTGTGCGGTGTGTAGTCGGTCTGCTCGACGTCCTCGGGTAGTCGTTGGGCTGCTCTAAATAGTCCAGCCATGGTGTCCCCTAGTGTCGGGATGCCAGAGCTCCCTGTGTTGGCTGTGATGGCCATGATGTCTTCCTCCTTTATATGGGATGGGCGCGCGTGGCCCGTTTATTACTCCCCAATTAGAGTGGACAAGCAAAAGGGACCCCAGTAAGAGGCCCCCTGTCTGTATTAGCTCAAGCAGACGATCCCGAGACGGCTGTTGAACAGCTTAGACGGGTCGTAGCCCGGAGCGCTCTGCAACTTGGTGAAGTCGTCGACGCCATACATTTCCAGCACCTTCTGAGTGACTCGGTCGATGCGGTAGTTGAGGCCGTTCCACTTGCTTGAGTTCAGGCGGTTGTTGACAGTCGCTGGGTCCACGCCTTCGAAACCCTCTCCACAGTCGTTGAAGATCAAGACCCGCAGGCAGATGGTGAACCAGCTCATGTCCTCAGTGATCTCGTGCATCTTGTCGGCCGAGATCTGAAGCCCGTAGCCTGCCAAACCGAAGCATTGAGCCAACTCAAGCAACTCCATAGACTCGGCTAGGTAGTTGTCGGCGTAGCTTGTTGGGGCACCCTTCTGAAGGATCATCGTCAGTGCGGTTTCGATCCCCTCGTGCCTGTAGCTGTTACAGCTTAAGGCTTAGGCTGAACGAGCTCAAGCATAGCCACGGTCACACCATTTCGGAAGGTGGTCTCGATAGCCTTGTCGTTGAGTCCGATGCCGACTGCCACCTGGAGGTTGTCCAGGTTTTTCATCATGACAGCCTTGTGTCCTGCGGAGTTCATCCACTCGTTGAAGAGGCTGTTTGCGATGCTGCTCTCGTCGATGGCGCTGTATGCGCTAAGAGCTGAGCCTAGCTGGAGTGCGTTTTCACCGCGCCAGCCTTGTCGAGCGCTTTGCTCTGCCGTGTAGATGGTCGTCCACTTAGAGCCATCTGGGCGCTTGTGAGCACCGTCAGGTGTTCCCTGGTAGCGAAGGCTACCGTGGTCTGCCATTTCGTTGGCACGGGCAGTCGCCGCGTTCTGAGCATCTGAGCCCTGACCTGCGTATGTTACAGCCGATAGGCCTTCTGCCGCACGGGCTGCATTAAGCAGGCTGACGAACTCGGCGTTGAGCTTGTCGAGGTTGATGAGCTGCTCCACCTTCTCAAGGGTGTCCTTGGTCGCGCCAGTTCGGATGGTTGTGCCAGGCACAGTTCCTTTCTTAGCGATGAAGGCGTCCTGCTGCTCCTCAGTGAGGCTCATGAACTCATCCAGCGTCAGTGTCTTCTTGTCGAGTAGGTTTTCGCTGGCAGGTTTAGTGCCGACCACAAGGACCTCGTTGACTGGTGCAGTCTCAGAGATGACCTCGCGGGTCTCCGTCACTTCCCCTGTGCGGTTGTTAGTCACGCGCGTGATGCGCACGACACGTTGTCCGTTGACGCCGTTCACTCGGATGCGGGTCTGTCCCACT
>RRZT010449416.1_pt1 | contig 13750 bp, 11 predicted proteins | sample 2165551 | NCBI WGS metagenome assembly RRZT01 (sample SAMN10456910, study PRJNA506462) | wastewater metagenome | biome: wastewater; feature: sludge; material: wastewater sludge; isolation source: wastewater sludge with Escherichia coli K12::gfp cells carrying plasmid... | place: USA: Moscow, Idaho... | reverse complement strand
TCGGCCACCGTGACCAGGTCACCAGGGCGCTTCTCGATGATCTCGCGATCGGCCAGGGCCTGAAACCGGCGCATCATCTCGTCGTCGGCCACCTGCCGAATCGCCTCGACCACCGCCTCGCTGCGCATCAGGGCTCCAGGGTGTCGGCGTGGTCGGCGGTCACGAAGTCGATCAGCTTCTCGACTTCGGTCATCAGGGCCGGGTCGAGGTCGCGCCAGCTGGACACCTGGCTGCGAATGCGCCGCCAGGCGTTGGCGATGTCGGCCTGGGTGCGCGCCGGCCAGCCCAGGGCCCGGCAGATGCCGGTCTTGTAGTCCTGCCCTTTGGGAATCTCGGGCCACTGCTGCAGCCCGACCACGGACGGCTTGACGGCCGTCCAGATGTCGATGAAGCGGTGCCCGGTGACCATCACCCAGGGGCTGGTGACCTGCTGCACGATGCGCGACTCCTTGCTGCCGGGCACCAGATGGTCGACCAGCACCCCCAGGCGGCGGCCCTGCTGCGGGGCGAACTCGGTGACGATCGCGGGCAGGTCGTCGATGCCGCCGAGGTACTCGACCACCACCCCGACGTGCCGCAGGTCGTCGCCCCACACCTTTTCGACCAGTTCGGCGTCGTGCCGCCCTTCGACGTAGATGCGCGAGGGCAGCGCCACCTTGGCGGTGGTCCTGGTCGCCCGCGAACCGGACGCGGTGTGTGTCGGCCCGCCGTTCGCGGCGCGTTTGGGCGCGGTGATCGCCACGGGACGTCCGTCGAGCCAGAACCCGGGGCCGAGCGGAAAGCTGCGCCGCTTGCCACGCCGGTCTTCGAGCACCAGCAGACCGTTCTCGACCCGCACCAGGGCCCCGACGAAGCCCGACGTCGGGTCTTCGAGCACCATGCCGAACTCGGCCGGCAACTCAGTGGTGGTCGGCTTACCGGCTTTCTGCCAGCCCGGCGCCAGCACGTCTTTCGGGTAGCGGCTCATTGCCAGAAGGCTAATCGCTGCGACCGACGAAAATCGCCCGGCCACGCTGAGGCCGGCCAGAACCGTCCCTGCCGCCGAACGCCCCCGACGACCCGCCCGCCCTATCGCGCTCGCTCGGCTACTTGCCGGTCGAGCAGGTGGGCGAGAAGCAAGAGGTTCAGCGAACGAAACGGGTGCCGCTCAGGCTGCGGTAGGCTGACCCCGTGGCATTCCGACTTCTGCTTCGACAGCCGCGCTGACACCCACCGTCACCGCGGCGCCCCTCCTTGCGCGAGGGGCTTTTTCATGTCCACAAGCAGAGACGATCGAAGGATGAGATGAGCGAGACGCCGTACCGCTACACCGCCGAGTTGGCCGGGCAGATCGAAACCGCCTGGCAGGACCGTTGGGAGGCCGAGGGCACCTTTCACGCGCCCAACCCCGCCGGGGTGTGGGCCGAGCCCGACCAGGTGGCCGGCCGCGACAAGCTGTTCGTGCTGGACATGTTTCCCTACCCCAGCGGCGCGGGGCTGCACGTCGGCCACCCGCTGGGCTACATCGGCACCGACACCTACGCCCGCTTTCAGCGCATGCTGGGCCGCAACGTGCTGCACGCCCTGGGCTACGACGCGTTCGGCCTGCCCGCCGAGCAGTACGCGGTGCAGACCGGGCAGCACCCCCGGGTGACCACCGAGGCGAACGTCGCCAATATGCGCCGCCAGTTGCGCCGGCTGGGCCTGGCCCACGACGACCGCCGCAGCGTCGCCACCACCGACGTCGAGTTCTACAAGTGGACGCAGTGGATCTTTCTGCAGGTCTTCAACTCCTGGTACGACCACGACGCCGACAAGGCCCGGCCGATCAGCGAGCTGATCGACGAGTTCGCCAGCGGGGCCCGTCCGGTGCCGGCCGAGCGTCCGTGGGCCGAGCTGACCGCTGCCGAACAAGCCGCCGTCGTGGACGCCTTTCGGCTGGCCTACATCTCGCAGGCGCCGGTGAACTGGTGCCCCGGTTTAGGCACCGTGCTGGCCAATGAAGAGGTCACCGCCGAGGGCCGCTCCGACATCGGCAACTTCCCGGTGTTCAAGCGCAACATGAAGCAGTGGATGATGCGCATCACCGCCTACAGCGACCGGCTGCTGGCCGACCTGGACCGGCTGGACTGGCCCGACAAGGTCAAGGCCATGCAGCGCAACTGGATCGGCCGCTCGACCGGCGCGTCGGTCACCTTCACGGTGGAGGGCCACGAGGCCGCCATCGAGGTGTTCACCACCCGGCCCGACACCCTGTTCGGCGCCACGTTCATGGTGCTGGCCCCCGAACACCCGATCGTCGACGCCATCACCCCCGGCGAGAATTCGTGGCCGACCGGCACCAAAGACGCCTGGACGGGCGGGGGTCCGTCCCCCTCCGAGGCGGTGACGGCCTACCGCGAGGCCGCGGCCCGCAAGACCGACCTGGAGCGGCAGGAGAACAAGGACAAGTCGGGCGTGTTCACCGGCGCCTTCGCGATCAACCCGGTCAACGGGGCCAAGCTGCCGATCTTCATCGCCGACTACGTGCTGCTGGGGTACGGCACGGGCGCCATCATGGCGGTGCCCGCCGAGGACGAGCGCGACTGGGATTTCGCCAAGGCCTACGACCTGCCGATCATTCGCACCGTGCAGCCGTCCGAGGGTCACGACCCCGACAGCGCGTTCACCGGCGACGGGCCCACGATCAACTCGGCCAACGACGAGATCTCGCTGAACGGCCTGGGTATGGCCGAGGCCAAAAAGGCGATGATCGGGTGGTTGACCGCCAAGGGCCTGGGCGTCGAAACCGTCACCTACAAGCTGCGCGACTGGCTGTTCAGCAGGCAGCGGTATTGGGGCGAGCCGTTCCCGATCGTCTACGACGAGGGCGGCTACCCGATCGCGCTGCCCGAGTCGATGCTGCCGGTCGAGTTGCCCGACGTGGACGACTACAGCCCGCAGGCGTTGGACCCCGACGACTCGACGTCGGAGCCGGTGCCGCCGTTGGCCCGGGCCACCGATTGGGCCACCGTCACGCTGAACCTGGGTGACGGCGAGAAGACGTACCACCGCGAGCTGAACGTGATGCCGCAGTGGGCGGGGTCGTGCTGGTACGAGATGCGCTACCTGGACCCGGCCAACCCTGACCGTTTCGTTGACCGTGAGGTCGAGCGGTACTGGATGGGGCCGCGGGACGACGTCGACACCGGCGGCGCGGATCTGGCCGACACCGGCGGCGTCGACCTGTACGTCGGCGGTGTGGAGCATGCCGTGCTGCACCTGCTGTACGCGCGGTTCTGGCACAAGGTGCTGTTCGACCTGGGCCAGGTCAGCTCGGCCGAGCCCTTCCGCCGGCTGTACAACCAGGGCTACATCCAGGCCTACGCGTTCCGCGACGCCCGGGGCCAGACCGTGCCCGCCGACGAGGTCGAGGAGGTCGCCGGCGCCGACGGTGACATCCACTACCGCTGGCAGGGAGAGGAGGTCGCTCGGGAGTACGGAAAGATGGGCAAGTCGCTGAAGAACATCGTCACTCCCGACGACATGTACGACTCCTACGGCGCCGACACGTTCAGGATCTACGAGTTGGGCATGGGCCCGCTGGACCAGTCGAAGCCCTGGGAGACCCGGGCTGTGGTCGGTTCGCAGCGCTTCCTGCAGCGGCTGTGGCGCAACGTGATCGACGAGGCCACCGGCGAGGTGCGGGTGGTGGACGCCCCGATGGACGCCGCGACCGAACGCGCCCTGCACAAGACCATCGACGCGGTTCGGCGCGACTATGACGCTCTGTCGTTCAACACCGCGATCGCCCGGCTGACCGAGTACAACAACGCGCTGACCAAGCTGAGCTCGGTGCCGCGGCAGGCGATCGAACCGATGCTGCTGATGGTGGCCCCGCTGACCCCGCACATCGCCGAGGAACTGTGGTCGCGGCTGGGGCACGCCGAGTCGCTGGCGTTCGAGCCGTTCCCGGTCGCCGACGAGTCGCTGCTGGTCGAAGACACCGTCACCTGCGTGGTGCAGGTCAAGGGCAAGGTGCGGGCCCGGCTGGAGGTGCCCGCCGACATCACCGAGGACGCCCTGCGCGAGCAGGCCCTGGCGCTGCCCCGGATCGTCGACGAGACCCCGAACGGGGTCCGAACGGTGATCGTGAGGGCTCCGAAGCTGGTCAACGTGCTGCCCGCCTGACCCCCTGATCCCGATCGTGGACGGTTCTCGATCTGGCCCAAGACAGTTCTCTGAGCCAAACTAGAACCGTCCCCATTCCGGCTCAGGTCTCGACAGGCTCGACCAACGTCGGGGTGAACCGCTGGCGTCCATGCGCTGAACACCCGGAGTTGGAGAAATCCACACCAATCGCTTATGGTCCTCTCAGCTTGATCTCAGGGTGCGCTCAACCGTCTCTCAGTGACATGGGTGGCCCTGGATGACCTGGGAGGACCACCGATGCTCGCTCGTAAGACCGCACTGTCCACTGCGCTGGCCGTCAGCGCCTCGCTCGTGTTCTCGTTGGCGCCGGTTGCGGTGCCCGCGGTGGCCGACGAAGTGACGCCGCCGGCCGTCACCGAGCCGAGCCCCACGCCCACCACTGTCGCCCCCACGCCCGACCCCGTCGCGACCGAGACCCCGGCGCCGACACCCACCGAGACCGCGCCCGCCACCGTTCCGCCGAAGAAGAAGACGAAGGCGCAAAAGGCCCGCGCCAAGGCGATGAAGGTCGTCCGCGCAGCGTTGGCCAAGGTGAAGAAGGGTCAGTACGTGCGTGGACGCTCGGGCCCCAACTCGTTCGACTGCTCTGGCCTGGTGCTCTACGCCTACCGCAAGATCGGCATGCAGCTGCCGCACTCGTCGCGCACCTTGTCGCACCGCGGCAAGAAGGTCAGCAAGAAGAACCTCAAGGTCGGCGACCTGGTGTTCTTCTACACCCCGGTGCACCACGTGGCGATCTACATCGGCAACGGCAAGATCGTGCACGCCCGCAACCCGCGCGCCGACCTCGACGTCAGCAGCCTGAAGAAGTACGGCCACTACAACTCGGCCCGCCGCATCATCAAGTGGTGAGGGTTCGCGGACCTCGCGCGTGACTCACGAACGGCCCGGCAACGTCCAACTGGACGCCGCCGGGCCGTCCGATTTGCGCCCCGGCCGCACGTCGTCTTAGTCTTTTCTCAGATGAATCTCAGCCTCAACTCAGCTTGCGTCGCTCCTGCCCCCCGGTCGCAACGTGAACGAAGGAAGACCAACTGATGCGTGTGCGTCGCCTCGCCCTGTCCGCTGCTCTCGTCGCCACCAGTGGCCTGCTGCTGTCGGTCGTGCCCGGTGCCGAGTCGTCGGGCGCCGCACGCACATCCACGCCGGCGGTTGCTGCCGCACCGACGGTCACCGAAACGCTGGCTGCGGCCCACCAGAAGTCGTTGCTCGACGCCGCCCTGGCAGTGGCGCGGGTCAACGCGACACTGAATCGGACGCCCCGCTTCGAGTACGCCAAGAGCAAGACGGTGTCGCTCACCGACCAACGCGCGAAGAAGGTCGTCGCGGCCGCCCTTTCACGCGTCTCGACCGGTCAGTACGTGTGGGGGGCCTCGGGCGGCAACAGCTTCGACTGCTCCGGCCTGATGATGTACGCCTACCGCCAGATCGGCATCTCGTTGCCGCACTCGTCGAGTGCTCAGTCGCGGCTGGGCAAGGCGGTCTCGATCAAGAACCTCAAGCCCGGCGACCTGTTGTTCTTCTACTCCCCCGTGCACCACGTCGGCCTGTACATCGGCGACGGCAAGTTCGTGCACGCCCGCAACACCCGCGACGACCTCGAGGTCGACACCATCAGCGGGTACGGCCACTTCACCTCGGCCCGCCGCATCATCGGCTCCTGAGACTGGCTCCGGGCCCTGGCGTCATGAAATGACGACCGATCTCGGACGCTCCCCCGCTCAGTGAGCGGGCGGACGCGCCGAATCGGTCGTCATTTCACGTCGGCCCTAGGACCCTGCTGACCAATCATGCCCCGGCTGCGGCGCGCCCGGTGAGGCGATCCACGGGCCGCAGATCTGGGCCCGTACGCCCGGTACGACCTCCAGATCTTGGGCCCGCGGCTCATCACGCCGGGCACGTCCTCGCTCGGAACAGCATTGTTCAGCAGAGTCCTACAGGTTGCCGGCTTTCAGCTCCGACAGAATGTGGTCGGCCTGCCGCATCGCCAGGGCGACGATGGTCAGGGTCGGGTTGGCCGCCGCACCGGTCGTCATCACCGAGCCGTCGGACACGAACAGGTTGGGCACGTCGTGCGCCCGTCCCCAGCGGTCGACCACGCCGTCCTCGGGCTTCTCGCTCATGCGACAGGTGCCCAGATTGTGCGTGGCCGGGTAGGGCGGGGTGTGGTGCACGCCGGTGGCACCGACCGCGCCGTAGATCGCATCCGCCGCGGCATAGCCGTGGTTGCGCATCGCCACGTCGTTGGGGTGGTCGTCGAAGTTGACGTTCGGCACCGGCAGCCCGTGCTGGTCTTTGACCGAGTCGTGCAGCGTGACGCGGTTGGACTCTTGCGGCATGTCTTCACCGACGATCCACATGCCGGCGGTGTTGCGGTAGGCGTCCATCTTCTCGGTGAACGAGCGGCCCCATTCCCCCGGCTCGACGAACGCGGCCAAGAACGCGGGGCCGAGCGACAGGGTCTCCATGTAGTAGCCACCCACGAACCCGCGGCCGGTGTCGAGCTTCGCCTCGTCGGCGATGATGCCCGCCATGGTCTCGCCCCGGTACATGTGCACCGGCTGGTCGAACCGCGCGTAGGCCGATCCGGTCATGTGCCGCATGTAGTTGCGGCCCACCTGTCCCGACGAGTTCGCCAGGCCGTCCGGGTGCTGCGAACTCGCGCTGAGCAGCAACAGGCGTGGCGACTCGATCGAGTTGCCGGCGAGGCAGACCACCCTGGCCGCCTGCTTGTGCAGGTTGCCGGACGCGTCGAGGTGCTCGACGCCGTCGACCTTGCCGGTGGCGTCGTGGGTGATGCGGGTGGCGTGACATTCGGGCCGCAGGTCGAGCTTGCCGGTCTCGAGCGCCCGAGGAATCTCGCGCACCAGCGTCGACCACTTCGAGCGGTTCTTGTCGCCCTGAAAGTTGAACCCGTCTTGAATCGAGGCCGGACGGCCGTCGTAGGGCTCGGCGTTCGTGCCGTAGGGCCCCGTGGCGTAGTAGCGGTAACCGGCCCGCTCGGCGCCGTTGGCGAACACCTTGTAGTTGTTGTTGGCCGGCAGAGCGGGACGGCCGTGCCGGTGCGTCGAGCCGATCGCGATCTCGGCCTTGTCGTACCAGGGCGCCATCTCGTCGCCGTCGATCGGCCAGTCGAGCAGGTTCGCGCCCTCGATGTCGCCGTAGTGCGTGCGGGCCTTCCACTCGTGCGCCATGAACCGGGGCGTCGCGCCCGACCAGTGCGTGGTGGTGCCCCCGACGGCTTTCACGATCCAGGCCGGCAGGTTCGGGAAGTCCTTGGTGATGCGGTACGAGCCGCTGGTGGTACGCATGTCGAGCCAGGCCATCTGGCCGAACGCGGCCCACTCGTCGTTCTCCCAGTCGTCCACGCTGAAGTGGCGGCCGGCCTCGATGAGCACGCAGGGCACGCCGTTGCGGGTGAGTTCGTAGGCCATGGTGCCGCCGCCGGCACCCGACCCGATGATCACGACGACCGGGTCGTCATGGGCGATCGACGTCATGTCAGGCTCCCTTCACGATCTCGACCCGCGGCTCACCGTCGTACTCTTCGATGCGCACCTCGGGCAGCCAGTCGAGGTCGTCGAAGCCGCGGTGCAGGTAGCCGCCCTTCTCGAACGAACTGCCCTCGTAGCCGAGCAACTGCCACACCTCGTGGTCGTCGTAGAGAGCGACCACCGAGGTCGAGTGCACCAGCCGGAAGAACGGTTCGGCCTGAACCGCCTCTAGCTTGGCGGTGACGGCATCGTCGTCCAGGCCGTCCAGGTCGCCCAGGGCGTCCAGCCCGGCGGCCAGCACGCCGTCGGAGTCGGCCTGCTGTACGGCCGCGGACGTGCGCTGGTACGGCCCGTCGGGAAACGACGGATGCGGGTAGGCGACCCGCAGCACGCGGAACAGCGTCGCCTGTTGCGCGTCGGTGAGCGGCTCGGGGGTGCCGCCGGTTTCGGGATCGGCCTGGTCGAGCTGCAGTTCCTCGGGCTCGATGGGCTCGTTCTGGACGTCTGACACGCCTGCCTCCTTCACATCATCGGGAATACGCCGCGGTCGGCGTGAGGCCTGGTTCGGAGGTTAGGCAGCCGTACGCAGGGCTGAACAGGGCGGCTTCTCATCGACTGAGAACGCGGCGCGGCGGGTCGGGTCAGCGCGGGTGGGCGCCGTGCAGCAGCCGACTCACCCGGCCTGCGACGTTGCGCAGCTTGGCCCCGACGGTGGCGTCCTGTCCGGTCAGGCGGTCGGGCCGGGCCGACACCGCGACGGCCCCGATCAGCCCCGCGTGCGGGTCGCGCACGGGCACCGCGGCGCAGGCCCAACCGGCCAGGAACTCCTCGCGCTCCCAGGCCACCCCGCGCAGGGCGACGTCGCGCAACTCGTCCTCGAGGGTCGCGCGGTCGGTGATGGTGTTGGCGGTCAGCCCCCGCATGCCGTACCGGTTCAGGTAGAGCTCGCGGCCCGCGACGTCCTGTTCGGCGAGCAGAATCTTGCCGAAAGCGGTCGAGTGCGGCACGTCGTGGAAGCCGAAGTGCATGGTCGGCAGCCGGGGGCATTCGGGCGAGTCGACCACGTGGACGATGACCAGTTCGGCGCCGCGCAGCACGGTGAGGTAGGCGGCGAAGCTGGTGTCTTCGTGCAACCGGGTGATCTCGCGCGCCACCGGGCGCGAGATGCCCACCTGGCGGTGCAGGGATTGGCCCAGCTGATGCAGCTTGGTGCCCAGCTCGTAGCGGCTTTCGGCCCTGATGTGCACCAGGTAGCCGCTCTCGACCAGGGAGTTGGCGATGCGGTACACCGTGGGCAGCGGCAGGTCGAGCGAGTGGGCGATCTCCTTCGCGCTGGCCCCACCACGCTCGGCCACGACTTCGAGCACCATCAGGGCCCGCTCGACGGGGCCCTTGGGCGAATCAGGCTGCATGTCGCCATGGTTGCGCACCCGCGCTCGGCTCGCCAGCGCCATGGGGTTGGTGCGGCACGCTGCTCAGTCGAGCAGGTCGCGCACCACCGCGTCGGCCAGCAGTCGGCCCTGCAGGGTCAACGTCAGTGCGTCTTCGTTCAGGGCCACCCACCCCCGCGCGACGAGGTCGCGCACCCGGGCCTGCTCCGACGGCGTGAGCACCGACAGGGGTAGGCCGCTCGACAGCCGCGACTCGAGCAGCACCCGCTCGATGCGGCGGTCGTCGGGGGCCAGCACTTCGCGGGCGGCGGCGGGGCTGACGCCCTGGCGCAGCGCTTCGGAGTAGCTGCGCGGATGCTTCACGTTCCACCACCGCACGCCGCCCACGTGCGAGTGCGCGCCCGGGCCGACGCCCCACCACGGGTCGCCCCGCCAGTAGGCGAGGTTGTGCCGGCACTCGTGGCCCGGACGGCTCCAGTTGCTGAGCTCGTACCAGTCCAGCCCGGCGGCGGTGAGCTCACGGTCGGCGACCTCGTAGAAGTCGGCCTGGTCGTCGTCCACCGGGGGCGGCACGTCGCCCCGCCTGATCTGGGCCGCCAGCCGGGTGCCGTCTTCGATGATCAGGGCGTAGGCCGAAATGTGGTCGGGTCGGCAGGCCAGCGCGGCGGCCAGCGAGGCCCGCCAGTCGTCCACCGATTCGCCGGGCGTGCCGTAGATCAGGTCGAGGCTCACCGAGCCGAACCCGGCCGCCCGCGCCCAGCCCACGACGTCGGCCACTCGCCCGGGGGTGTGGCGACGTTCGAGCACCTTGAGCACGTGTGGGCGGGCCGACTGCATGCCGAACGAGATGCGGGTGAATCCCCCTTCGACCAGGGCGTTCAGGTAGGCCTCGTCAACCGATTCGGGGTTGCATTCGGTGGTCACCTCGGCACCGGGAGCAAGCGTGAAGCGCTCGCGCACGTCCCCCAGCAGCCCGACGAGCTCATCGGCGGCGAGCAGTGTGGGGGTGCCGCCGCCCACGAACACGGTGTCGACTGTGCGTGCCCCCAGCACGTGCGCAGCGAGTTGCAGTTCGGTTCGGGCCGCGGCCAGAAAGGCGGTGCGGGACGCGCCGGGTGCCGACCCCAACTCGGCGGCGGTGTAGGTGTTGAAGTCGCAGTAGCCGCACCGGGTGGCGCAGAAGGGCACGTGCAGGTACAGCGAGATCGGCCGGTCGCCGAGTTCGGCCATGGCCGGGGGTGGCAGCGAGCCGTCGGCGGGCGCCGGGTCTCCGGTCGGCAGCGCCGAGGGCATCAGGGCAGCTCGAACGGCAACGGCAGGCCGTCCAGCGCGCGGCGGCAGGCGCACGTGGCGGTGTCGTCCGCCTCGGGCTCGGGCAGGGCGCCCACCACGTCGAGCAGCATGGCCTTCAAACGTTCGATGTTGCCGGCGAACACCCGCAGCACCTCGGCATGCGAAACACCGGGCCCTTCGACGCCGGCGTCGGCGTCGGTGACCATGCAGACCGTCGAGAAGCACATCGCCAGGTCGCGCGCGATGGACGCCTCGGGCATGCCCGTCATACCCACCACCGACCAGCCGGCCGCGGCGTGCCACTGCGATTCGGCGCGGGTCGAGAAGCGCGGGCCGTTGATCACCACCAGCGTGCCGCCGTCGACGGCGGCGGGGTTGGCGGCCAGAAATGCCGCCCGTCCGCGCGGGCAATACGGGTCGGCGAACGAGGTGTGCACGACGGGGCCGATGGCGTCCCAGATGGTGTGGGCGCGTCCCCAGGTGCGGTCGACGACCTGGTCGGGCACCACGAACGTTCCGGCGGCGAGGTCGGCCCGCAGCCCTCCGACGGCGCAAGGCGCCAGCACCTGGCGCACGCCCACTGAACGCAGCGCCCACAGGTTGGCCCGGTAGTTCACCCGGTGCGGCGGAAACTGGTGCTGTTCACCGTGACGGGGCAGAAAGGCCACCCGGCGGCCGTTGACCTCACCGATGGCCAGCGGCGCACTGGGCTCGCCGAAGGGGGTGTCGACACTCACCCGCTCGATGTCGCTGAGAAACGAGTAGAAGCCCGAGCCGCCGATGATGCCGATGTCTGCCTGCACGTCCCAACTGTAGGGCCCAGAGTCGGGGACCTTTCCTCAACCAGTCAGGAAGACGGTTCTTCACCCAGCCAGGGGACGGTTCTTCAACCGGTTGGGGAACCGTCCCCGTCACCTCGATCAGGTGCACAAACGGGTCAATACGCGTTGGTCGACGTGTCGAGACCCGTGGCTGAGACGGTTTCGACCCGTTCAACCAACAGCACTCACCCGGCGGCCTTGTTGGCGGCGTCCTGCGCCTTCTGCAGCCCCGCCTCGACCTCAGTGCGGCCAAGGAAGATCTCGTTGAAGATCGGCTTCCAGGCACTGAACGCGGCGCCGTAGTTGGCCCCCGCCGGCGCCGAGATGGACGGCATCGCGCCCTGTTTGGCGAACTGTGACGGATCGACCTGCTGCGCGGCCCAGTAGTCCTTGAACGACTGCTGTGCGCTGATCACCGCGGGCAGCGCCGCACCCGACTTGCCGATGAACGAGGCACCCCGTTGCGCGCCGAGCCACTGCAGCACCTTGGCGGTGGCCTCAGGGCTCTTGCTCTTGGCGTTACCGCAGACGATCACCGAGTTGACCACCGAAACCGCGCCCTTCGGCCCGGCAGGCATCGGCGCGATGCCCCACTCGAACTTGGCGCCGTCGGCCACGTTCTTGAGGTTGTACACGCCCGACTGGAACAGCGCGATCTTGCCCTGCAAGAACTGGTCGCGGGTGAAGTCGCCGTTGTCGTTGGTGTTGGACGCCGCCGGCGACACCTTGTACTTGTTGATCAGGTCGACGATGTACTGAAACGCCTGCACCGACTCGGGCCCGGCGAACACGAACTTGCCGTCGGCGTCTTGGAACTGGCCGCCGTTGCTGCCGATGAAGTTGTAGTAGATGCCCTGCAGGTCTTGTGCGGCCGAGTAGCCCCACTGCTTCGGCTTGGCGCCGTTGAAGCCACTCTCGTCGCCGCGCTTGCCGTTGGCGTCGATGGTGAGTTTCCGCAGCATCGGCAGCAGGGTGTCAGCACTGCCGCCGCCCGGCGCCCAGACCAGGCTGCTGACCTGCTCGGGAGTGACGCCGGCGTCGTCCAACAGCTTCTTGTTGTAGTACATGGCGATGCCGCCGTCGGTGAGCTGCGGCACCCCCCACAGCTTGCCGCCCAGGGTGTACTGCTCGACGGCGGGCGGCACCCAATCGGCCTTCAACGAATCGAAGTCGCTGCCGATCTCGATCACCGAACCCGACGTGTAGGGCTGAAGATACGAACCGTTCATCATGAAGATGTCGTCGGCGCTGCCGCCGCCCACGTCGGTGCGCAGCTTGGTGAAGTAGTCGGCCCACGGCACCAGCGACGTCTTGACGGTGATGCCCGGGTTGGCCTTGCGGAACTCGGCGAACGAGGCGTCATAGGCCTTCTGCACCTGCTCGTCCCACAGCCGCACGGTGATGGTGGCCCTGGCTGCCGAACCCGAGGCGGTCGCGGACGACTGGGCCTGCTGCTGGGCGGGCGAGCAGCCGGCCGCGCCGATCAGGGCGGCACCGGCCAGGCCGGTCATGAAAGTGCGCCGGCTGAGGGCGTTGGGCGTTGTCACGGGGGTTCTCCTTCTCGAAGTTGGGCTAGAAGCAATGATCACATCAATGCTGGTCTGCGGGGCTCATTTGAAGCCGGTGAGTGAGATCGAACTCACGATGCTGCGCTGGAAGATGGCGAACAGCACCAGCAGGGGCGCCATGGCCACCGTGGTGGCGGCCATCACCAGGGTCCAGTTGCTGTTGTACTGGCTCTGCAGGTTGGCCGTGGCGACGGTGATGACCTGCCAGTCGCGCCCGGTGGTGATGATCAGCGGCCACATGAAGTTGTTCCAGTGACTGACGACGGTGATGATCGCCAGGGTCGAGATGATGCCGCGCGACAGCGGCGCGACGATCTGCCACAGAATGCGCCAGTCGCCCGCGCCGTCGATGCGAGCGGCGTCGATGAGGTCGTCGGGAATGCTGCGAAAGTGCTCGCGCAGCAGAAACACCGCATAGGGCGAGCCGAACATGAACGGCAGCACCAACGACCAGAAGGTGTTGCGCAGCCCGAGTTGCGACATCATCACGAACAGCGGAATCACGATCACCACCTGAGGCACCATCAGCGTGGCCAGGTACACCCAGAACAGGGAGTCACGGCCGCGGAACTGCAGCTTGGCGAACGCGTAGGCGGCCATCACCGAGAACAACAGCTGGCCGACCAGAATCACCGCCACCACCTGGGCGGTGACCACGATGGGGCTGACGAAGCCGTAGTCGCCCCCGAACAGCCGGGCGAAGTTCTCGGTCGTCCAGGGGTTCGGCAACGCGAGGGACGACTCGGACGCGAACTGCTGCGGCGACTTGAACGCGGTCATGAAGCTGAGCGCGAAGGGGCCGAGCACCAGCGAGGCCGACGCCAGCAGAATCAGGTAGATCAGCACGTCCCCGAACGGGTTGCGGCGCAGGTGTTGTGGTTTCTGGGCGCGGACGCCGGTCGCCACCGATGCCGCGGCGGCGGGCAGTGCACGGGGTTCAACTGAGGTCATCGGCGATCCTGTGCGCGAAGCTCCGCCGCCGCACCAACGTGCCCGTGACCAGAATCACGAAC
>RRZT010047194.1_pt1 | contig 13750 bp, 11 predicted proteins | sample 2165551 | NCBI WGS metagenome assembly RRZT01 (sample SAMN10456910, study PRJNA506462) | wastewater metagenome | biome: wastewater; feature: sludge; material: wastewater sludge; isolation source: wastewater sludge with Escherichia coli K12::gfp cells carrying plasmid... | place: USA: Moscow, Idaho... | reverse complement strand
GGTACTCATCTGGTTGTAGAGGCCGGCAATATCATTGATGTCGTAACCGCCCTGAGTGCGGGAGGCCAGATCCTGATATTTCTGGATGGTGGTATCCAGCTCAGCCAGAATGCCGCGATAGTCGATGAGCAGACCAAACTTCTTCTTCGGATGCAGGCGATTTACCCGTGCAATCGCCTGGATCAGGTTGTGCTCTTTCAGCGGTTTGTCGATATACAGTACAGCGTTTTTCGGTTCATCAAAGCCCGTGAGCAGCTTATCAACCACGATGAGTATCTTCAGTGAGTCATCTTTATCGAAGCGCTCTATCAGGTGTTTGGTGTAAGCCTGTTCATCCTGACTGCCTACGTTGTCTTTCCACCACTGAGTGACTTCCGGTGTGGTGGCCTCATCGACAGCCGTATTACCTTCACGGCTATCGGGTGGGCTCATCACCACGGCAGATTCAAATAAGCCAGCTTCGTCCAGATACTTTTTGTACTTGATCGCAGAGGCCTTACTGTCGCAGGCTAACTGACCTTTCAAACCTTCGTCGATGTTCTTTACGAAATGGTTGGCAATATCCAAGGCAATCAAACGAATGCGATCATCTGCACCGTATACTTGGCCTTTTTTGGCAAACTTGCGCTTTAGGTCGGCCTTTTGCTCGTCTGAAAGGCCTTCGGTAATACGCTCAAACCAACTGTCGATGGCGCGTTCATTCACATCCAGGTCGGGAATACGCTCTTCATACAGAAGCGGCGTTACCGTCTGGTCTTCCACCGCGCGTTGCATGGTGTAAGCATGCACAATGGGGCCAAACTTATTGGTGGTCTTGTCGTCTTTTAACAGTGGTGTGCCGGTGAAGGCGACAAAGGCAGCATTCGGCAGCGCCTGCTTCATACGAATATGGTTTTCACCACCTTGGCTGCGGTGGCCTTCATCAATCAGCACAATAATGTCAGAGCTGTTGTTTACACACTCTGGCATTTTGGTGGCGGTATTAAACTTCTGGATGAGCGAGAAGATAATCCGCTCAGTGCCTTTGCCAATCTGTTCGGCCAGGCGTTTACCAGAGGTGGCCATGGCAGCTTCTTTGTCTTTCTTCCCAGCCAGCTCGCCGCCAGAGGCAAAGGTTTTGCTCAGCTGGGTTTCCAGATCTACCCGGTCAGTCACCACTACAATACGGCATTGCTTCAGACTTTCGTGCAGGATCAGTGCCTTGCTTAAAAACACCATAGTGAATGACTTGCCCGAACCCGTAGTGTGCCAGATCACACCACCTTCACGACCACCAGTCGTGTTGCGGGTATTGATACGTTCAATCAGCCGCTTAATGCCAAACACCTGCTGATAACGGGCAACGATCTTGCCAGCTTTTTTATCGAACAAGGTGAAGTAACGGATCATCTCCAGCAACCGAGTAGGGCTTAACAAGCTAATCAGTAATTGATCTTGCCCAGTAACAGCCAGTTCTCCCGCAGCGGTCAGGCTCTGGTACCAATCCAGGTCTTTTACCGGACGGTGGCTGAATAGGCCTGCCAACTGTTCATCTTTGAGCGTTTTGTTTTTGATGGCGTACATCTCGGCATCGGAGATATCTTCTTCACGCCAAGCCGCCCAAAACTTAGCGGGTGTGCCACAAGTACCATAACGGCCTTCGTTGCCGTTAATCGAAAGGATTAATTGGCTATAGGCGAACAGTAACGGGATTTCATCATGGCGCTGGTTACGCAGGCTTTGCGAAATGCCTTCGTCAACGGTGGGGCCTTTTTTGGCATTGCCATCAGGGCGTTTCGCCTCAATCACAACCAGAGGAATACCATTTACAAAGCAAACAATGTCGGGCCTGCGGCTTTCTACGCCGCCCGAGCGGGTAACGGTAAACTCTTCGGTGAATACAAAGCTGTTATTGGCCGGGTTTTGCCAATCAATCAGAGCAACCGTCGGGCTGGCCTTTTTGCCATCAACAAACTCAGTGACGGAGATGCCATACAGCAGGTGGTTGTACATGCGTTCGTTGGCGGTGAGCAGACCTTCATTAAGCGCGGGGCTACACACCTCAGCAATCAGGTTGTCGATAGCCTTTTCAGACAGCGGGTAGCTTTTACCGGCAAAGGTGAAAGTGCGCTTTTGAAGCTCACTGCGTAGCACCTGGCGTAAAACCACTTCATCAGTTTTACCGCCACGAGCGGATAACGCGAGTTCAGGAGAGAGGAACGACCACCCGAGGTTGGTCAACAACGTCAGGGCCGGTAATTTGGCACTGTATTCTTCCTGAAATTTGGGTGTGTATTGTGTCATTCGTTATCTCTCTTCAACCCCTGATACCCGAGGTGCAGCAGCTCAGGGTTATCCAATACGTTTCTGTTTTTGCTCTATTAGTTGCTGTCCTTTGACTGACAGTCCAAGTAACTTTGATAGCTGTTGTTTCTCTTTATAATCGACAGGGAACATATAAATATGTTGAATGACGAGCTCTTTCAAAATCCGAGTGCAAACAAAGTTTCCTTTTAACTTCTCAGCGCTTTGAGTGATGCTTTTCATATCAATTCGCTTCAAAAAATGGAGTTCTATAGATTGTTTAAGAAGTAGCAGGGCTGGGGTCGATTCTTTCTCTTCTATTGCTTTATATATTTCCATTGCCTCTTTAGACCCGACGGATGTGGCAATTTTTCGAACTACGCTATTTATTACGCCGTAGGTTAGGTGAAGATAAGCATTCTCTGCATGCTTCTCAATTTCTCCGTTTGTAAGTCCGGGGTTTTCTGATAGATGAGCAGAAATAACTTTAACAATTTCATTTTTGGCTACATCAGATATGGCAATAAAGTACTTTAGAAACCTAAGCCCAGCATTAATGCCGTTTTCAGCAAGAATATTTAGAGAATCCCTTTTTAAAGATGCATGGCGATTTCTAATAATTTGACCAGCTATCTCCATTCCTTTAAAGGTTTTGTTTATGTCAGCCAGTATGTCTGGTGATTCGGATTCATCCAAATCATTGTGAGATCGTTCATTAGCATCAAGCATTTCGTTATAAGCATCTCGCTCTTTCTGAACTTCTCTCTGCTCCAAAATAAGCTCAGGAATTTGTTTCATGAAATCATCCATAAAAGAAAGCTGCTCTTTTTCAAGCGTTGCAGATGGATGTTCATTGAATAATTCAGAGAGTACATTCTGGAGGAGATTTATCACCCAACCATCCTTGGTGTGATGAGCGACAAATATCAAAATGTTGGCGAAATCTTCCCTGTGGAGATTATCTAAAAGGTAATTTACTTGTTCTTGGATGTCTGTATTTTCTAAATAGGACTCAGAGTAAGCGCCCTTAAATCAGCATCTATCATCGCGTATTATACCGCCTCACACTAATACCTGTCTTTTTGAAAGGGGTATTGGTGATGACTTCACAAGAACGCCAGCAGTTCTGGCAGCAATACATTGGTGCCTGGCAAGCATCTGATTCATCCGGTGCGGCTTTTTGCAAACAGCATGATTTGAATTACGCGCAGTTTAATTATTGGCGTAAAAAGCTCCAGGTAAATGAGGCTGTTGAAAAACCTGCAGGCTTTGCTCAAGTGACACAGTTAGCTGCTTCGCACAACCGCCTTCATGGTGAACTGGGCGTTCATTTACCCAGTGGCATAAGCTTTTCAGGGGTCAATGCAGGCAATCTGGATCTCGTCTTGGCACTGCTGAGGCAGCTGTAGTGAAAGTGCGCTATTTGCGGCCAGCCAAGCAGATGCCGGAAATTTATCTGTACCGCGCGCCAGTGGATTTTAGAAAACAGGCCAATGGCTTGGCTTTGCTAGTTGAGCAAGAGCTCGGCCACAATCCGTTCAGCGGCGCGCTGTATGCATTTACCAATCGTCAGCGCAACAAAATCAAATGCGTGATGTGGGAAGACAACGGCTTTGTCATGTATTACAAAGCTCTGGCCGAAGAGAAATTTAAGTGGCCCAAGCCTGCTGACGAGTTGCTGGCGTTGAGTGGTGAACAAATAAACTGGCTGTTAGATGGCTATGATATCAGCCTGTTTAAGGGTCATAAAAAACTACAGTACGACAGCCTTGGATAGCTTGAAAACACTGGGTTTTAGCTGCTTTTTAAGGTGCTTTTCAGGGTGGATTTTGCTATAATTTGGGCATGAAAAAGCAACCCAAACCGACCATTAAAACCCCTGACTTAAGCAGCCTGAGTGCTGCTGAATTACGTTTGATGGTGGCTCAATTTCAAGCTGTTGTAGAAGAACAAAATGCCAGTTTGTTAGAGCATAAAAGCGAGCTCAAAGCAGCCCATCGTCGTATCGAGCTACTGGAAGAAATGAACCGCCTGCTGAAAACGCAGAAGTTCAGTGCCAGCAGCGAGAAATCCAAGTTCCAGTTAAACCTCTTTGATGAAACTGAGCTTGAGGCTCAGCTCGATGAGCTGTTCGATACCTTGCCTGAAGCGTCTGATGAAAACGTAGAGCTGACTCAAGCACGTAAAGCCCGCCAAACACGTCAGCGTGGTTTCTCTGCAAATCTAGTACGTGAGCGCATCGAGCACACGCTGACTGAGTTGGAAAAAGCCGGTGCCGACACAACCTTCTTCACCAAAGTAAAAGAAGAGCTGCATTACATTCCTGCGCAGCTTAAAGTGCTGGAACACTGGCAAGAAAAAGCCGTTTTTACCTCCAGAGAAAGCACGTCAGAAGAACAGATGATTGCGGCGCAGCGCCCGGTACATCCTTTTGGTAAGTGCTCGGTGACCACTTCGCTGATTGCGCACGTAATTGTAGATAAATATCTGTATGGCATGCCGTTGTATCGCCAAGAAGGCAAGTTTAAAAACTTAGGCCAGTCGATTCAGCGCAACACCATGGCGCAATGGTGCATGCGCTTTGCTGATGCAGCTAAACCTCTGCTGCAGTTGATGCGCGAGGTGCAAAACAGCGGCCGCTATCTGCAAGCTGATGAAACCCGTCTGCAAGTGCTGAAAGAAGACGGAAAAACAGCACAATCGGATAAATGGATGTGGGTTATCCGCGGCGGGCCGACTGGCCAGCTTAGCGTACTCTTTGAATACGACCCCACGCGTGCAAGCAGCGTGGCTGTGCGCCTGCTCGATGATTTTAAGGGTGTGCTGCAAGCTGATGGTTTTTCTGGCTACAGCGCAGTCTGCAAAGCCAACTCGATTACGCGCATTGGCTGCTGGGATCATGCACGGCGTAAGTTTGTTGAAGCCGATAAAAGCGCTGATTCTAAAGCTAAAGCCAAGCAAGGCACAGTGAGTAAAGCCGATGTAGCACTGGGCTATATCCGTAAACTCTATCGCGTAGAAAGCAACATCGCAGACAAAACCGACGAAGAGCGTTTAAAGGCGCGCCAAGAAATCAGCGTGCCGGTACTGAATGAGTTTAAGCTGTGGCTTGAGAAAAACGCTGCAAAAATCATGAAAGGCGGCGCTCTGAGAAAAGCCATCGACTACACCTTAAATCAATGGGAATACCTCATTGGCTATTGTGAGCGCGGCGACCTGATGATCAGCAATATCATGGCCGAAAACGCCATCCGTCCCTTCGCTATTGGCCGTAAAAATTGGCTATTCGCCGACACACGCAAAGGCGCCGAAGCCAGCGCCGTATGTTACTCATTAATCGAAACCGCCAAAGCCAACAACCTGGATCCGCAAGCCTACATTAAACATATTCTTGACCACATCGCGATGGCCGACACGCTAGAAAAGCTTGAAGCGCTACTGCCTTGGAGTGTGAAACTGGGTTAGGCTGAGTAATCGTTTTGTAAGGGTGCTGATTTAAGGGCGCTTACCAAAGGCCCATGGCGTAGCTCTAAAACGCCGGGAGTTAATCAAGCAATACCAAGTGCTTATTTAAAATCTCAGGGTCTGTGCGCATTGCGCGATGGTTGGGTTAAGCTTCATAATTCTCAGTGAAACGCCCTGTGCGGAGCCGCATGCAGGGAGTTGTTGGGGCTGAGGCTAGAAACCCTCGGCTACCCGATTAGTGGTTACAGCAACGCAGCCAAAGCCGGCAAGAATGGGGCGAAAACTGTCATATGGTTTGCTGCTGCAGCCATAAATCTTTTGTAGGCACCTCCAAACCCTGATGTGCCTTGATATTCCTGCATTTCAACAACAGTTTCTCTGAGCGCATCTTTTTGTTCGATATCAGCCGAATCAATCGCTGCCATCAAATCAGCGAAAATAGCATCTGTGCCCTCAATATTTTGGTTTACATTCGATGATCCCACAGAGATATTGCTACCAGAAATATTGCTGATGTGTACGTTCTGAGTTTCTTTATCCACAGGGATGCCATTCTCCAATTTGTATAGGTCTGTCTCTTTAAGCAAATCCAAGGTGTTCCTGACAACCTTTGCCAACCGCTGCTGATCTTTAAAAATTACAACCATTTGGTCAAAGGCCCAGCAATTTAGTTCGTACTCATCAACAACTTCTTGTGCGTCTTCCACTACGTGATCGAGATCCAAATCAATCCAAGAGCCATCTAACTCTTCGGTTACGCTAGTTATGGTTGGATATGTCGTAATATCGTAGTTGATTGAGCACAGCGCTTCAGACATGAAGAGTCCCATATCACGGCCATCGCAGTATAGCCTTTCGAAGATCGAGCGCTTTCTGCCATCTGTAATCTTATAAAGATTACGCCCCCAATCTTCCCTGTTTTTCATGTGGGACCAGTCTCTATCCTTGGAACGAAACTCCTCCCCAATAGCTAGAAGCCTTGAGACATGACCTTCTACTTCCTTGAAATCGCCTCGAATTTTAGTTGATGTCATCCGTTCTCCAGAGTTTAAGATTTCAACCACTAGCGCCAAGCTCAGCCGCGCGTGTCTTTCGCACGTCGACTGGAGCGACATGTTATCTGGATGACTGTGGATTAACCCGTTTTTGTATATAACTCATATGGACGTTTTGTAATGAATTTAGAAACCCCCCAAACTTTGTAAGTGGTAAACTAAAGGAAATTTCCTCAACTTTATCTATGCCACCTTTTTCCTTTGTTACTCTCCGATCGTTGAATGTAACGGAAATATTCGAATCAAATGACACTTTCGCATGAGCTACTGAGTTACGTACATGCCTAATAAAGCTTATCGATTGATAGTTGCTCTCATCTTGGTTCTTGTATGTGGTTTTATGCAAGGTCACCTCATTTCTTAGAAAATCATCAATACTCCGATATTCTTCTTGAAATTCATGCTCAATTAACTCCTTTGGGACAACCAACATAGCGTATAGCGCCATAATTGCACTACCTTGGTTTTGTATTTTTATATCCTTCAGAGATTTCTTTATACCGGCTGGAAGGTTCAAGTTATCGAACGCACTTGACTCCTCAAAATTTACTTCACCAAGCTCTTTAAATAAGAGAACAGTATAGTAGCTTTGCAGAATCAAATTGTCTTCTTGTGTAATAGTGACAGTCATTTAATTAATCTCTTCAGCTAACGTTTGGTTAAGGGGCGGGCTTTAGCCCGTCCCAGTGAGCGCAGCGAACGATTTGAACCAGTTGTGTACGCCCAGCATGGGCATGAACTAATGAGGTGAAAGTCCTCTGTAGGAAGGTCACCATCCTTAGCGATTTATGATCGTTATTAGATGTTAACTACTAGCGAATGGCAAGGGCAGCTCCGCGAGGAGTTGTCTGGAGGAAGCCGGACGCAAAGCTGCGAGCTGATGAACAAAAACATCATATGAGGCGTAGGCTGAAGGCGAGTTGGCACAAGACAACGAAGCCATGTGATCTAACGACCACCGTAAATGATGCAGCAGTGCAGTGACAGTACATGCTCTTATCTGGGGAGATCTGCTTAACAAGCGATCGGTAATTCACCAGTGAGGCTCTGGTTAATAAGTGCCTTGGCTCTAAGGAATGTATCGACCTTGGAGAGCGAATTAGATGCAAACCGATAGCGCGAACAGAGGCAACTCTGTGAGTGATTAAGCAGAAGTCAGCAGACGGCATAGTAGCCAAACGCCCATCGTAATGGTTGGGACACGGTGAAGGCCTGAACATTAAGAACAAAGGAGGAGCCTTGTCACACTTGAACACACGAACGCCGTCCGGCGATGACGTGACTCAGCGTAGCGATATGAAGCCAGCCTTTAGCAACGATCTATTCGAGCACGTGCTGCAGGAAGATAACCTCTCTGCGGCATGGAAACGCGTTCGAGCCAATAAAGGGGCCGCTGGCATCGATGGCATGACCATCGATGAATTCCCCGCTTGGGTAAGATCCGGCAACTGGAAAGCATTGAAACAACAACTGGTAACAGGCTGTTATCAACCCTCACCGGTAAGGCGTGTTGAAATAGCTAAACCAGATGGCGGCACTCGTCAGCTGGGTATTCCAACCGTTACTGATCGTGTAATCCAACAAGCCATTGCCCAAGTATTAACACCTATTTTCGACCCTGATTTTTCTGAACACAGTTTTGGATTCCGTCCAGGTCGTAATGGGCAGCAAGCGGTTAAGCAGGTACAGAGCATCATCAAGGAAGGACGCCGCTTCGCGGTGGATGTTGATCTGTCGAAATTCTTTGACCGAGTTAATCACGATTTACTGATGACGCGCCTTGGCGACAAGGTGAAAGATAAGCGTCTTCTTAAATTGATTAAACGTTACCTGAGAGCTGGGTTTATCGATAACCAGCTCAAAGGCGAGAGTCGAGTCGGTGTACCTCAAGGTGGGCCATTGTCGCCGCTACTGGCGAATATCATGCTCGACTCCTTAGATAAAGAGCTTGAAAAACGCGGTCACAATTTCGCCCGTTACGCGGATGATTTCACGATTGTAGTGAAGAGTCAGCGAGCTGGAGAACGAGTGCTGCGCAGTATCAGTCAGTACTTGCAAAGCCGTTTGAAGTTAGTGGTCAACACTGACAAAAGTCGTGTGGTTAAAACCAATGAAAGCCAATTCTTGGGCTTTACGTTCAAGGCAAACCGCATTCATTGGCACCCGAAAACGCTGCAGAAGTTTAAGCAGAATGTTCGCAAACTCACGAATCGTAACTGGGGCGTGTCAATGAAATACCAGCTGTTTAAGGTCAGCCAATATTTACGCGGCTGGATAAACTACTTTGGTATTGCCAGTGGCTATCAGCACTGCGTTGAACTGGATCATTGGATCCGGCGCAGGGTTCGAATGGCCTATTGGCGACAGTGGCGCAAGCCGCGCACTAAAGTAAGAAACTTAATGCGGTTGGGCGTTCATGTGCAAGCTGCAGTTGCATGCGGTATCACCAGCAAAGGCCCATGGCGTAGCTCTAAAACTCCGGGAATTAATCAGGCATTATCAAATGCTTATTTAAAATCTCAGGGTCTGTACGAATTACGCGATGGTTGGATTAAGCTTCACCACTCTTAGTGAAACGCCCTGTGCGGAGCCGCATGCAGGGTGTTGTGGGGGCTGAGGGCTAGAAACCCTCGGCTACCCGATTAGCTTACTGTATCATTAGAGCTCGATGACTTAATGTAATAGTTAACTGCATTTCTTTTCATAATATTATTAATGAACTGAACAGACAAACATGAATTCTTTACTAAATTTTCATAAGTTGATTCAGAAATTAATACTTGCTTCGGATTAAGAGGAAGCACATGAAATCCATCTAGAAAATTAGTGCAAAAAGCATCTGATAGGATAAAGCTTTCATCATCGCTTTGATATACTTGCCATTTTTGACTTCTTATACTTTCGCACCATTGTGCGAAGGTTTGATTCATTGCTATTTTCACAACTTCTCGTGCAATGTGCTGGCTATCAGGGTCTATTGTGGCATTTACAATATGGACGGGGCCATCCATTTCCAGTTCATTATCCTCTAATTCAGATTGGTTATATTCATGGGATATAGATGAAAATTCTGATGGATAATGGGGGCGATCTTTGTTGGCGACCCAAACCCTAACACACAGCAATACATAATAAGCCATAACATAATCAGGATTGGTAAACTCATTTCCATTTTTCATAAGCTCAATCTGACTTTGGTAGTTATCTTCATTGCTTTTCAACATCTTCGATTCTGTCCATTGATCCCACAATCTCATTACGCAGAAGTATGGGCTTTTAGCAGGTAGTTTTTTTAACTCCTTACTTTCAATGTCAAATATCTCCACCATTTTTCCATCAGAAGACCACTCTAGAATATGTTTGTTAGGAATTACATGTTGATTAACAATTATTTTATTTGGGTTGCTTCCATGCTCTTTAGTTTTAAGCAACGGCTTCTCGTGTCGGGATAAACGTGCCATGTAATATCTCTTTATTGCAGTAGGGCAACATCGACGGCTTTTATGCCGTCCAAGTACTTTGACTTTTTTCTTTATGACTAGTTGAAATACGGTTCATTTTGTAATCCCTTAATTTCTATTATATTTGAATCATCAATATTTAATGCCCTAGGTTGATTCGGTAGGTTGTGAACCCGAATGGCAATGTGTGTTTGCGCTGTATCAAACACAGCCTTATCAAGCTTATTAACGAAACCAAAAACATCATCAAAATTTAGATCGTCTACTAAAGGAAGAAGATCACTAAGGCTAGCTGTTCGATCCATATGGCCAGCCAGTTTATTTCTAACAAGTCGCAACTGGTGATATATATCTAAAAAGGATGAATCTTGCTGTAAATGATCTAGAGCAAAGATATCACCTATACTCTCAGTCAACAAAACTTCACGCAATCCATCTATGGAGTGCCTGTTACGGTCATCCTTGAAGATGGAATCGTGCATATTAACCGCATGCAACACGTAATCAATTTTTGCATTGCGTAGGACAAAGTTCATTTTCGGAACATTTACAATATTTGAAATGAAATAATTAGAAAGAAAGCTAAGTTGTTTGGAGCTATTGTATCTATAAAATACCGAAGCTACTGGGCCGGATGATATTTCAGATATTTGGTCGTGTTGCGTGCAAAGAAAATTATTGCTTAATCTATAACCTGAGAAATAGTCTTCCTCAAATTTATTTAATATATTTTTAGTTAGATAAAGAATATCTTCTTTAAGCTCCTCATCATCTATTTCGAGAAAAATATTTCCTTCCAGATTGGAATTACTCTCCATAAAATCAATGAGCTGTTCAATCAGGTTGTTTGTTATTAAGTTTGATGCATCGAATGCATTAAAAAAATCATTTTCTTGCTTATGGGCAAGAAAAACATCCCTGATTGGTCGAACAGTTCTGAATTGCCGATTATTGATTAGATCTTCAAACGACATACAATTCATCATTATTTTAAATGCTAAAAACCTTCGTAAACAGTCGTTCTCAGTTAGTAGTATAAAGTTTTTATATAGTTTTGATGAATTAAGAAGAAATAGAAGTTTTTCATTCATATGCGTGATTCCTTAAATGAAGCTAACGCTGAGGTAACCGGCGCCGGAGCGACAGCGGAGGGAACCAAAAGCGCCAAGCTTTTGGCGTCCGGTTGACCGCTTGGTTATGTGGCACTCCGGTTCCTTGGGTTGTGACGAGATAGCACGGCACCACACCATTTATTGATGGTTTTGCGATCCTCCAGACCGAGGTCATACTTAAGATCGTGTGAAGGTGATGTGAGCATTTCTTCTCGAATATCTTCGTACTCTTGTTCAGTCAGTTCGAAAGGCTTCCAGTAGCAACCACCGCTCATTCCTTGATCTGTGCCGCCTGAAAGCAGCTCCTCATTCAAAATATGAAGAGGTGGGAACTGTTTAATGAATGAGACAGACATTGCCAGACGCGGGGAATAGTGTACGAGGAAATCGTCGAAATTAACGATCTCCCACTTTCCGTCGACGCTACCCATGCCGGGCAAAATTTTGACCTTAATTTGCCTCATAATTTTGTCTACACATAACATTATATTAGTAAGCATGCGCGTTTCGCCGCCAAGCCCACTTGGTTTATTTAATAGTAAAGCATTGCTTATACGCAGCTTTTTCGCCCTTAGCAAGACAGCTGCTTGCAGCAATTCGAGCTTGCTCACCTTTCGCTAACTGGGTGCACATTAACCACCCCAGCAAAAACGCGAACCCTTTATATTTAGCGGCTCACGCTCAACTATAAGATCTTAAGCGTGCATCCCTCAGCAGAAAAACGTGCACTTTGCTTTATTGAGGGCTAGAAAAAAAGTTTTGAAAAAAGAATATCGGCATGTCTAACAGTCTATTTGTATTAGGCTAGAGTGGGTGTAAACAGTATTAAAAAAGGCCGCGTATGCGGCCTATAGGTTTAGGAGTTGTCGTCCTCGTCATCCAGCTCGTAAATGGCGGTATGACCGCTTTTGCAAGTGCCGATCCAAGGCACGGTTGGGTCGTCTTGATCACAGGCTACTCTATCACTGCAGTATGGGCAGAGTGGGTGGGTGAACTCAGCTGTGTATGTAAAATGCTCCATTATGTTGGCTCCTAAACAGCCTCTTAAGAGGCTGTGATAGTGGGTTAATGACTTGAAATAAGCTGCCTTGCAAGGGCCATTTCAACTGAGTCACCATCCGAGTTTAGAGAATCAAGACCTGATTCTGGTATATCGCCTGATGTACTCTGTGAGACTGCAATTTTCTTGGCCATCAGCTCCAGACAGGACATCTGGGAGGTGCCGGTATAGCCAAGGAAAATCACTTTCACTGCTTCAGTTTGACCAATCCGCCAAGAGCGTCGGGCAGCCTGTTGCATGGTGTAGACGTTATAGCCGGTTTGCATGAACACGATTGTTGGAAAATCCAACAGATCTAGGCCGGTTTTCACCAACTCAGGGTTGCAGATAAGCACGTCAATGCCCCTGTCTACCTGATCTGCAATCCAGTCTTCACGCTTGCCTGTTTCAACACTGCTGCGCAAAATGGCCACCTTCAATCCCGCTTGCTCCAGTCTGACTTTAAGCCTGGCTGTTGTGTCACGGGTGCCGGTGTAAGTGCAGTAGGTTAAAACCTTTCGACCTTTGGCTTTCTCTTCAAGACAAATGTCCAGTAACTCCTGTTCTTTGGGCATCATTTCGTCGTCATCAAACACAGCTGGCACAAATGCCAGGGTATCCCGAGTTTTCGGGTGTTTAACGATGTCAGTTCTGAATGCGCAATCGGGCCAAGCCAATAGTACGTTTAACACAGTACCCATGAGTGTTGTGTCGCGACGCGCCAATGCTTGTTTCAGTTCAGCTGTGAGTCGGCTACTAAGGTCTTTGTAGGCTGTTTCCTGGCTATCGCTCATTGGAATAGGACGGAACTCCTCTGTATAAGCAGGAAGAACATTGCCGCCAATATCCTTGAGTTTCAGGAATACTGTATAAGGCAAGACGTAGCGGTGAATGCCTTTAGGGCCAAAGCCAGGGGCTTTCACTGTGCGCGTTGTCTGCTTTTTACCGCGTGCGGTTTTATGGGATGTTGTGCTTTCGCTCATGATGTCCTTGAGGATTCCATGCTCACGCATGAAGCTCATTGCCGCTGAGTTCAGGCTGCCGTTCTTGCGAGGAACAAAGCCATCTTCAATCATGCGTGTGGTGAGGGCACGAAACAGCAAATAGAATAAATCATCAGCATAGCCACCCATTAAGGTGCCGGTTAGCAAAATGGTTTTCCGGGTTTTGGCTGCGAGTACACCCATGGCTTGTCCTTGGGCCGAACCTGAGTTTTTGTACTCGTGACCTTCGTCCACGATCAACAGATCAAAGTAACCTTGCGGCATATACCGCTTGATGAACTCTGTTGGTTGATAACCGCCTGAGCCAAAACCAAACTCAATGTTGGCCATG
>RRZT011051816.1_pt1 | contig 13753 bp, 10 predicted proteins | sample 2165551 | NCBI WGS metagenome assembly RRZT01 (sample SAMN10456910, study PRJNA506462) | wastewater metagenome | biome: wastewater; feature: sludge; material: wastewater sludge; isolation source: wastewater sludge with Escherichia coli K12::gfp cells carrying plasmid... | place: USA: Moscow, Idaho... | reverse complement strand
CGATTACAGAGTATTTTTTCAGGATTTCGAAACAATAAAGGTAGCAGTGATAATGGTTGTTATTGCCACAGCATCAAAATTTATTGCCGCGTGGCTTACACAAAAAACTTTTCGTTTCAGCAAGGATGAACGCCGGTTAATTTTTGGGTTAAGTAATGCTCAGGCAGCAGCTACTCTGGCTGCAGTTTTGGTCGGTTACAATATTATCTTAAACAAAGATGAAATCAGCCGAGCCGCACTAAACGGTATTACTCTGGAACCGGAGCGCTTATTGAACGAAAGCATACTGAACGGAACCATTTTGATGATTCTGGTAACCTGTACAATTGCTACTTTTATTGCTCAAAAAGGAGCCCAAAACATCGCCCTGAAGGAAGTTGCAGAGAATAGCACCAACGAAAACGAAATACAAGAGAAGATTTTAGTTCCGGTTAATAAAATTGAAGCTGTTGAGGAACTTATTAACCTAGCATTGACTATTAAATCGAAAAGAAACAAATCCAATTTATTTGCCCTCACAGTAATTGATAATCTGAAAAATCAGGAAATAAAAGAAAAAGAAGCCCGTAAAATTCTTAACAAAGCAGCCACAACCGGTTCGGCAGCCGATACTAAGGTACATGAATTGCTGCGTTACGACATTAACAACGTAAATGGAATTACCAGCGTTGTGCACGAACAAAGCATAACCGATATGATACTTGGCTTACACGTTAAAAAAGGCATCTCGGATAATTTTTTGGGTAACCTGACAGAAGGAATACTCACAAAATGCAATACCACAACCCTTATTTATAAACCATCGCAACCACTGGCAACCATTAAACGACATGTTATTTTTGTACCTGAAAAAGCAGAGCGTGAAATTGGATTTCCGTTTTGGTTGCTGAAAATCTGGAATATTGCCCGAAATACAGGCGCCAAACTGGTATTTTACAGCAGCGTACAAACCATTGAATACATTCGGGAAGTAAACACGAAACACCCTGTACAGTGTGAGTTTATTGAATTCAACGACTGGGACGATTTTCTAATTGTATCGCGCGATTTACGCAGCGACGACAATCTTATTTTGGTACTTAGCCGCAAAGACCGACCGTCGTACAGCAATTATATGACTAAAATCCCATCGTACCTGAACAAGTACTTTACTACTTTTAGTTTTATTCTGATTTATCCCGTTCAGGCAGGCGTAACAGAGAACTCAAATGTCGATCTTAAAAATCCATCGGTGCTTGAGTCTATAGAGAAACTGGACGATTTAGGCAAAACCATTGCAGGAATTTTCAAGCGGAAATAAAAAAGTCCGGATAGAAATATATCCAGACTTTTTTATTTAGAATTTATTTTAAGCCAATCGCTTCATTGCTTCAATTGTAGCCTCACGACTACCAAATGCTGAAAAACGAACAAATCCTTCGCCACTCAATCCGAAACCAGCCCCGGGTGTCGTTACAATGTTTTTCTCCTTCAATAAATAATCAAAATACTCCCAGCTTCCCATGCCTTCAGGCGCTTTAGCCCACACATATGGGGCATTTTTACCGCCATATACAGTGTAACCGGCATTTACTAATCCTTCACGGATGATTCGGGCATTTTCTGTGTAAAAGTCGATCAATGCTTTCACCTGTTTTTTGCCTTCAGGACTATATGTAGCCTCGGCAGCTCGTTGTACTACATATGATGTACCATTAAATTTGGTACAATGACGACGGTTCCACAATTTATTCAACTGTACTTTTTCGCCATTTTCACTATAAGCTATCAGTGCTTTTGGCACTACAGTATAGCCACAACGGGTTCCGGTAAATCCGGCTGTTTTTGAAAAACTGCGGAATTCAATAGCTACATCTTTTGCCCCTTCAATTTCGTAAATACTATGAGGCACATTTTCTTCGGTAATAAATGCCTCGTAAGCAGCATCAAACAAAATTACGGAATTGTTTGCTTTCGCATAATCAACCCACACTTTTAATTGCTCGTGGGTAAGCGTTGTTCCTGTTGGGTTGTTTGGATAGCATAAATATATTAAATCAACTTTCTCCGAAGGCAATTGTGGAACAAAATCATTGTCTACATTACAGGGTAAATATACCAGATTGCTCCATACATTTTGCTCATTAGGCTCACCTGCACGGCCTGCCATAGCATTGGTATCTACATATACAGGATAACTGGGGTCGGTTATTGCCACACGATTATTTACGCTGAAAATATCTCCGATATTACCTGTATCGCTTTTTGCGCCATCGCTCACAAAGATTTCGTCCGCTTCGATATCAAGTCCACGAGCCGAATAATCGTTTGCTACAATTGCATCGCGCAGGAAAGCATATCCTTGTTCAGGGCCATAACCACGAAAAGTTTCAGCATGTCGTTGTTCCTCGGCAGCTTTCACCATTGCATCCACCGAAGCGTCAGGTAAAGGTAAGCTAACATCGCCAATACCCATACGGATAATTGGAGCATCGGGATTAGCTTCTTTGTGTTGTGCTACGCGTTTTGCAATTTCCGAAAACAGATAAGTTGCCGGGATTTTAATAAAATTGTCGTTTATTTGTGCCATTCTATTTTAGCTTTTTTGTTTCTCAGTTATTCAGTTATTCAATTATTCAGTTATTCAGTTATTCAGTTATTTCACCTTCAAATACGGTGGTTGCTCCACCAGTAAGATACACATGGTTATCAGACTCGTTCCATTCAATAGTAAGCTCACCACCAAGCAGTTCAACATGTGTTACTCGTTCATTCACACCGTTTAGCACACCTGCCACTACAGCAGCACAAGCACCGGTACCACAAGCGAGCGTTTCGCCGGAACCCCTCTCCCACACGCGCATTTTCACGTGATTCTTATCAACCACTTCGATAAATTCGGTGTTGGTGCGACGAGGAAATGCCGATACATGCTCAACTACAGGTCCGATTTTGGTTAAATCGAGCTGATGAATACCGGATGTAAAAATTACGGCATGCGGATTCCCCATTGACACAGCAGTGATGTTATAGGTGAGTTCATCAGTGTATTTCAGCTCTTTGTTCACAACCATTTCCTGATCAAAAATTGTTGGAATGCTTAAACCATTCAGAATTGGTTCGCCCATATCCACCGTAACTTTCTCTACTTTATTATCTGCACCGATAAAAAGTTTTAATACTTTTACACCAGCCAGAGTTTCAAGTGTAACCTCTGTTTTAGAGGTAAGACCTTTGTCATAAACAAATTTTCCGATACAACGCGATGCATTACCACACATTTCAGACTCTGACCCATCGGCATTGAACATCCGCATTTTGAAATCGCAGGTTTCCGATGGCAGTATCATTACAAGCCCATCAGAGCCAATACCTTTGTGACGATCGCTATAAAATATAGCAAATTCAGCCGGATTCTCAATTGTTTCAACAAAACCATTCACGTAAATATAGTCGTTTCCGGTTCCATGCATTTTTGTAAATCGCATATATTTTTTATTAATTTATTTTCTGTTAAGCCACCCGTTTTAAACTTTTAGGCAGTATAAATTTATCATACAAAGTTACTGATAAAATTTCAGTCCACATTTCAGAGCAAAGGTCAACTTCCGTTAAAATGCCAAAAAACTAATTTTATATTACTTTCAAAGCCATTTTACTTACATTTTAACTTTTTATACCCCCATTTATCTACACTTTAAAATATTTGCATCTTTTATATTGAAGAGAAAAGCCTGATACGAGTGAAATGTTTCGGAATTTATGCTTATTTTTGTATAGAAAGCATTTAAAATGAGACAAATTAAATACATATAAAGTATGGATATTCAAACCTTTAGCCGCATAAAATCAAAATTTGTAGCACGCGAAGTAGCCGACGAATTAGTAATTGTACCTTTGAGCGGAAATGTGGCTCAAATGAATGAACTGTTTACACTTAACGAAACCGCACGTTTTATTTGGGAACAAACCGATGAAACTGCAAGCATTGATACTTTAGCGGTTAAAATGACTGAAACATTTGATATAGACGAAGAAACAGCAAAAACAGATATTGAATCTTTTCTAAAAAAAATGGATATCCTTTCAGTTTATAGCCATTAATCATGAATCTATTTTCTACATCATTTAAAATATCAATTGCTGAGATAATCATTCAATTGGATAGTGACGAAATTATTGAACTGGAAAGTGGCTACGAACCTTTTCTTGTCGAAACTGATGTTCAGACCAATATTCAGGTGACCTGCAAAAGAAGCATACCTGAAGTTGATTTTGACCAATACACTCTTGCTTTCGAAGCAAAAAACGACAGTTTGCGGTTTTATAGCATCTATCAAACGGGAAATGAATACTGCTTTATAATTTATAGCCAGCAAAATGCAGGCGAAATTCAGCACATAGCATATTTAAATAGCCGGTTTGATAAATGGACCATTTATAGCAAGGATGCTGTAGCACTCAAATACCCTATGGGGCCAATAATAATGCATTATTTAACCCTATACACTGATGCTGTACTGATGCATGCATCCTGTGCATACGATGGTAAAAAAGGACGGATGTTTAGCGGATTTTCGGGTGCCGGAAAAAGTACAATGTCGCGTATATGGGCCGAATCAGGAGCAATGATAGTAAATGATGACAGGCTGGTAATCAGGAAAGTGGATGAACACTTTTTTGTTTACAACACACCAATGTATTATGTTGACAAATCGAAAAAAGCACCGTTGGATGCTATATATCTTATCCGCCATTCTCCGGTTAACATCGCTAATAAACTAACAGGAGCTACAGCGGTTTCAAAAGTTATGGCATTTTGTATACAGAATAATTTTGAGCGAAAATTCATAAGTAAGCGATTAGCATTTTTTGATGCGCTTTGCGCTGCAGTTCCAACGTACGAACTGGGAGTTGTTCCAACCGCCGACGTTATTACTTACATCATTCAAAATGAGCAACATCAAAGCTGAAACACAAAATTTTTCGGAATCTTTACTTAATGACGGGCATTTGCTTGAAATAAAGATGACTGGATATAGTATGTTTCCTGCATTAAAAGGCGGAGAATATGCTCTGGTAGAAAAATGTGCTCCTGATGAAGTAAAGCCAGGTGAAATTGTGGTGTTCCGGAGTGTTAATAAGTTGATTGCACACCGAATACATAAAATCATTAAGCAAAATTCAGATGTACAATTCATAACTAAAGGCGACAACAACAGCTTTTTTGATAAACCATTTTCCGGCAATGAACTTTTGGGCAAAGTAGTTTCGAAAAAAAAATCTCCAAATAGTGAGATTATTAAAATAAAGCAGCGCTCACTCATCAACCTTTTAATAATTACATTTCCATATTTAAGCACCCGACTAAACCATATTTCGCAACATATCAACCATTTACCAAATCGAATATACAGCAAATCAAAAAGAAGTTCAGCCTCATTTAAATTCATTGGAAAAGGCTCGGAGAAATTAATAATTATCAATTCAATTCTGTCTGTTTTGCAGGGGGTATTACCTTTTTTACTAATTGTATGCATAAAATGGATGGTCGATTATTTAACCGGCGATGCATCAGTTTATTCGTTTCATGCTATTGGTTTCTACTCACTTATAATCATTGCCGCCATTGTATTTTTTGCAAACGGACTTGTCAACGAGTTACGTACATTGTGGGGAGAGCGCATGTTACAATCGGTTGTAAAACAAATGTATGCAGCAGTTCAAAACAAGCACCTATCGTTACACCTCAACAATCTGGAAAACCCGGCCGAGTTGGATAAAATTCATCGTGCAGTGCAGGAGTCGACATTCAGACCGACAAAGCTTATTAATGATGGGTTGCAGTTGCTGCGCTCATTGGCATCGGCTGTATTCCTTTTGGTATTGTTTATAAGTATTCAATGGTATATTGCTCTTATTTTACTGCTTGCAGTAATACCGGGGATTTTAATACGTCTGAAATTTGCCCGTAAACAACAGCAACTAAAGAAAGTGCAAAGCACTACCGAAAGGGAAATGTTTTACTTCAACCGTGTACTTACAGCATTACCCTTTGCAAAAGAGTTAAGACTTTTTCATTTTAGTGATTTTTTCAGGAAAAATTTTCAAATCCGACAAGAAAAACTTCATTTTGAACGTATCAGTATTCGTCGTTCAGAAATATTACAAAATATTGGCAGTCATTTATTCACAGTTGTGCTTATCTTTGTGACGCTCGGATGGTTATCGTATCTGAAAATGAATGGTACAATAACACTTGGAGCAGTGGTTCTTTTTTTATTTTCATTTCAAAGAGGGTTTACCGTTCTGAGCGATTTATTAAAATCAGTAACTCAAATGCTTGAAGACAGCAGCTATCTTGATGAAATAATGGATTTTTTTGCTATCCCATCTATTGAGTCTGTTAGCAAACATAGAATGACACTTAATAAGGGAATTCGAATAGAAAACCTTAGTTTCAGCTACAAAAACAGCAAAAGAAATGCTCTGAAAAATATAAATCTGAATATTGAGGCCGGAAAAACAGTAGCAATTGTAGGGCATAATGGTTCCGGAAAATCCACCTTTATTAAACTGCTTTGTGGGTTTTACGAACCCTCTGAGGGCCAGATTTATTTCGATAACGTAAGCACTATTCAATTAGGACAGAAAGCAATATCGGAAAACATGGCTGCTGTATTTCAGGATTTTGCTCTTTACAACGTTAGTGCAGCCCAAAACATTGCGCTAGGGCGATTATCGGACAAAACAGACTACGCTAAAATAGTTGAAGCTGCCTGTGCTGCTGGTATTGACGAGGTATTGCAAAATCTGCCAAAGGGTTACGACACAATGCTTGGTAACAGTTTTTATGGAGGTGAGGAATTGAGTATGGGTCAATGGCAAAAACTGGCAATTGCCCGGGCATTTTACCGCAATGCCGACTTTATAGTGATGGACGAGCCGTCGAGCGCACTTGATGTACACGCCGAACAGCAAATTATGAAATCAGTTGGAAAAATGACCCAAAATAAAACGGCCGTGATAATCAGTCACAGACTTAGTTCGGTAAAATGGGTGGATGAGATAATCGTGTTTCGCGAAGGCGAAATTATCGAACAAGGCAATCACAATGAACTTATTTCGAAAAAAGGCTACTATTACGAATTGTATCAGGCATCAAAAAAAGACATTATAGATTAACAATTATTTTTCACATTATCAGAATAACATGACATTTTTAAGTATTTTCCTTTCACTTTTTCTGGCAAACGACAGCACAATCAACACGGATTCGCTTCCTCAAAAGGAAATTAAAGAAGTGGTGGTTTATAGTATACAGAGCAATAAAATTGGGGTACCAATAGTAAATGTGGATAAAAAAGAAATAGAAACCAATGATTTTATTACTCCAGCCGATGCCCTAAACTCACAAACGGGCGTTTCGCTCATGCGTGAAGGCAGTTGGGGAACATCGGTAAACGTAAGAGGAATGAACGAACAAAGACTACTTTTTTTGGTAGATGGAGATAGATTATTAACTGCAACCGACGTTGCGGGTGCTCTATCAACTGTTTCGCTTAATCAACTAGAGCAGATTGAAGTAATCAAGGGTTCAGGCTCTGTTATTTACGGCTCAGGTGCTGTGGGGGGAATTGTTAATTTTGTAAGTGAACGGCCTGCCTATACCGAAATGCTTCATTCAACAGGCAATATCCAGGCCGGTTATAGTTCAATAAACAAAATGACTCAAACCGCCGGTACTGTTCATATAACTAACAAAAACTGGTATTTATCTCTGTCGGGTAACATTCGAAAAGCAGACGATATGCAAACCCCTGCAGGCAAATTAAATAACAGTCAGTTTAACGACGCATCATGGGCAATAAAAGGTGGAATGCTCTGGGGTAATAACCAGGAACTTGTGGTGGGCTATAACGAATATAAAGTTTGGGATGCCGGAATTCCGGGTGGAAACGCTTTTGGAAAAACAGCTTTAGTCCGTTACAAAGATGTAAAACGAAAACAAATGAGTGCTGAATATATTTTCAACAATTTAAGTCCTGTTGTTAAAAAACTAAGCATTAAAGGTTATACTCAAAACATTACCCGCGACGTAGAAAACATAGCCAGCGCCACTCAAACCATACTCCCGTCCAGTTTTAATGCCACTTCGGGCATTAGAGCCACAAGTGAACTTTATTTTAACGACTACAACACAATGACGATAGGCGCTGAAAGCTGGTACCGTCAATCAGAAACCTTTCGCCAGAAAAGAGTATATGGTGCAGACACAACAATCATTGCCGACCAACCCTCGCCGGAAGCCAGTACTTTAAATACAGGTGTATTTGCCCTGTATAAAAAAGTAATCGACCCCAAATATTTCAGCATGAATTTTGGTGGCAGGCTGGATTTCTTTGTAACCGAAAATGACACACTTTTTAAAGAGTTGTATCGATATAGTATTAAAAACGGGAATACGACCGACAGGTTATACACTAATCGGATTGCACGTATTTTACCATCAAAAAAACCTGAATTTGCGTACGCAGCCAACATCGACCTTGAATACACCCCATCGACTCAACATAAACTTGTACTAAGCATGGCAAGTTCGTACCGTGTGGCTACGATTGAAGAGAGGTATAAATACATTGACTTGGGTGCTCAGAAACCGAAAATCGGAAATCCGGATTTAAAACCCGAGAAGGGAGCAATGGCAAATTTGAGCTATTTATTCAATGGTCCTAAATTCAGATTAAGAACAGACTTTTTTACAAACTACCTAATAGATATGATAGCCGAAACTGAAGGTACATTCACAAACATTAATGGCCAACAGGTAGCTGCCCTTGTACTAAAGAACATTAATCAGGCAATTTATGCAGGAATTGAGCTGGATGCAAACTGGCTGATAAACAAGAACATCTCTGCATTTATGAATGCATCATATGTACGGGCTCAGGACGCTACTAACGGTGATTTTCTATTAATGATACCACCAATACATGGTATTTTTGGTATTGAATACCAAACGGCAAAACATTTTGCGGCAAAATTATCAGCTCAATGGGCATTGAAACAAAACGAAGCTGCAAGTACCGAAGTTAAAACTCCCGGACACATAATTTTGAATCTGCATCTTCAATCGCCTGAGATACATAAAAAAGGAATTGGTTTGAAGTTGAATGCCGGAATTGAAAATATATTAAATGAAAAATACAAGAATCACTTGTTCGGCACACGAGGACTTGATTATTACGAACCCGGGCGTAATATCTTTGCAAAACTAATATGTAACTGGTAAATTTTATGAGATTATTTCGGTTGTTTTTTATTGTTAGTTTGCTTATTTTGATTGATTCGTGTAATACGCACGAACCCAGCATACAAAGTTCGTTTAGTGGTAACTGGAAATGTAAAGAAACCAGTTCAATATCTGCTTCACCTCTGGTATATACTACTATTATTGAACAAAGCAAACTGGATAGTTCTCATTACATAATACGAAATATTCTCAATACAGGCATCAATTACATGTTAATTGTTGAACAAAAAGACAGTGTAATATCAATGCTCGAACAACCTACATCGGGGCATATTATCAGCACATTTGAAGGAAAATGTACTCCATATTCTTCCATAACTTTAAATTTCACTGTTTATGATGGCGAGAAAGAAATTTACTATAAAAATGAACTTACACGTAACTAAAAAAATATTTTTTTGCTCCGTATTCTTTTTATTGTCTAAAATAACTCTTGCCGGGAATACGGAAACAGGGTTTGCAACATTCTATAGCAAGCGTATGCAGGGAGCACGTACTGCAAGTGGCATCAGGTATCACAATGATAGCCTGACTTGTGCCCATAAAACTTACCCGTTTGGTACAAAATTATTGGTTGAGAATCCTGAAAACGGGAAAACCATTATTGTTATGGTAACTGACAGAGGACCACATGTGCGAAATCGCATTATTGATTTATCATACAGAGCAGCTAACGAAATTGATATTATTCGAAAAGGTGTGGCCAGAGTAATGGTTTCAGTATTGAAGGATGACTTTTACCGACTTTTTCCGCTTCCCATACCTCGTGCGCAATTAGTAACTAAAGCACCATTGAAACCAAGTTCTATCGTTTTGTTTTAAACCGTAAAATATGTATGGTTACAGTTACTGCAATAACCAACAACAGAAGTTGCAGGTATATCTTGTCTGACAGTACTACCAGTCCTGAATAGAGCATCGTGATCCACAAAAAAGTAATAGAAATTATTTTTGTGTGAAGTGCTATTGCTTTCTCAACTCTGTAATTATGAACTATAGAACCCAAATACTTGTTTCCCAACAACCATTTATTTAGTTTTTCAGAGCTCCGACCAAATAAATAGGCCGATAATAAAACAAACGGAGTAGTGGGTAAAATGGGTAAAAAAACACCCACTATTCCTAAAATAAGACTTAAAATACCGAGAATTACAAATAATACCTTCATTCTCTTTATTCAAAACTGACTACAAACTCTACCCTTCGGTTCTGTTTACGACCTTCAGCTGTAGTGTTTGGCGCAACAGGTCTGGTTGGTCCATATCCATTCGAGCTTAATTGCGAAGCAGGTACACCTTTCTCAATCAGATAATTCTTAACAGCATTTGCTCTGTTTTCAGACAGAACCTGATTCTTTGCGGCATCACCCATATTGTCAGTATGTCCCTGAACTTCCACCATATAATTCGGATTTTCAAGTAAAACACGTACAACATGATCTAGGATAACAAACGACAGTGGCTTAATGTCATATTTCGCAGTTTCAAATTGTATACCCAGTAAAGCTTTCTGGAATATCACTTTCACTTCTTTCTTGATTTCAGGACACCCTCCATTGGACTTCACTCCAGCAACATGTGGACATCTGTCAATTTTATCCGGAATTCCATCGCCATCCGAGTCTAAATTATCTCCAGAAATATTGCTATTTGCTGAAGCATTGCCAATGGTTGAAGTTCCTGGTTTTTTTAGTCCCAAAGCAACACTATCAAGCGGAATCGTACAGCCAACACTATCCACACGGTTTCGTTCTGCTTCTGGTGTATCCGGACATTTATCCAGATAATCTGGCACCTTATCCAAATCGGTATCTTTCGGACAGCCAATTGAATCAACCGTTGGCCAGGCAATTTCAGGTGTATCAGGGCATTTATCTTTGAAATCAGGAACTCCATCGCCGTCAGTATCCAGCGGACAACCATCCGGATCCACAAATCCTTTAGCTTCTTTCGGTGTATCCGGACATTTATCCAGATAATCAGGTACACCATCGCCATCGGTATCCAACGGACATCCATCTTTCGTTACAATAACGCCAAATGGAGTATCAGGGCACTTATCTTTTCTGTTTTTAACACCATCTTTGTCATCATCCTGTTTGTTTCCAAAAGTTAGATTCACACCTACAGCTAAATTTAATCTATCGGTTTTGGCAGGAACTTTTGTAATATTAAACCCACCCAATGATAAAGGAGACGATAAATTAGCATAATACATAGGAATATAATCTGCAGTAACAAATGCATTTACAAATCCCAATCGGAATCCAAGACCAGCTCCAAGGTTTCCCCCTTTCCCATTTAATACAGAATACGAAAGTGACATATTAAACCAATTAGCAGGCCGAACATTGACTGCAGCTGTAACACTGGGATAGATTTTTTTATTGAGTAATTTAGCCGATCCTAATACTCCAACACTTAATATCTCATTTAAAAAACTATATTCTGCACTCGCATTCATTCGAGGTGCAATCGTACTACCAAATCCTTTGTTATTAGTTGTTTCCTGTAAATGGTCTTTCAGGTCTGTTAGAATTGAATCAGTCAAATTACCAGTATCCAGGATATTATTAATATTAAATCCATTGAGTCCGTAAAACTGATAATCAATGGAGTAAATACTATTATTTATATTTGAATTCCAGCGCATCATTCCAAGATCTGTAACCGATGCAGCTAATTGTAAATTTTCAATTGGTTTATAGGTTGCACCCAAATCAATTGCTCCACCTATCCCTGCAGGTTTTAAAAACGTTTTTACTGAGATATTATCAATATCAGGATAGGATGCACTCAGAGTTGCATTACCTTTTAAAGTAAAATCATCAATTCCTGAAAGCAGAGTAAGATTTGATGAATATAATTTAGCACCAGCAAATCCGTGAAGGTACTTAAGTTTAACACCAACTGTCCATTTCTCACTTAATTCACGTGAATACCCTAACGCAGCCTCAATATATCCATTGGCTGCTCCATGAGAATCAGACAAATCAAAAGTAGAGTTGGTTAATGTAGGTACACCATTTATTATCTCGGCATTACCATTCAACAATAATCTGAAAACATCATTCGGAACAGCGATATCAGCTGCCATTTTTGCAGTTGCTGCAAAAGTCCAATAGGCACTTCCTTTTCGAAACCCAAAGCCTAACAGATTTGTTTGTATATCAGCATCAATTAATGTAGAAGGTTTGATTGTATTTAATAATTTGGTTTTATCATAATCGAGCATTGAAACAGTTAAGGAATTATTTCCCAGACTCACCTGAGAATTCCCAATTGTGGGTAAACTGATATAAAAATTACAAAGTGGCTGAAAAGCTGGATTAAACTGGTGTCGTACAGGTGCACTTTCCAAAAAGTACAAAGTATTGGACAACTGCGCATTGACACCCACTAAGGATAACACGATACTCAAGAATGTTGTCAGAATGATTTTTTTCATTTACACACCAATGTTTAATTTATGAACAATTTTATTTTAGCCCGTTTTCCTCTCCCCATTAATCATTTAGCTTAATTCCCGAAATCAAAAAGTTTTTCATTTTTAAGAAAAACACCTAACATTAAAACGAGTTCATTTTCTCTTCTGAAAGTAATTTTTCTATTCTCTTCGCTTTCAATTTCAATAGAGTATTTAATATTTTTCACAAAACCAAGTCTATCCATTTCATCTTTATCAATCGATAAAATAATAAATGATTCACTGTATTTTCCGGTCAGCACATCACCCTGTTCATCGATTTCAGGAGCCGCAATTATTGAATCGTTTAACAGGTTTTCAAATCCTGTAAGCTCATTCCCGTGTTCATCCAAAAACTGAATGCTCAATTTTCCCTTCAATGGAAATTTATTTATCACTTTGAATACATAAAAGATATCGTTAAAAAGACCGTCATCATTTAGCCCTTCGAAGCTAACATTTGTCAAAGTATCTGTATAAATATATGAGCTACCGGCATCCAGTTTTAACGGAACTTTTACCGACAATTGCCCTTCAACTTTATCAGTTGGAGAGAAAAATTCCAACGGATCACCCGTTTTATAATTCGGCTCTAAATCAAATTTATAAAACAGCTTATCAGGTAACGGGAATTGTTGAAAGAATCTGTCTATATCACCATTTTCAGCTGTATTGTCCAATTTCAGCAAAGTTTCAGCTGCACTATCGTTAATACTATTTTTACGGGCAATTGCCACAGTCCTGGATTTATTCCCATTAAAAAGAGCATATATCGGTTCAAAACCTGCATCATTGGCTTTATAGGCTTTTATCGTATCGAACACCAGATTTCCACCAATGCCTGAATGATTCAGTACATTAAGAGTAATTTCGGGGTCAGTAATTTTCAAAATACTTTTATCCGGTATTTCATTGATGTATTCAGTTAAATCGTAGGCCTGTTCTACTATTCCCAGGTCAATATCGGGCGTAAAAAATCTACCATAATATACTTTT
>RRZT010369930.1_pt1 | contig 13754 bp, 10 predicted proteins | sample 2165551 | NCBI WGS metagenome assembly RRZT01 (sample SAMN10456910, study PRJNA506462) | wastewater metagenome | biome: wastewater; feature: sludge; material: wastewater sludge; isolation source: wastewater sludge with Escherichia coli K12::gfp cells carrying plasmid... | place: USA: Moscow, Idaho... | reverse complement strand
CGAGCTGGCTGAGGCCACCCAATGCCTGCGTGCGGGTCGGACGGAATCATCGGTGATGCCGCTGTCCGACACTCTTGCCGTGCAGCGGATCCTGAACGAGGCATCCGAGCGACTCGGCGTCTTCCACCGCGAGGACGACTCCGTCGAGGTCTAGGCGTGGTCTAAGGCGGCCAACCTGCGTACGTTCTTGGCCCCGCGGCGCCAGACGCCCGAGCCGCGCACCTGACAGCCCGCGGGGCTCGTCGGATTCGAGTGTCGAGATGTCCCTACCGTGCGAATTGACCGGTGGCTCACGCGTCGATGTAGCGGCGGCCCTCGAAGGCACGTCCCAGGGTGACCTCGTCGGCATACTCCAGATCGCCACCGACAGGCAGGCCGCTCGCCAGCCGACTGACCCGCACACCCATCGGGATCAGCAGCCGGCTCAGATAGGTGGCCGTGGCCTCGCCCTCGAGATTCGGGTCGGTGGCGAGAATGACCTCGGTGACCACGCCATCGGCGAGCCGCAGGCAGAGCTCGCGGATCTTCAGGTCGCCGGGTCCGATGCCATCGATCGGGCTGATCGCGCCGCCGAGCACGTGGTAGCGCCCGCGGAACTCCCGAGTCCGCTCCACCGCGACGACGTCCTTGGACTCCTCGACCACACAGATCAGCGACGGATCCCGCCGGGGATCACGGCAGACCCGGCACTGTGTCTCCTCCGACACGTTGAAGCAGATCTCGCAGAACTTGACGGTGTCCTTGACCAGCCGCAGAGTGTCGGCCAGCCGCAGCACATCCTCCGCGTCGGCCGCGAGGATGTGGAACGCAAGTCGTTGCGCGCTCTTCGGACCGATGCCGGGCAGCCGGCCGAGCTCATCGATCAGGTCCTGGACCGGGCCTTCGTACACCTACCTGCGCTCCTTGATGCCGTACGTGTGATCGCCGCAGGTCAGAACGGCAGCCCGCCACCAAGACCACCAGCCAGCGGACCGAGCTTTGCGGCCGTCACAGCCTGCACCTGATGATTGGCGTCCCGGACGGCGGCGACGACCAGGTCGGCCAGTGTCTCCGTGTCCTCGGGATCCGCGGCCTCGGGCTGAATGACCAGGCCGACCAACTCGCCCGTACCGCGCACTGTCGCCGTCACCAGACCACCACCAGCCGAGCCGGTCACCTCGGTCTCGGCCAGCTCCTGCTGCGCCTGCAGCAGCTGCTGCTGCATCGCCTGGGCCTGAGCCAAGAAGCCGGACATGTCGCCATCGGACGGAAGCATCGAAGAACCGTTCTCTCGTGGTGGGCCGTGTTGGTGTGGAATAGGTGGGATCTGAGGATCGCCGGGTGGTCGCACTCAAGCCTATGTGCCGTACGCCGCCTGAGGTGGGAGTCGAGCGTACGGGTCATACCTCATGCGGCTCCTCTCCGATGATCTCCGCGCCGAGCTGCCGGGCGAGCAGCTCGGTGTGGGACTCCTCGAGATCCTCGATGTTGGAGTCATAGACCGACACCGCCTCATCGCGCAGGTCCTCGACCTCGCCGGAAGCTCCTACCCCACCTTGTCGGGTCGGTCGGATGCCCTGCCGGGCCTGTTCCCGCCATCGTGGGTCAACCCCGCCCGGCGGTCCACCGCGCTGGCTGTCGTCATCGCTCCCGCTGTCTCGAGCAGCAGTCTCCGCATGACTGAGGGGACCCGGCTCTGCAGCGCTCGGCGCAGGGGGATTCCAAGCAGGGGCAAGCGCAGCTGAACCTGCCGCACTCGCGGTCGGTGTCGAGCCATCGCTGGCCCCGGACGAGCCGCTGCCGAACGAACCACCGGCGGCCGACCCGCCGGGGGCTCCAGAACCACTGCCAGGGACTCTGGAGCCACTACCTGGGCCAGGACCTCCTCGGCCACCGGAAGAAACACTCGGGTCGACGATCGTCTCGATCCGCAGATCGACCCCGAGAGCATCGTTCAGGGCGTCTCGCAAGATGTTCTCGCTGCCGCCCTTGGCGAAGCTGTCCCGCGGACCGATGCCGGCCATCGCCAGCACCAGCACCCCGTCGCGAACATCGGCGACGTGCGCGTTCTGGCTCAGCAAGATCCAGGTGAATCTGCGCCGACCCTTGACCTCCTCCAGCACCTCCGGCCAGAGCCGCCGGACATCGGTCACCGTGAGCTGCTGGCGTCCGGCCGATTGGCCTGCGGCTGGCGGCGCTGCCGTTGGCGACCCGGCAGTCGGCGGCGGTGCGGCAGGCGCTCGAGGACCGGGCGGTTGGGTTGCCGGCACCTGGGTTGCCGGCACCTGGGGCGGAGCTGACGCCGGCTGAGGCGGGACCGGTGCTGCCGTTCGGTCGGAGAGTCCGCCCCATCCACCGGGCCCCGAACTCGATGTCTGGCTGGGCGGGGCGGCTGGGCGGGGCGCGCTGTCCGCCTGAACGTCCGGTGACTGCGCGGGGGCACCTACCGCTCTGGTCGGCTGCAGCGCCGCGCGGGCGGCAGCCGACCCTGACGCCGCTGCCCCAGGCTCGGCCGGCGCGCCTCCTGCCGGAACATCGGCCGGTCCCGGGCCGGCTGATCCCGAGCCAGTCGGTGTCGGTCCGTCGCCCGCCCCAGTCATCCCGAGCCGCTTCTCGACCCGATCGAGACGAGCATGAATGCCACGGCCATCAACGTCGGCGCCAGGCAGCAGGACCCGGGCGCACATCAGTTCCAGGTGAAGCCGCGGTGCGGTCGTGCCACGCATATCCGTCAAGCCCTTGGCGATCACCTCAGCAGCCCGGGTCAGCTCGCCAGCGCCCAGACCCGCGGCCTGCGACGTGAGCCGTTCGGCCTGGTCAGCAGCGACATCGACCAGTCCGGACGTCAAGGCATCCGGCACCGCGGCGACGATCACCAGGTCACGCAGCCGCCTCAGCAGATCCTCCGCGAACCGCTTGGGGTCCTGACCGACCTCGATCACCTTGTCGACGCAGGCGAACACACCGCCTGCATCGCCGGCCGCGAAGGCGTCCACGAACTCATCGAGCAACGAATCCGGGGTATAGCCGAGCAGCGCGGCTGCCTGCCGATAGCCAACCCCGTGCTCGTCAGCCCCGCCCAGGAGCTGATCGAGCACCGACAACGAGTCGCGTACCGATCCCGCGCCGGCGCGGACCACCAACGGCAGCACTGCCGGTTCCACGGCGATGCCTTCGGCCTCGCACAGTTGCGCCAGGTAGTCGCCCAGCACCTTCGGCGGCACGAGCCGGAACGGATAGTGATGGGTACGCGACCGGATGGTGCCGATCACCTTCTCCGGCTCGGTCGTCGCGAAGACGAACTTCACATGCGGCGGCGGCTCCTCGACCAGCTTCAGCAAGGCATTGAAGCCCTGCGTGGTCACCATGTGCGCCTCGTCGACGATGTAGATCTTGTAGCGGCTTGCCACCGGCGCAAAGAACGCCCGCTCCCGCAGATCCCGGGCGTCGTCGACACCACCGTGGCTGGCGGCGTCGATCTCGATCACGTCGATGCTGCCCGGGCCACCGCGCGCCAGATCCCGGCAAGACCGGCACTCCCCGCACGGCTCCGGCCGCGGTCCCTGCTCGCAGTTCAGCGCCCTGGCGAGGATCCGGGCCGAGGTGGTCTTGCCGCAGCCACGCGGTCCGGAGAACAGATAGGCATGATTGACCCGGTTGTTGGCCAGCGCCCGCTGCAACGGCTCGGTGACGTGCTCCTGGCCGATGACTTGGCTGAAGGTATCCGGCCGATAGCGCCGATAGAGGGCCAGCGGCGGTGCGGACGCTGAGGAGGCGGTCGCCGCGGTGGGACGGGCAGTCGGAGGCTGATCATCCGGAGCGGACGGCTCGCCCTCGTCGGCCCCTTCGAGCCCCTCCTCGGCCCCTTCGAACAGGGCCTCCTCCTGGCTGAACTCCGGCAGATCCGGCGGCAGATCGGCGTCATCGGGCGCATCCCAGCGGCCGGCGCCCTCGGCCGTCTCAGACCACGTCATGCCCTCACCCACGCAACGCACCCTATGCCCCACCTCAGACAGTGTCTTCGTCACTCGCTGCTCGGGGGCGTAGGTCAGCTCTGTGGTCGGGCTCGGCCGGACCTGTGAGTGGCGCGGGCAGCCCGCCGTCGTGTTGGTCGTCTGTGGCCCACGGGCACCAGACGTACGGGTCTTCCGTCTGATCCACGGTCACTTATGGCCGTGTGGGCGCGGGATTCAAGACCCCATCCCACGCCACACTCCAAGGCCACGTCTGATCTACGGTCGTTTATGGCCGTGGGCGCCGGAGGCGGGGGGAACCGTGCGCCGGGCACGGCTGACTGCCGATCATCTTGGGCCCGTCGGCGCGGCCCGATCGCAACTTCGCACCAACTGCTATCACTGCCCCACGTACGCCGGGTGCGAAGTTGCATCAGCTGGTGCGAAGTGGGGATTGGGGTGGCTGACCTGCGGTCGCCGGTCCGGCTGGCGCCGCCAGCCAAAGATGTACGCGGCCCTGACGGGATGCTGAGTCGTTTCGCGCCGCCGGGCCACAAACGGTCGTCGACCAGGCGCGCACGGCGTACCTCTCGCGCTACCGGGTTACAGATCAGCGCCGAAGCGGTGACTTCTGGCTCTGTCGGGTGGGATCGCTGATCGAGAAGGAGGCAAGGCACCTGTTCACGGCCGAATCAGGTGCCAAACCTCCTTCTCGCGAGCGGGGTAGCAGCAGCTGGTGCGAAGTCGGAACTCAGTTGCCTTTGCGAAAGTCCCAGTACGCGGCGGCGAGGGCGACCAGCAGGATCGCGAGCGATACCGCCAAGGTGACCTCGAGCCCGGCGATCGGGCCGCCGGCGTGACCCACCTGATAGGCGGTCACCAAGACCGCGGCACCGAGGGCACTGCCGATCCGCTGACCGGTCTGCACCACGGCACCTGCGGCACCACCCATCCGCGGCGGCACCGCGGCCAACGAGAGGGTCTGGTTCGGCGAGATCACCGCACCGCCGCCGATCCCGGCCAGCAGCAGCGGTGCGGCCACCACCCACCAGCGGAACTGGTCCACCGAGGAGGGCAGCGCGATCCACAGCACGATCAGGCCTGACATCATGACGGCGATCGCCATCACGGTCAGCCGACGGCCCACCCGGGAGACCAGCCGGCCCGCGATCGGCGACATCACGGTCGTACCGACGGCAAACGGTGTGGTGATCAACCCGGCCTGCAGCGGCGTGAATCCCATCCCTTCCTGTAGGAAGATCGTCACCACCAGCAGCACCCCGGTGAACCCGGTGAAATAGAGCGTCCCGATCAGCACGCCGTTGGCGAATCCGCGGGTGCCCCGGAGCAGGGTGAGGTCCAGCAGCGGCGCCCGACCCGCCGCCTGCTGCCGCCGTTCCCACCGGACGAACGCGACCAGGAACACCGGCACGGCGAGCAACAGGAACAGCCAGGGTCCGAGCCCCTCCTCCGACTCGACCACCGGCAGCAACAGGCTGAACACTGCGGCGCCGAGCAGCAGCGCACCGACCACGTCGATGTGGCGCTCCGCCTTGGCACCCAGCTCGGCGCCAGACCGATCTGCCGGACTCGGACGACCGGGCACCCAGCGCCAGATGAAGATCAGCGCGACCAGCCCGATCGGCACATTGATCCCGAAGATGTAACGCCACCCGTCGCTCTGGCCGAACAGAGCGATCAACGCGCCACCCAGGATCGGACCTATCGCACTCGCCACACCAACGGTGGTGCCGAAGTAGCCGAACGCGATCCCGCGTTCCTTGCCCCGGAACAGTTGCTGGATCAGCCCACTGCTCTGCGGAGTCAGCAAGCCTGCCGCCATGCCTTGGACGACTCGAGCCGCGATCACCAGCCGCGCGTCCGAACCCAGACCTGAGGCTGCGCTCCCCGCAATGAAACCGGCCAGACCGATCATCATCAGCGCCCGGCGACCGTACACGTCGCCCAGCCGTCCGCCGGCAACCAGGGTGAGACCGAACGCAAGCGCGTAGCCGGACACCACCCACTGAATCGTCGCCGTGTCGGTCTGCAGACCGGTCTGCATGGAGGGGATGGCGACGTTCACGATGGTCACGTCGAGCAGTGCCATGAATCCGACGGCCAGGGTCACACCCAGGATCCGCCAGCGGTCCGGGCGTGGCTCTTCCACCGTCTTGCCGGAGCGATCGGAGGACTCATAGGGCACGACGCGATTCTGCCCCCGAAGCTCACAGGTACGGCGAGGAGAATCAGCATGGTGGTGACCAGACGACAACTGCTGTACGCCTCCGCCGGCCTCGGTCTCGGCGCTCTCGTCGGCTGCAGCGCTTCCACGACCGATGCGCCAACCGGTTCGACGAGTCCGTCGAGCACCCCCGCCCCGCCCGAGACCCCGACGCCGAGCAGCTCGGTCAGCGCATCGGCGAGTTCACCGACCCCGACGCCGACCGCCTCCGCGACCGGAGCGCCGAAACCCAAACTCGGCGACGCCATCGCCGAGAACTTCGACGTCCCGTGGGGACTGATCTTCCTCGCCAACGGCGATGCCCTGGTCTCCGAGCGCAACAGCGCCAAGATCATCCGAGTGACACCCACAGGCAAGAAGACCACCCTCGGCACCGTCTCCGGCGTGGTCCCGCCGAGCGGTATCGGCGAGGGCGGTCTGCTCGGTATCGCCACTGCCCCGGGCGACGAGGAGACCCTGTTCGTCTACTACACCTCGTCCTCGGACAACCGGGTCGCCCGGATCAGTCTCCGCGGCGGCAAGGTCGGCAAACCCAAGGCCGTGCTGACCGACATCCCGACGAGCACCCATCACCACGGCGGCCGGCTGCTGTTCGACGCGGACGGCATGCTGCTGATCTCGACCGGCGATGCTGAGCAGTCCTCGCTCGCTCAAGACCGGGACTCGCTCGCCGGCAAGATCCTGCGCATCCGGCCCGACGGGCGCGCCGCACCGGGCAACCCGTACCGCAATCGCACCTGGTCGTACGGTCACCGCAACATCGAGGGCCTCGCCTTCGATGCCGGCGGTCGCTTGTGGGCGACCGAGTTCGGCGAGAAGGCCGCCGATGAGCTCAACCTGATACGCAGGGGCGGGAACTATGGCTGGCCCAAGGTCGAGGGTGAGTCCGACGACAAGGCCTTCGTGAATCCGAAGCTGACCTGGGAGCCCACCAGCAGCTGCTCTCCGGCCGGACTGGCGATCACCCGCTCCACGGCATTCGTCGGCGCTCTCCAAGGCAGGTGCCTGTTCGCCGTCCCGCTCGATGGGACCAAAGCAGGCAAGTCCAAGGCCTACTTCGCCGACGATCTCGGTCGGATCCGCAACGCCGTCGCTGCGCCCGACGGATCACTGTGGATCACCACCTCCAACACCGACGGGCGGATCGACCCCCGCCGGGACGACGACAAAATCCTGCGGGTATCGCTCTGACCGAGGCAGGCTGATCGTGAATGACTGAGGTGCACATCGGCATCTCCGGCTGGACCTACCCACCGTGGCGCGGGGACTTCTATCCGCCGGGGCTGCCGCACAAGCGTGAACTCGGCTATGCCGCCTCCCGACTCGGCTCGATCGAGGTCAACGGCACCTTCTACGGCCTGCTCCGGCCGGCTACCTTCGCCAGCTGGGTGCCCGAAGTGCCATCACGCTTCGTGTTCGCTGTCAAGGGCAGCCGGTTCATCACCCATCTCAAGAAGCTCGGCGACGTACGGACTCCGTTGGCCAACTTCTTCGCCTCGGGCGTGCTGGCTCTGGAGGAGCATCTCGGCCCGCTGTTGTGGCAACTGCCGCCCAATCTCGGCTATGACCGGGAGCGGCTCGCGGCATTCTTCGAGCTGTTGCCGCGCACTCTCGGCCAGGCGGCCGTGCTCGCTCGCGAGCACGATCACCGCATCTCCGCCGATCGGGAACTGCTCACCACGGGCCATCCACGACACCCGATCCGGCATGCGCTCGAGGTGCGCCACGACAGCTTCCGCACCCCCGAGCTGGCCGAACTGCTTCGTGCGCACGAGATCGCGCTCGTGCTGGCCGACAACCCGGGCAGCTGGCCCGTTCTGGACGAGGCGACCACCGACTTCCGTTACGTCCGCTTGCACGGCGACACGGAGCTGTACGCCAGCGGGTACTCGGCGGCGGCGCTCGACAGCTGGGCTGCGCGGATCGCAGCATGGTCGGGCGCGGACCAAGACGTGTACGTCTACTGCGACAACGACGCGAAGGTCCACGCGCCGTACGACGCCATGGGCCTCATGGAGCGCCTTGGGCTGTCGCCAAGCGACGACGCCCCGGCGATGAAGACATAGAAGTCCCCCGCGCACCCGAAAGAGCTCACTTACCCTTGCTGCCTTCCGGCCCTGGGGGGATTGGGCGAGATATCGCCACGCGGGGGACCGGCGACCAGTGTACAGATCATCCGGTACCGGCGCCGCCACGCTGCTCATGCCGGCTTGTGTGTGAATCTTGCGCCGAGTTGGCACCCTGAAGTCACACGCAACTTCGTGAGGTGGGCGTCGGACTGGTCGACCGGAATCAGGACTGCCGCAATCGCGGCCCAACGAGCTGGCGATTGCCCCGTCCGGCAGTATGTGCATCGAACAAACCAGGACTGGAGTCACCATGTCGAGCACCGCACCAGCAGATCCACCAGCAGCGCCGATCGGCCTGCCGGCCGCGATCTTCATCATCCGGCACGGTGAGAAGCCGACCACGGTCAGCGCAACAGACACCCCCGACTCCAACGCCAGCACCTCGGACGGGAAGCCCCAGCAGATCCTCGGGGTCGACATCAACGGGCAGAACGACGGCGATTCGCTCATCCCCCAGGGTTGGCAGCGCGCCGGCGGTCTGGCGACGCTCTTCGATCCAACAGACGACCAATTCCCCAGCCCGTACCTGAGCCGTCCGACGCTGATCACCTCGCCCTCGTACGGCAAGCCCGAGAAACACCGGACGTACCAGACGGTCTGGCCGTTGGCGCTCAGATTCGGCGCCACCCCGACGGTCACCGTCGCGGTCGGTGAGGAGGATCAGCTGGTCGACTGGCTGTTGCAGCAAGCCGACCAGACGGTCCTGGTCTGCTGGGAGCACGACCACATCTCAGACATCACTGCCGGGCTCGCGCCGGTGATCTCCGGCGGCGACGTGCCGGGACCGTGGCCCTCCGACCGTTTCGACGTCGTGGTCGCCCTCACCTCGAATCCAGCTGCTCCGGGCACCTTCTACTGCCACCAGGTGCCGCAACTGCTGCTCGCCGGGGACTCCAGCGAACCGATCCCGGCATAGGTCGGGTAGGCACCTAACGCCCCTGACCAGGGGCTGGTGGTCGCCCAAGGCCGGTGCCCTACCATCAGCCCACTATGGAGAGCATCACGAAGAACCGGCAGTCGCTGGACACCCTGCGGGCCATGGTCTCGCGGGCGTACGGGCTCGACGAAGTGATCCCGGACGGCGAGGACTGGGTCAGCGAGCTGGGACACGGTTGGTTCAACGTCGCCTACCGGATCCGACTGCGCAGTGGGCGCGAGTCCGTGCTCAAGATCGCTCCGCCCCCAGGGGTGGAGGTGATGACCTACGAGCAGGGCGCCATGGGGATCGAACTGGCGTCGCTGCGGATGATCGAGGAGCAGACCGATGTGCCGGTGCCGCACGTCGACTACGCGGATCAGAGCCACGAGTTGTGCGACGCCGACTACTTCTTCATGCCCTACATCGACGGCGACAACCTCGGCATCGTCGAGGCCACGCTGGAGCCGGCTGAGCGGGTGGCCTACAACGAGTCGCTCGGTGCGCTGAACCGGAAGCTCAACTCCGTTGTCGGGCCGTGGTTCGGCCGGCTGGCAGGTCCACCGGATCCCACCTGGCGTACGGCGTTTCGGCGGATGATCGACGACGTCCTGTCCGACGGCGAACGCCGCTCGGTCGATCTGGGTGTCAGCTATGACCTGGTCCGTGAGTTGATCGCCGAGGCCGAGCCGAGCCTGGACGCGGTGACTGAGCCTCGGTTCATCGAGTGGGACCTGTGGACGAGCAACGTGATGATCCGCGACGGCGAGATCGTCTGCATCATCGACCACGAGCGTGCCTGCTACGGCGATCCGCTGATGGAGGCCGGTTTCACGGCACTGGATCTGCCCGTGTTCGGCGATCCGGCACCGTTCATGCGCGGGTACGGCTGGGGTCCTCTGACCGAGAACGAGGTCACTCGGCGCCGGCTGTATTCGCTCTACCTGATCTTGATCATGATCATCGAGACGGACTATCGCGGGCACACCGACACCGTCCAGTACGACTGGGCGCGGGAGCGGATGGCCGAGCTACTGGCGCTCTTCGGACGGTCGCGCTGACGCCGGCATCGGGTTCTAGCCAGGATCGCGGTTCTGAGGAGGAACCCGATCTTGGAGAGGATCACGGAGCAGGCGCCGAGGCCAGCCACCGGTGATCCGGCCCGAGCCGCCCGCGCCGCGGGCAACGCGTTCATCATGTTCTGGGCCGTCGCGGTGCTGACCTCCGTCGGTGGACTGCTGGCGCTGGAACCGCTGCTCACGGTGTTCGGGACGACCGAGGAACTGCGGGGCATGGCCCGCGACTACCCGGTGATCATCCTGGCCGGCGCGATCCTCGCCACCGGCTTCTCCTCCCTGGTCCGGACCGAGGGACGAATGCGGTTCCCACCTTGCTGTGGGTGGTGCCGGTGCTGGTGCAGATCACCTTGGATCCGTTGCTGATCTTCGGTTTCGGGATGGGGGTACGCGGTGCCGCGCTCGGCACCGTCGGCGGTCAAGCCGTCTCGGCCGGCATGGCGCTGTGGTTCTTCTTCGGCCAGCGGCGGCGGCCGTACCGGATCACGCCGGCGGATCTGAAGCCCCACTGGCCGACCATCGCCGAGTTGATCGGGGTCGGGCACCGTCCTTCCTGGCCGGCTTCGGCGCCACCTTGCTCGTCGTGCTGGTCAACACTCGCCTGTCCTGGGACTCCGGCTCCGTCGCCCTGGCCGCGTGGGCGATCTGCGCCCGGATCCAGACCTTCATCCAGATGCCGCAGCTCGGCATCAGCCAAGGCTTGCAGCCGATCGTCGGCTTCAATGCCGGCCGCCGACTGCGTACGCGGGTGCTGCGGGCCCGCAATCTGTCTTTGAGCGCGACCGTGATCTATGGCGTGCTGGTCGTGATCCTTGCTGGACCCTTGGTGGCCGTCTTCGTCGGCGAGGACGAGACGGTGGCCGCGACCGCGCGACAGGCACTCCGGATCATCGCCAGCGGATTCACCGTCGCCGGGATCGCTCCCCTGGTCTCGGCCTATTGCCAGTCCCTCGGCCGCCCCGCGCCGTCGTATCTCATCTCGGTCGGCACCCTGCTGGTGCTGAAGGTCCCGCTGTTACTGGTCCTCAGCACCCCTCGGCCTGACCGGTGTCTGGCTCGGGCTGACCGCCGGCGAACTGGCCGCGGCAGTAGCCGCGCTCATCGTGCTCCGGGTCACCCGCCCGGACCGGGGGTTGTCCGAGGACGGTTGGGGATTCGCGGGACGTGGCCGAGCCCTGTAAGGTTCCGCGCGGAGGATTCGCCTAGAGGCCTATGGCGCTCGCTTGGAAAGCGGGTTGGGTTCACGCCCTCGCGGGTTCGAATCCCGCATCCTCCGCCAACTGAGTTACGTTGAAACCGTCGGCACGCGAAAGCGGGCCGGGGCTTGTATGCATGACTTTGATGCACCTGGTGGTCAGACGCTCTGGAACCATAACTATTGAGAACTATGGTTGCCGGGACCCTCACTGACCGACGGCATCGCAACACTTCCAGCCGATCCGCAGCAGCACTGACTGGGCGGCGGCCGTCAGCTGGTGAAGCCCATCTGTCGGTACGCGGTTCGACGTCGGGAGAACTGGGCCTTCAGGACCGGTACGTCGGCGTCGACGTAGTCATGGACGATGACCTCGGTCTTGCCTTCGTGGCGGCGTAGCGCCCGGCCGACTGCCTGTGTGAGCAGTCCTGGGAAGGAGATCGGGCCGACCAGGAAGACCGTGTCGATGATGGGCGCGTCGAATCCCTCCCCTCCGTACGGGACGGTCGTCATGACCAGGAGCGGGTCACCGAGATCAGTATCGGCGATGCGGCCGCGGATGGCAGCCAGCGCCTTGGCACCGATGCCGCCACGCATGACCAAGGCCTCCGTGTCCGGCAGCAGCTCGGCAAGCGTGGTGAGGTGATCGCGCCGACGGGACAGCACAAGACACTTGCGTCCCTGTTCGAGCGCGACCGCGAGATCGGCGGCGATCTGCTGGTTGCGACCGACGTCGACGGCGAGCAAGCCGTCCAGCTGAGTCATGGCACCAGGCAGAGCGGGGTCCAGATCGACTGGGCAGCGGTAGGCGGTCTCGTGGATGCGCAGTTCGCGACGCGGTCCCTCGTACGGCGTGACCAGGCTGGATTCGGTAGGCAGCGTGTCCTTCATGACGTGCCGGATCGGACCGAGCTGCCAGCTGGTGACCTGCTCCAGACCGTCCTTGCGCTCGGGTGTCGCGGTGAGACCCAGCCACCAGGCGGCGCCGATCCGGGATACGACGCCTTCAAAGGATCCGGCAGCAAGGTGGTGGCATTCGTCGACGATGACCTGACCGTAGTCCTTCGTGAGCTCGCGGACCTTGGCCGAGTCATGGCGGGCCAAGGTCTGCAGCAGCATGATGTCGACCTGCCCTCGGAGCTTGGTCCGTCCGCCTCCGAGCTGGCCGGCCTTGATGCCGAGCAGGTCGCGGAGCTGCGCTCGCCATTGCGCGGCGAGCGCGGTCTTGTTGATCAAGATCAGCGTGCTGACGGCGCGCTCGGCGATGACAGCACAGGCCATCACGGTCTTTCCGGAGCCTGTCGGCGCATGCAGGATCCCGTCCTCGTGAGCCAGCAGCGCGTCCACCGCCGCGGTCTGCCGGTCATCAAGTCTCCCGAGGAAGGACACCGCCAGTTCGTTGCCTTGGTCGCGTTCGTCCTCGCAGGTCAGTTCACCGCCCGACTGCGCGATCAGGGCCGTTGCCTGTTCAAGCAGCCCACGAGGCAAGATCAGGTCCCCGTTGACCGCAACATCGAAACCCTGGATGAACCTCGGGATCTGCCAGGTCGACCGTCGTGCGCGCTGCGCCCCATAAAAGCCCGGATTGTGGATCGTCGCCGCGTGCCGGAGCGCCGCCGACAATCCCGGCGTCAGGTCCTTGTCCAGGATCGTCAGTCTCGCGGCCAGCGTGCCGCGTACGTGGGCGGGCGGCCGCGGCTGGATCGCGGTCGCGGGCGAGGCCTCCAGCCTGATCACTTCCGGGCCGACACTGATCCGGTCCTTACGAGCGACCGACGCAACCTGGCGTGGCGTCATCCGGTCCAGTCGGGACAGATACTCCCATTGATCGGGCCACGGTTCCCAGGTCGCAAGGTCGACGAACACGGTCGTACGCCGCTCGATGCGCCGTTTGCCGTTCAACGGGGCGGCGATCAGGCTCCCGACACCGGACGCCCCGACCGGCACCGTGTCCTGGTTGGGGAACAGCCGGTCATAGCTGGTCAACGGCATAGAACCGCGCAGGGCCATCGCGCGGTGGAGGCAGGCAGTGCCCATCGCTCTCGCGTCCGCGGCTGAGACCGGCGCGGTGAAGAAGGTCCAGGCGTGTGCCCCACGACCCGACTGGGAGATCTCCAGCCCGCATGGCACACCCAACGAGGCAGCAGCCTTCACGTAGGCATGGGCATCGAGCAACGCCTGCGGACCGTCGAAGTCGGCGGCCAGCCACCAGCAAGTCGCATCTGCCAGCAACGGATACAGGCCGATGAACAGCTCCGTGT
>RRZT012156510.1_pt1 | contig 13758 bp, 15 predicted proteins | sample 2165551 | NCBI WGS metagenome assembly RRZT01 (sample SAMN10456910, study PRJNA506462) | wastewater metagenome | biome: wastewater; feature: sludge; material: wastewater sludge; isolation source: wastewater sludge with Escherichia coli K12::gfp cells carrying plasmid... | place: USA: Moscow, Idaho... | reverse complement strand
TAAAAAATAAACGTTAAATAATTTATAATAAGACATTTAATTTTGAAATTGTGATTTTTATTAATTAAATTAAATCAATTTTAAAAATCTAAATCATGGCTAAAAAAGCAAAAAAAGAAGAAAATCATTTACAAGTTTTAGTGGATAAGTTAAAAGATCCAAAACATAAACAATTAGTTCAAAGTAATCGAATGAAAAAGAAATTACGTAATAACGCAAAAAACTAATTTGATTAATTACTAAATAAAAAAACCACTCAATTGAGTGGTTTTCTGTTTATTATACTATTTAATTTAATCTATTACTTTACCTATCAAATCAAATTCATACGCTTCAATAATTTCTACATTTACAAAATCACCAACAGGCAAATAGGTGTCAATTGCAGAAATTAACACTTCATTATCTACATCTGGAGAATCGTGTTCTGTACGTCCAATAAAATTCTCACCTTCTTTGCGATCAATCATTACTCTAAATTGTTTTCCAATTTTTTCTTGATTCAAATCGTATGAAATCTGAGATTGAATTTCCATAATTTCTTCAACACGTTGTTGTTTCACTTCTTCAGGAACATCATCTTCCAAATTATAAGCATGTGTATTTTCTTCATGAGAATAAGTAAAACATCCCAAACGATCAAATTTTTGCTCTTGTACCCACGCTTTCATTTCTTGGAAATCCTCTTCCGTTTCACCTGGATAACCGCAAATTAACGTTGTACGAATCGCCATATCTGGAACTTTTGTACGCATTGCAGCTAACAAAGCATTCGTTTTTTCGTGTGTTGTTCCACGACGCATTGATTTTAATAATTTTGTTGAAATATGTTGTAACGGAATATCGATATAATTACAAACTTTTGGTTCTTCACGAATTACATCCAAAACATCTTCTGGGAAACCAGCTGGAAATGCGTAATGCAAACGAATCCATTCGATTCCTTCAATTTTCACTAATTCTTTTAATAAAGTCGCTAATTCACGTTTTTTATAAATATCTAATCCATAATACGTTAAATCTTGCGCAATCAAAATCAATTCTTTCGTTCCATTTTTCGCCAATTTAGTAGCTTCTGTAACTAAATCTTCGATTGGACGAGAAACATTTCCTCCACGCATCAAAGGAATTGCACAGAAAGAACAAGGACGATCACAACCTTCTGCAATTTTAAGATAAGCATAATGACGAGGAGTTGTTGTTAAACGCTCTCCAACCAATTCGTGCTTATAATCTGCTCCTAAAGCTTTTAACAACAATGGTAACTCGCGCGTACCAAAATATTGGTCAACATTTGGAATTTGCTCAATTAAATCTGGTTTGTATCGCTCTGACAAACATCCTGTCACGAAAACTTTTTCCACCAAACCATCTTCCTTACGTTGCACGTAATCTAAAATTGTATCAACACTTTCCTCTTTTGCATTATCAATGAAACCACAAGTATTAATCACCACAATTTCTCCAGATTGCTCATGTACAACCTCTTTCCCATTGGCTTTCAGCTGTCCCATTAACACCTCAGAATCGTATACATTTTTAGAACATCCTAACGTAATTACATTAATTTTCTTTTTTCCAGTCGATTTTGTACGCATTACTCTAATTTAAGTCTGCAAAATTACGAAATATTTGAGAGAACTAACCGAAAAGATTGAATGGAACAAGTATAAATAGTTAAAATAAAAAATTTTAAACTCAAATAACTTTAAATAGAATAGATTTCTTTACAACTAACTATTTTAGAAAATTAATCAACTATTACTTTATTATCATTAATAATAATTATTAAAATTAATTTTAACTAATTGATTAACAAAATATAACAAATTATTTATAGTTTAATTTCAACAATAAATGTTAAATTTGAGCTTATTAGTATTTTAAGTTAGATGTCAAAGCAATGCTTTGAAATTAAGAAGGTCAAGAGAAATCTTGACCTTTATTTTTTATATTTAATCGATATGATAATGACTCGGAAATGCCTTTTTAGGATTTTGTTTGAGAATATTCAACCTGAATTGACTTTCTAAAAATCCGTAACCATAATTGAAAAATTGAATTAAAGTTGTTTGAATTGATAATAAACCAACTACCGCAGAATTGAAACGAATTGTAGAGAAAATAAAAATCAAAAACATATAAATTAACCACAAAACAAATGGAATTTGTAGAATAAATTGATGTTTTGGAAGAATAAAACTCAACAATAGAAATAGAAACGCAACTAAAGTTCCGACAAAAAATATACTCGGAAACCAAAAAGTAGGTTTGATATAATTTGGATGACGTTGATTAAGAATTGGACGCGCAACTCCAAATTGATAGACTTGTTTTGCAAATTTCTTTAACGAAGTTCTACGTTTATGAATCACTTTCGAATCTTGAAATAATCGTGTTTCAAAACCATTTTCCCATAAACGCATCGATAAATCTGGATCTTCTCCAACGCGTAAATCCGCAAAACCATCCGTTTTTTCGTACGCTTTTCGAGAAATTCCCATGTTGAAACTGCGCGGCTGAAATTTACCAATTTGCTTTTTTCCACCTCTGATTCCTCCTGTTGTCAAAAAAGAAGTCATCGAAAAAGTAATTGCTTTTTGCAAATCTGTAAACGAATCATCTGCATCATCTGGACCACCAAAAGCATCAACAAAATTGCTTGTCAATTCTTTTTTAACCGATTTTATATAAGTCGAATGAATAATCGTGTCAGAATCTAAGAAAATGAAATAATTTCCATTCGCTTTTTCCATTCCATAATTTCTCGATTTTCCTGGACCTGAATTTGTTTTGTAATAATAATGAAGATCTAATTGAGTTTCAAATTTAGCACAAACTGTATCCAATTTATTTTGAGAACCATCATCTACAATAATAATTTCGAATAACTTATCCGTTTGTTTCGCTAAACTTGACAATAATTCTGTCAATTCATCTTGACGTTCGTAAACGGCAATAATTATCGAAAGTTGCAAATCTTCTTTTTCCAAAATATATTATTGATTGAATGATTCTTTCAACTCTAATGTCACTTTCTGAATTTCATCTAAACTCTTAAAATGATTCAATTTGAAAGTTGATTTCGATTGATTCAATTCGTGAACAATTGCCAAAATTGTATCCAATGGACTTTGCTCCTCTCCTTTCGAAGTTTCGTCAAAATTAATTCCGACCAAAGAAACTTCTTCAATCATTCCGAATAACCATTCTTCTAAAAAAGTATTCAAATCTATCGAATCAATTGTATGATTTGCCCATTGATTTTGTTTCGCCTTTTCAGCTAAATCTGTATTAGACCAAAAGCAAATTACCTCTAAATTAGAGCCATCTTCGTACTCAAATTCCTCTGAATACGAAATAGCAAAACCTTCCTCAGAAGTTAAAAGATATACCTTTTGATCTTGACAAATTTCTTTTATAAATTGATTCACTTCTCTTAATTTTGATTTTTAGTTTTTTTACTTCTTTCGTACATTTCGTATTGTAAAAAGTCGCATTCTAACTTACCGTTAAACACTTTTACCTTTTTCGAAGGACGCAAACCGACATATTTTTTGGCTTGTAAATCTGATGTGATAAACCACGCCAATGTATTTGGATAACTCGATTTTAACGTGTCTCCAATTTGTTTATAAAATTCTTGGTTATTGTTTTCGATACGCTCATCATAAGGCGGATTGAACACCAATAATACTGGGAATAATTCCTTTTTAGATGTAAAGAAATCTTGATTTCTCACTTCAATGAAATCTTCTAAATCAGCAGATTTTATATTCATCTGCGCGATTTTTACCATCATTGGAGAAATTTCGTAACCTACAATTTTATATTCTGATTCCTTGATTCGATTTAAACGCGTATTACGAATTTGTGTAAACAATGTTTCGTCATAATCTGGCCAATTCTGAAATGCAAAATGCTTACGATGAATTTGTGGCGGAATATTATTTGCAATCATCGCCGCTTCAATCAACATTGTTCCTGAACCACACATCGGATCAAGGTAATTTCCTTTTCCATCATAACCCGCTTGCAACAACAAACCTGCTGCTAAAACCTCGTTAATTGGAGCTGGACCAGTTTCTTCTCTATAACCACGTTTGTGCAACGATTCTCCAGAAGAATCTAACGACAACGTAATTTTATCGTGCGAAATATGTAAGTTAAAACGTACATCTGGAAAATCTTTATCGATACTTGGACGACGACCATTTTTTTCTTTGAATCGATCTACAATAGCATCTTTTACTTTAAGCGCTGCGTAATGCGAATGCGTAAAATAATCTGAGTGAATAGTTGGATCAATCATAAAAGTTTGATCAACATTCAGATAATTTTCCCAATGAAATTTCTTGAATTTCTCGTACAATTGATGATCATTTTTCGCAGAAAACGAAAGAATTGGCTTCTGTATACGAAGTGCTGTACGCAAGCTATAATTTGCTTTGTACATAAAACCTAAATCGCCATTAAATTCAACCATTCGGTTTTGAATTTTAACATCTGCCGCACCCAACGCTTTTAATTCTTGCGCTAATATTTCTTCGAAACCAAAAAAGGTTTTCGCAATCATTCTGAAATTTTCCAAGGAAATAAAATTTTTACAAAAGTACGGGAAATAAAGGAAATTGAGAAAGGAATAATTGTTTTTCGAAATTCTAAACTAATTTATATCTTAACAAAAATATTTTATGGATCAAGAAACTAAATATGAAAAAATATTGGTTCGATATTATAGTAAGGTTTTAGAAGAAGAAATAGTTGAAACACTTTGGACAGAAACCATAGACAAAGAAAAAGGATTATATAAAATAGACAATATTCCATTTTATGGTCCATGTTTTTCAAGTGACGATATCGTTTTTGCTGAGTATGATAACGATGAAGAATGTTTGACTTTTAGAAAAGTAATTGAATTTTCTGGTAACTCAACAATTCAAGTCATTATAATGAATGATGAAATTGATAGAGATAATATTAGAAATATTTTCAAGAATTTGAATTGTGAAAGTGAAGCGCTGAATGAAAAATATTTTGTTCTAGAAATTCCTTTAAAAATTAATTATAAATCTATTTTTGATAAATTAACCGAATTACAAGAAAATAATTTTATTGCATTTGCAGAACCTGTTTTATCAGAAAAACACCGTGATGAAACCAGATAATAATCTTGATAATATTTTTTAATTTCTATATTTTCCTTCATCGACATTCTTCGTACCTTTCGGCTATTAAAGTTTAATTTTTTAGAATTCGATATAAAATGGAAAAAATCACAGATCGTCTTTCAGCTTTGAGAGAGGTTATGAAACAAAATGGAGTTAGCGCAACAATTATTCCTGGAACAGATCCGCACGGAAGCGAATATTTACCAAATCGTTGGAAAGAGCGTACATGGATTTCAGGTTTCAATGGATCGGCTGGAACTGCAGTTGTTACATTAGAAAAAGCGGCTGTTTGGACAGATTCGAGATATTTTATTCAGGCAGAAGATCAATTAAAAGACACGACTTTTGAGTTGATGAAAATGAGAATGCCAGAAACACCTTCTATCAACGAATGGATTATTTCTCAATTAAAAGAAGGAGAAGTTGTAGGACTTAATCCTCAAATGTTTGCACACAATGCTTTTGCAGAAAATTTTAATGAGTTTTCATTCAATCAACTTTCAGTTAAAAATATTGATTTAATTGATTTAGCTTGGCAAGATCGTCCTGCTTTACCAGAAAATCCGTTCTATATTTATGATGTAAAATTTGCTGGAAAATCTGCTTCAGAAAAAATTTCGGAAGTACGCAATGAGATGAAAAAAGCGAATACAAATGTCTACATTATGAATTCGTTGGACGAAATTGCATGGTTGTTTAACATTCGTGGAAATGATGTTAACTATAATCCATTGACAATTTCGTATGCTGCTGTAGATACAGAAAACGCTTATTTATTTATAGATGAAGCGAAAGTAACTCCAGAAACAAAAACTGCTTTAGCAAATGAAGGAATTACAATTCAACCTTATTTAACGATTTATGATTATTTAAAGAAACAAAACGAAAAATCGCATGTATTGGTAGATGGAAATCGAATTAATCAATCGTTATACGAAGCAATTTCTACTTCTTCAACTATTAATTTAGCTGCTTCTCCAGTAACAAACTTAAAATCGGTTAAAAATGAAATCGAGCAAGAAGGTTTCAGAAATGCTATGGTAAAAGATGGCGTTGCATTGACTAAATTTTTCATCTGGTTAGAAGAAAATATCGACAATAATATTAATGAAGTTACAGTTGATGAGCAATTGAAATTTTTCCGTTTGCAACAGGAAAATTGTAAAGGTGCAAGTTTCGGAACAATCTGTGGTTACGCAGACCACGGCGCAATGAACCACTACTCTGCTTCACCTGAAACTGCTTATACATTAGGATGTAAAGAAATGTTGTTAATCGATTCTGGAGCTCAATTTTTGGAAGGAACAACAGACATTACACGCACATTGATGTTAGGAGAACCAACGGCGCAACAAAAAACAGATTATACCTTAGTTCTTAAAGGAAATATTGGTTTATCGGAAGCTATTTTTCCTGTTAATTCTCGTGGTTCTTTATTAGATGTTTTGTCGCGTAAAGCGCTTTGGGAAAACGGTTTCAATTATGGTCACGGAACTGGACACGGAGTTGGTCATTTCTTATGTGTACACGAAGGGCCACAAAGCATTCGTTTAGAAGAGAATTTAACTCCACTAAAAGCTGGAATGGTGCTTTCTAACGAACCTGGTTTGTATCGCGATGGTGAATACGGAATCAGAATTGAGAATTTAATGATTGTTCAACCAGCGATGTCTACTCAATTTGGTGATTTCTTGAAGTTTGAAATTATTACAGTTTCCCCAATTGAGAAAAATTTGATTGATGTTAATTTAATGACAAACGAAGAAATTTCTTGGTTAAATAACTATCATCAATTTGTTTTCGAGAAAATTTCTCCATTCTTAGACGAAAAAGAAACGGCTTGGTTGAAAGAAAAATGTGAAGCGATTTCTAAATAAATCAATTTTATTCAACAAAAATTCATTCTGAACTTGTTTCAAAATTAGAAATAAAAATATAGAAGCTAAAAATAAATTCTGCCTTACAAAAAAAATCCTATTCACTTTCGAATAGGATTTTTTATTTCACATAAAATTTGTATTATTGCAACATATTTGCATTAAGAAATGAAAAGACGAAATACACCAACCAAACAAGCGGTTATTGATTTGTTCAATTCGTGTACGACTGCATTAAATCAGGAACAAATTGAAACGCAATTGCAAGGAAAAATGGACAGAGCAACGATTTATCGTATTCTGAATAATTTTTGCGAAGACGGAATGATGCATAAAGTTGTGGGAGATGATGGCGTAAATTATTTTGCGATGTGCAAGACGTGTTGTGAGCATACACAGCATCACCACGATCATTTTCATTTTCGTTGCACGACTTGTAATCAACTTATTTGCTTAAAAGAAGAAATAAAAATTAATTTACCCGAAGGATTTTCGATGCAAGATTGCAATTGCGTCATCACAGGAACTTGCCCAAATTGCCAAAAATAACAACAATGGATTTACAATGGTTTGTAAAATGGTTTAACTCGCCATATTATCATATTTTATACAAGAACAGAAGTCTTACAGAAGCTGAAGATTTTATTCAAAAAATCACGAATTATTTACAACTTCCACAAAAAGCAAAAGTATTAGATTTAGCATGTGGAAAGGGGCGACACGCTATTACGTTGAATAAATTAGGTTTTGATGTTTTAGGTATCGATTTATCTGAAGAAAGTATCAAGTACGCCAAACAATTTGAAAATGAATATTTAAAATTTGAAAAACATGATATGCGCGAAGTCTATCATCCAAACGAATTTGATGCAGTTTTCAATCTTTTTACAAGTTTTGGTTATTTTGAGAATTATGAAGATAATTTTAAAGTTTTTGAAGCTGTAAAACAACAAATCAAATCGCATGGAATCTTTGTTTTGGATTATCTGAATGCAGAAAAAGTAGTTTCGACAATGATTCCTTATGAAGAAAAACTGATTGATGGTATTTTATTCAAAATCACAAAATCTGTCGAAAATGGTTTTATCAAAAAAGAAATAGATTTCAGAGATAAAGGTGAAATATTTCATTTTGAAGAATTTGTTCGTTTAATTTATTTCAACGATTTCAAAAAAATATACGAAACAGAAGGTTTTATTTTAGATAAAGTATTTGGAAATTATAATCTTGATGCTTTTGATGAACAAACTTCTGACCGATTAATTTTAGTTTTAAACAAATGAAAGAAAGTTTAATCTTAATTTCAAGTGTGTTAATAGGAGTTTTATTTTCTCGAATATTACTCAAAAATAAACACAATTCAAAACTGCTACTAACCTTTAGTGGAGCGTATTTCTTGGCGATGACTGTCTTAGAAATTTTGCCTCAAGTCTATGGACATCCATCTGAAAATCATAATCATCATTCGATAGGATTGTTTGTTTTATTAGGTGTTGTTGTGCAATATATTTTAGAAACGATCAGTAAAGGCGTTGAGCACGGACATATTCATTTGCACAAAAAAGAGCAATTTCCTTTCGGAATTTTTGGTGGATTGTTTTTACATTCAATTATCGAAGGAATTCCTGTTGCGAACGCAGAATCTCACAATTTTATGTGGGCAATTTTTGTTCATAATATTCCGGTTTCGATGATTTTATTTAGCGCATTATGTCAACATACAGAATCTAACGCAAAACGTTTTCTGTTTATGACTTTGTTTGCTCTAGCTGCTCCAATGGGATATTTCTTAGGAAAACATACGATTATTTCTAATTATTCTTTGGAAATGAGCGCAATTGTTTCGGGAATATTTTTACATATTTCAACCGTAATTTTGTTCGAAAGTAATGAAGGGCACAAATTTAATCTGAAAAAATTCGGTTCTATCTTAGTAGGGTTTATTCTCGCTTATCTCACCGTTTCTATGCATGTGCATTCACATTAAAAATATAAAAGCAACTTATTAAAGTTGCTTTTTTTCATTTTAATCGTTTATATTTAGATAATTAACATCAAAATATGCGATTAATTATATTCTTCATTTTTCTAATAAGTATTATTAGTTGTAAAAATTCGTTTGATAAAGAAATAAAGGAACATTTACAAGGCGATTGGTCAAAAGAATTTTATGACAAAACAAATAATGACCCAAACGAATTACCATCAATCTTTTTCAATATAAATAACATATATAAATTCTCATCAGATACTATTTATGACTCGAATCATTTTTCAATTTATAATGAAAAAACAAATGATTTTGAATATTTGGGTTACAAGACTAACTTTAAAATTAAAAATTCTGTAGTTTCTTGGTATAATACTGCGAGTAAAAAAAATATTGAATTTGGTAAAGTTGAAAAATTATCAAAAGATACCATTTACTTTGCGCATTTTATGTTAGTTCGCGACAAAGTAAAGCAGCAATTCAACAATGTTTTTGATGCTATTATTGTTACAAGTAGTGGCTGTTATGGTTCTTGTCCAATATATAATTATAGGTTAGAATCTAATGGTGATATAATTTATGCTGGAGAAAAATTTACGCAAATAAACGGAGTTTATGCTGGACAAATTAATAAAGAATATTTCAATTATTTTAAAAACAAGTTAAATCAGATAGACCTTTATCAAACAGATGATCAATATTCAAATAATACAACTGATGGAAATTTTGAAGAAATTGTTTTTATAAAAAATAATAAAATCACTAAAAGAATTTCATTTTATATAAATGATGGTCCTCCAAAAGTGAAACAATTATTAGACATTTTGCGTGCTATGCATTATTATATTGAGGATAAAAAACCATATCATTATAAAGATTATTTTTCTATTATAAATCCATTTACAAATGCTAAAGAAGTTAATTTAGAAGAATTTAGAGATTACCAGTCATTTTATTTATGGACAGAATTAATGAAACATCCTTCAAAACCATTTCAGTTTAAACAAAAAACGTTCAAAATAAATAAATTTATATCTAAATTTTGGGATTCTAAGTATGAAGAAATTTCTCCTAAATCATTACAAACAATTGAAACAGATGGTCAACAATTTCAAATAAAATTTAAAGACTCTCCTATCCAATATTATGATTTAGGATATAATTTTTTAGAAAATAATGATTTAACATATAAATAAAAAAGAAGTTCAAAATTGAACTTCTTTTTTGTTTATTATAACATTTTTCGATGATCTAAAACTAAAATTTCTCCATTCGAAACAAATTTCCATTTTTGATCTTTCTTACATTCAGAATTTGGTGTTGCTGATTTAATATCAAATTCAACTTCTTTGTTTTTCATCAAAATTGAAGTATGATAATCGCATTCGCCAAGTTTTACATTGGTTGAAACATTATCATTTGCCAATAAATCCGTTTCTGGGATAGATTTTATTGCTTCATTTATAATATTCAAATCTAATTCATTGTAAATCAAATCAAAATTATCTGTGACTAAATTTGTCGATAATCGAAACGAATTTGCTTCAACATCTGTCCTAATCGCAGTATTTTTGGTATTCAAATCTAATTCTTCGATACGTTTTGGACAATCCAAATAATCTGGAATTTTTTGCGCTTGTTTACTTTGTAAATCTTTCTGAAAAGCTTTAAGTTCAGAAAATAATTGTTTTTTTTCGGGTGAAGCTTCTTTAAATTCTGTTGTTTCTGTTAATTCTTGTTGAGTAAGCTTTTTGATTTCAGGTTTATTTTCTGAACAATTAAATAAAAGAAATAAAGTAAAAAATGAGTAAAAATAATGTTTCATAAGCAAGAGTTTTTGGTCTTACAATTTTACGAAATATTATTCTCAATTTCAATTATTTAACGTCTGAATTTTAAATTTTATATAAATGATAAATTGAAAAACATTAATTAAGATTATTTATATTTTTCTAAATCCAAACCAAGAATATCTCCAACTTTAGAAAATTCTTCATTTATCTTAGCATTCAAAACGAGTTGTTCATTTGTCATTGGATGATTAAATACCAATTGATGCGCGTGAAGCATCATTCCTTTCAATCCAAAATTCTCCAACCACAATTTATTTTGCTTATTACAACCATGCGGACGACTTCCCAAAATTGGATGAAAAATATGACGAAAATGCTTGCGTAATTGATGCATACGACCAGTTTCGGGAATTGCTTCCACCAAACAATAACGTGAAGTCGGATGATTGTTATACTCTAAATCAATTTCGGCAATTTGCAAACGATGAAAATAGGTAATTGCATTTTGCTTTACACCATCATCATTCGTCAAATCATAATCTATCGTCATTTCTTCGGGAGCCCAACCACGCAAAATAGCCAAGTACTTTTTTTCAACTTCGCGTGTTGCAAATCGATCATTCATAATTTTTAAACTTTCTTTATCTAAAGCAAAAAGCAAAACTCCTGACGTTTTACGATCCAAACGATGAATAGGATAAACATGTTGCCCACCGATTTGATTACGTAATTCCTGAACTGCAAAAACAGACGCATCACGCGCATAAAAAGATTTGTGAACCAACAATCCGCTCGGTTTGTTAATGGCAATAATATATTCGTCTTGATAAAGAATTTCTAACATTTGGCAAAAATAGAAAGTTATTTTCGGTTAGAAAATAGAACAGTCTTATATTTATTGTTTAATAAAATTGAATGAAAAAAGGATTAATTATTGGAAAAGGCTGGTTGGGATCGAGATTAGAAAAGTATTTAGAAAAGCAATTTTTGATTGAAACTACGAAACGAATTTCGGATGCAGAAAATTGTTTTTCAATCGATTTTGATAATTATAAATCTGAGAAAATCTCAACGGATTATGACTTTGTTATTGTGACAATTCCATTTGGAAGAAGAAATAATTTAGATGATTTACAACAACAATTTCAGCACTTGATTGAGTTTTTAGGAGATTATAACAATCAACTTATTTTACTTAGTTCAACAGCTATTTATCCTGAAAATAATGAAATTATTTCTGAAAATTCAATTGAAACTATTTATTTAAATAATCCTTTTTATTCAATTGAAAATCAATTAAAAGAAAAATTTAATCAATTGATTATTTTACGCTTAGGCGGATTAATGGGAGACGATAGATTTCTTTCTAAATATATAGATTTAAATAGTCAAAATCTATCTCAAATGGTGAATCATATACATTATCTAGATATTTGCCAAGTGATTGAAAAATTGATTAATTCAAATAAAAATTCATCCATTTATAATGTCGTTACACCAGAACATCCTACCAAAGAAGAAGTGTTAGAATATCAATTAAACAAGAAAATTATTTCCGCTACAAATCGAGAAGGAAAAATAATTTCAAGTCAAAAAATACAAGATGAATTTAATTATGAATTCATTTATCCAAATCCTATTTATTTTTAAGGAAAACTAATTTCTTCTCTTTCGTTCTTTTGCTTTAAACACAAAAAAGAAAATTATTATTGATAAAACAGTAATTAATATTGTATCCCAATTTTTCTGAAAGAATTTTTTTAACGAATTTTCTTCATTACTATTAGATGATGAATAAGATTTTATTGATTTTGATTCCTCTATTCTTCTGTCAATTAATTCGTTTGAAAATCCGTATTGTTTGGCTATTTCATAAACATCTTTTGCTTCCTTCTCTCCTAATAATAAAAGAATATTACCATAATCAAATAATAATTGAGCCATTATTTCATCTTTTGGTTGAATAAAGGAACGTCTTTCATTCAATTGAAAATAAAGCTGATTTTTTAGACTATTCAAATCTTCTTTACTTAATGTTGAAACTGGAAAATCTTCATTTCCAAAATCTCTATTAATCAAACTTTCACTTGATAATTGTAATTGTTTCAACTTAATTTTAAGAATATTTTGATGAATCCATTCTGATTTATTGTGCGAATCTGGATTTAAAACCAAAGCTTTCGAAATCCATTTTAAAGCATTTTCATTATCACCAATCAATTCGTATGCAGTTCCAATATTAGAAGCTGTAGAATATCTGTTTGGATATTTTTTCTCAACTTCTAAATACAAATCTATCGCTTGTTGATATTTTCTTTGCAAAATCAAAATCAAACCTTTATCACTAAGTAAATCAGCGTCAGGTTTTACAGCTAACAAACTATCAATTTTCTTTAAATCATTATCCAAATTCTCTGTATAAAACGTGTGTCCATGCGGAATATTACCTTCTCTATCTTCATAAATATAAGAATCTGTAGAAAGTATTTTACTCTCTCCATTTAAACAAGCTAAAGAAAATGTAGAAGCAGTAAGAGAAATCAGAACAAATAGACTTTTTAAATATTTCATTTTTTGGAATTAATGCTTAAAAATAACAAAAAAAGCTGCTCTTACGAACAGCTTTTTAGAATTTATCTTAAATCTATTGATTAAGCGTGAATTGGGCGATTGTCTGTAGCAGCTAAAGCAGCTTCTTTGATCGCTTCTGAAAATGTTGGGTGAGCATGAGACATTCTTGTTAAATCCTCTGCAGATGCACGGAATTCCATTGCTACAACTCCTTCTGCAATTAAATCAGCAGCACGAGCACCAATAATATGCATTCCTAAGATTTCGTCTGTGTTTTTATCAGCTAAAATTTTAGCAAAACCATCTGTATCCATAGATGCACGAGCACGTCCTAAAGCTTTGAATGGGAAAGAACC
>RRZT010981093.1_pt1 | contig 13759 bp, 11 predicted proteins | sample 2165551 | NCBI WGS metagenome assembly RRZT01 (sample SAMN10456910, study PRJNA506462) | wastewater metagenome | biome: wastewater; feature: sludge; material: wastewater sludge; isolation source: wastewater sludge with Escherichia coli K12::gfp cells carrying plasmid... | place: USA: Moscow, Idaho... | reverse complement strand
TGATAAACAAAAGGAAAAACCTGAAAATAAGTGGAAATCTCTAAATAAGAAACTTAGAGAAGATATCCTAAAAATCTACAATGAAAGCAATAAGATCTATGGTGCCCCTAAAATTCGTGAGGAATTAAAGAAATCTGGTTATGAAAACATTAGTATTAAGCGAGTTCAAAGGCACATGAAGATACTTGGAATAAGATCCATTGTAGTAAAAAAATATCGACCCCAAAGAAGCAATAAAAAGGTCTATGATAAAGGTGAAAACCTGTTAAATAGGGACTTTTCTACAACCAAGATAAATGAAAAATGGGTAGCAGATATTACTTATATACACTCTTTAAGAGATGGATGGACATACTTAGCATCTATCTTAGATTTGCATACCCAAAAAATAGTAGGATATAATTTTTCAAAGACCATGGATACATCTATAGTTTTAAAGGCATTGGATAATGCCATAACAACACAAAGACCTGATAAGGGCCTAATTATACACTCAGACAGAGGTTCCCAAGTGCGACAAGAAGTCGCATAATATATTGCAGAAATGCTGCCCTATCCATTCGGGGTAATCCTATCGTGACTAGCGTAGATGGTAACGTCCAGGTTAGAAAGCTCGCGAGACAATGTGGAAGTTCTGATAGCCTAAAATTGGGACAACTGCTAGGATAAGAATGCTATGGAGAACGTAAAGTGAATCACTGTAGGAATCGTTACGCTGGAGAAAGCGAAATAGGCTGAAACGCTTTGACCAAAAGGTAAGGAGTCTAGCAAAGGCGGACTGGCAAACCAATGCGAATGGATAAAGAACTCCCGGTTTAAAGGTGGCTCCTAAGGCATTCAAAATTATGTATTATGCGGAACTTGGTAAACCCTATATGCTCCTCCACTAGGAGGTATCAAACCGTAAGGAGATGAAATGGCATAGAGGGCAGACGAAATGGATAAAAAGCGAATGTCGACTTTGTAATGAAGTCGGATAAGGGTTCGAAATTTGCCCTAACCTAAAAGGGTGCAGACTTATCCTACGGTATTTCTTGGCAGGAAAGGATTGTAAACTTATGAATTTTAGTAATTCAATGACGGATAAAACCGAGAACCTAAAAGACACAAAATTAATGAGCAACCAATGGGACTCCATTGATTGGTCAAAAGTTGAGCATGATGTTAATAGACTACAAACCCGAATCGCCAAGGCAACAGCAAACGAAGATTTCAATAAAGCAAAAAGGTTACAATACCTACTCACCCATTCTTTTTTTGCCAAAGCTTACGCAGTAAGAAAAGTAACTACCAATAAAGGTAAAAACACCTCGGGTATAGACAAAAGGCTATGGTCAACATCTGCATCAAAAATGAAAGCTGTACTTTCCCTTACCGATAAACACTATAGAGCAAAGCCACTTAAGCGTGTATATATCGCAAAAAAAAGGCAAAAACAAAAAACGTCCATTAGGAATACCGACCATGTATGATAGAGCTATGCAAACACTATATGCTTTAGCACTTGAGCCTATTGCTGAGACTAAAGCAGATACTATCTCTTTTGGTTTCCGTCGCGGAAGGAGCGCCAAAGATGCGTGTGAACAAATATTTTGTGTGCTCGCTAGGAAATGCTCACCTACATGGATACTTGAAGGAGATATTAAAGGCTGCTTTGACAATATTAATCATGATTGGCTACAATCCAACATTCCAATGGATAAAAGAATCATGAAACAATTCTTAAAATCAGGATTCATATATGAAGGGAAGTTATTCCCGACAGAAACAGGTTCTCCACAAGGCGGAGCCATCTCTAGTCTATATGCAAATATGACCTTAGATGGTCTTGAGAAAGTAATTCAAGACAAATACCATCGAAATTCTAAAGGTAACATAGAAAACCATTATCGTGCTAAAACAAAAGTAAACCTAGTTCGATATGCTGATGACTTCATCATCACCGCAAACTCAAGAGAGACGGCAGAAGAACTTAAACTCATTGTTAGTACTTTTCTAGAATCTCGAGGGTTAATGTTATCAGAAGAAAAGACCACAATATCGCATATAGATGAAGGATTCGACTTTCTTGGGTGGACATTTAGAAAGTTCAAAGGAAAACTCATTGTGAAGCCCTCTAAAAGTTCCATCAAAAGCCTGATAAAGAAATGCTCTAGCATCATACTTAAAGAAGGGAAAGCAAGTACACAATCTGACTTGATACGGAGACTAAACCAAGTAATTAGGGGATGGACCAACTACCATAAACACGTTGTTGCAAGTCAAGCATTCTCTTACGCCAACAATACACTTTATCACCTACTGCATCTATGGGCTAAACACCGCCACCCCAACAAAAACAAGTGGTGGCGCTTAAACAGATACTGGCATGCTAAAAATGGGAAACTTTGGGTATTTTGTGACGATGATTATGCTCTCATCAACCTTAGGAGAATAAAAATCGTCAGACATCCTAAACTGCAAATTACAAAAACACCTTTCTTGGATAGTGTATATTTTATCAAAAGAAAGATGAAACTTCGAACGCTTGTTGCCGCCTGAAAAAGGTTAAGAAATGCTTGAGCCGTATGAGCGGGAAACTCTCACGTACGGTTCTTAGACGAGGGAAAGGGAGTAATCCCTTTTCTTTAGTCGAGTATGTTTCCGGAGAATACCGGAAAGCAACTGCAAAGATGCAGCTGAGTTATTCCAAGAAAGCTTTTCCATGGGACAATGCATGCATTGAATCATTCCACTCCCTGCTAAAAAGAGAATGGATAAACAGATTCAAAATCAGAGACTTCAAACAAGCTTACAATCTTGTATTTGAATACATTGAGGCTTTTTACAATACGCAGAGGATTCATAGTTACTGTGGGTATATTTCTCCAAATGACTTTGAATTATTGTATGAAAAAGTGAATAAAGAAGAATTACAATTAGCAGGTTAATATGGGAATTATTTTCTCATTTTAATTTGTACTAAATCTTGACATAGGACCAATGTTACATAAGCGAATTGGGTATAAAAATATAGAAAGTGTAAAATAGATATTACTATGACTAAGAAAGGGAATAATAATGGAACTAAATAAAAATATAAATATACTACTTGAAAGAATTAAAGATACTACAAAACACATGCATAATGGAATAGAATTTCTTCTGGTTATAAAAGGAGATCTTACTATAGAAATGGATGGAGATGTCTATCATCTTAAGCAAAATGATATAATTTTAATTAACAACAGAGATGTCCATTCTGTTAAAAGCAATTCTGATAGCTTGTCAGTAGCTCTCCATATAGACGTTGAATTTCTGGAAGCGAATTGTAATGATATCCTAACAAGATATTATATATGCAATTCAGCAAGAGAAGAACATCAGGATCAGGAAAGATTTAAGATTATTAGACAAAACTTAATCCAGATAATGCTTCTAATGTTTAAGAAGGACTTTGGCTATGAATTGCAAATCATGTCTAAAATATATTCTCTTCTTAATCATGTAATACTTAATTTTCCCGTATCAAAACACGGTAATTTAGCTAAAAGGCATGATGCAAATGATAGGATGGGTATGGTTTTATCCTTTGTAAATGATAATTTCCATGAACATATTACATTAAACCAACTGGCTAAGGATGAATTTATTTCTATACATTATCTGTCAAAACTATTTAAATCAAAAACAGGAGTAAATTTTTCCGACTATATTGCAGAACTAAGAATTGATAATGCATTAAAGGAGCTACTAAGAACGGATACCCCTATAAATAAGATTGCATTAAATTCAGGTTTTCCAAGTAGTCAATCCTTCAACAGAGAATTCAAAAAAAGGTACAACGAAATACCTAGTGAATACAGAAAAAAGAACAGGATATTAAGTCCAGATACAGTACCTGAAGTAGATGAGGTCTTGCCACAGGAGGATAATAAATTATCTGAGCTACTAAAATTTGTTATGTCAAGTAACGATATTCTTTCAGAAAGTGATGTCTTAGTACCAAATGTAGAAATTGATTTTAGTAGAGAAATGGGAGAACCTAATAAAAATGGAAGAATCTTACGAATTGGAAGGTTTAAGGAACTAAACAACCATAACATAAGAAAACAGATTACTGAAGCCTGTAGAGAATTGGAGTTTGAATATATCCATTTTGAGCAATTCTTCCTTGTAAAGGATCAAAGCTTTAAGGATAGTATATTGTATGAAGTTACTGATTTGTATACAAATCTAGAATTTATTAGAAAGCTAAATTTAAAACCAATCGTAAAATTGGATTTAGATTCTATAGAAAAATTCAATGGTGAAAGATATGAGATTCTAGAATATATAGAAAAAGGTATACGTAATAGGCTGGATTTCATCCAAAAGAAAAACGGCTTGGAATATCTTTCAATATGGAGTTTTGAAATAAGCAGTGATAATACTCAAGATGAATTGGAGTATTTTAAAATATTAGGTAGTATATTTAAAGAATACAGTAATGAGATAAAAATAGGAATAAGTCTTTCGGATAACCTATTGTTAGAAGATGATGATAAAACCTTATTAAAAGCTATGAATGATAATGATACTCAACCAGATTTTGTAACCTTTGAGAACGATCCAAATAAATCTAATTTAAGTACACACATCAATGAGACAAACAGCTCAGCCTTTGAAGATTACTTAAAGAGTCAGGTCTTAAGCTTGAAAAGAATACTTTATGAGCAAAATTTAAATAATACATCAATATTTGTTACCAGTTTTAATACCTTAGGAGGTTCAGGATACGAGCTAGCAGGGTCATTTTTTAGAGCTGCTTTAATATTAAATACAATATTAAGCATTGATGAGCCATATGTTAATTTATCATACTGGTTATCAAATCAATCTTATGAAAATATTACACCTGGAAAGGTAGCAGAATATAGAAGTCTGTCGCTATTTATAATAGGTTTAATTAAGAGACCTGCCTACTTTGTTCTCCGGTTAATTGATAAGTCTGGAAATAACCTTTTTACTATCAGTAAAGACATAAAGATAGGCAAATGGAAAGAAGCTTATTATATAATGGTTTCAAATCAATATTATTACAATCCACTTTACTCCATAAGAGAGAACTATATTTCAATTAACAGAAAGAACATCAATGTTATAATAAGTGGAATACAGCCAGGAAGATATATAATCAAGAAGACTCACTTAAACAAGGATAATGGAGGTAAGTTTGAACTCATATTAAGTATTTCAAATACAAAGTTTATTGATAATGATATACTGTCAAGCCTGGAAAACACAAATTGCCCAGCCTTAAGTATATTTGAAAGGGATATGAGGGATGGATATAATATGAATATAAACGTATCATCAAATGCAGTTATTCTATATGAAATAAAAAAGATCTAAATACTAATACTAAAGGGACAAAAAACGTATATTGATTTTTGTCCCTTTAGTATTTAAGTTTTTTAAAAAGTGCAAATAATGATGATTATTTTTATAAAAAACAAACTTTACAGATTTAATTTAGATATATATACTAGAGTTATATGGTGGAGGTCACAAAAACATTTAACATGTGTTAAATATAAAGGAGGTATAAATATAGACAATAAAAACTTGAAAGATATATTGAACAAAAGTAAAAAGCTTATCCCCAAAGGCAAGGTTGCAGATTATATCCCTGAATTAAAAAGAGTTAATCCAGAGCTTTTAGGACTTTCTTTAATAAACCTTAACGGGGAAGAGTTTATGCTTGGAGATTACAATTACCAATTTACAATTCAAAGCATTTCAAAAATTATAGTATTGACTAGTATCTTGATGACTAATTCCTTAGAAAAAATAAAAGAAAAGGTTACACTTGAACCTACATCAGATGCATTTAATTCAATAAAGCAGCTGGAAATAATAAGTACCAACAAACCCTTAAATCCAATGATTAACTCAGGAGCAATTGTTAGTGTAAGCATGTTAGAAGGGGAAACCTATGAAGAAAAATTCAACAATGTACTAAGTTTAGTGAGAAAATTATCTTGTAATGAAAATATTACGTATAATGATAAGGTTTACCAGTCGGAAAAGGTAACTGGTTCAAGAAATAGGGCATTAGCTTATTACATGCAAAGTACTGGAATTATTGAGTGGGATGAAAATGTAGAAAAACTTCTTGATACTTACTTCAAAGTCTGTTCCATAGAAGTTAACTGTACAGATCTGGCAAGAATAGCAACAATATATGCAAATAGGGGAATCTCTCCTATAACAAAAGAAAGATATTTCTCAAAGGAAGCATGTAAGATAGTCAGAGCGACAATGGCACTATGTGGTATGTATGATGAATCAGGTGAAGTAGCCATCACAGTTGGGCTACCATCAAAGAGTGGTGTAAGCGGAGGAATACTATCAGTAGTTCCAAACAAGATGGGTATTGGAATCTTTGGACCAGCATTAAATGAAAAAGGAACAAGTGTAGCAGGAATAAATATTTTAAATATGCTAAGTGAAGAATATGATTTAAGCATTTACTAAAAAGAAAAGGGAGAAAAGAACTATGAAATATTTAGAGATAGCTAACAGCAACATATTATTTATACTTGCGGGCTTAACAGTTCTAGTAGTTGTATTACAATCAGTACTATTTATCAATAAAGCAATGAAAAGAGCAAAAGAAATGGGCATTGAAAAAGAAGTTATCAAAAAGACTATAACAAACAGTGCAATATTTTCAGTTATACCATCACTACCGATAATAGTAATGCTACTTGCCCTATCAATACCATTGGGTAGGTACTTTCCTTGGTTAAGACTATCAGTAGTAGGTTCAGCAGTATATGAAAGCATGGCCGCTAACGTAGCTGTGGTAGCCATGGGACTTAAGGATATATCAGACCCAAATTTAACACCTACAATCTTTGGTGTAGTAATGTGGGTTATGACATTAGGAATTATCTGGGGAATATTGTTTAATATATTCTTCATGAACAAATTAGATCAATATACTAAGAAGGCAAAAGCAACAAAGAATGAATTTATTCCAATATTCTCAGGTGCATTATTCTCAGGTATGCTTGCAGTACTTTCAGTTCCATATGTAGCTAATACTAAAAATATAACTGGAGTTGTATCCTTCGTAGCAGCAGGTATCGCAGTATTGATATTTCAGAAGATTGGTAAAAATCCAAAATATAAAACTATAAATGAATTTTCTTTACCTATAGCATTAATAATTGGTATGGCAGCAGCAATAATTCAAGTTAATTTAGTATAAATAAAGGAGGATTAATCATGGATAACAATTTAAATACAGAAGAAAGACTATCAAAAGAGTTTGATAAATCAATAAATAGATTAGGTAGATATACAAGTATTATAGCACTGGCTTTTATGCTTTCGGTTCCATTTATAACTCAAATTTACTTTGGTTTAGATATTAACTTTGGAGATGTATTAGTTGCAAGTAGTGGTCTTATAGCAATGTTTCTACCAATGGCAGTAGTTGAAAACATTTCATACTATCAAATAATTGGTGCCGGCGGGATTTATTTAAGTAGTATAACAGGTAATATTCTTAACATGAAACTTCCTTGTGCAATAGCTGGAATGAAAATCGCAGGTGTTGAACCAGGAACTAAAGAAGGCGATGTTATTTCTATAATAGCTATAGGAGTATCTTCGGTAGTTACAACAATTATTATATTCTTAGGAATGTTCTTTGTTGGACAGGCTCTATTACCACTTTTAAATTCCCCAGTTTTTGCTCCAGGATTTGCTAATGTAACTCCTGCAATACTTGGTGCAACAGCAGTACCAGCTTTATTAGGAAACAAGAAATTATCAGTAGTACCTGTGATATTATCACTAGTTGCATATTTTATTATTGGGGCAAAATTTGGTATGTATCAAAGCTATGTACTAATTATAGTAATGGTGTTGTCAGTAGGTTCAGCCTACATAAACTACAAGAAGTCTAAATAGGAGGTATTTAATGAATAATAAACAAAATATAATCGATTATTTAGAGCAAAATCAAGAAAAATTTGCAAAAATAAGTGATAAAATATGGAATAATCCAGAGATAAGATTTGAGCTTAGAGAATCCGCAGATGCATTGATCAATGCATTGGCAAATGAAGGATTTGAGATAGAAAGAAATATTGCTGAAATGGAAGATGCATTTATAGCAACATATGGTAGTGGAAGTCCTGTTATTGGTTTTCTAGGGGAATATGATGCATTATCAAACCTTAGTCAGATAGCTGATTCAGTAGAAAAAAAACCAATTGAGGAAGGGGCTTGTGGACATGGTTGTGGACACCATGCTTTAGGAACAGGTTCAATGGCAGCAGCCCTAGCTGTAAAACAATATATGCTAGATAATAACATAAAAGGTACTGTTAAATTCTTCGGATGTCCAGCTGAAGAAAGTGGATCCGGAAAAGCATTTATGGCAAGAGCAGGAGTATTTAAGGGTGTAGATTCAATGATTACATGGCACCCATGGACTGAAAATGAAATCTGGGGCACCAGTAGTCTTGCAAATTTCCAAATTTATTTCAACTTTAAAGGGAAAAGCTCACATGCTGCGGCATCACCACACCAAGGTAGAAGTGCTTTAGATGCTGCTGAGTTGATGAATGTAGGAGTAAACTATTTAAGAGAACATATAATACAAGAAGCTAGAGTTCACTATGCATATTTAGATGCAGGTGGTAAGAGTCCAAATGTTGTTCAACCAGCATCAAGCTTACTATATTTCATAAGAGCACCAAAATCACAACAAGTAAAAGAAATCTACGATAGAATCGTTAAAATAGCTCAAGGTGCAGCATTGATGACAGAAACAGAATTAGAAGTTAAATGGGACAGTGCATGCAGCGAATATATTATAAATGATGTGCTTGGAAAAGTGATGTATGAAAACATGAAATTAGTTGGTGAAATTGAATATTCAGTTGAAGAATTACAATATGCACAAAAATATGTAGATACTTTAGATCAATTGTTTAGAACAAATGCTGAAAATATTTTAAAAAAGGCATTCAAGGATTTACCAAAAGATGATTTAGATGAAATCATAAAATCTCCAATGGTTAAAAAACTATATCCTTATAGTATGTCAGATGTAGCATTACCAGGTTCAACAGATGTTGGTGATGCAAGCTTTAATGCTCCTACAGTACAATTAAAATCAGCATGTTATCCTGTTGGAACAACACCACATTCATGGCAATGGGTAGCAACAGGAAAATCTACTCTAATCCACAAGGGAATGATATATGCAGCTAAGGTAATGGCAATGACTGCACTAGATATTCTAGAAAGCCCTGAAACAATCAATGAGGCTAAAGAAGAATTAAACCAAAGACTAGGTGGAGAAGAGTATCAAAACTATATACCAATGGATGTAAAGCCTATACAATAAGAACCAGATAGAGAACTTTTTGTTGGTCATTATTGACAGATGAAATTTTCTCTATCTGTTTTTGTTTTTATAGAAAAACTTCCTATGACCAAAATATATAATTTATTCTAAAAATACAGATCAATAAACATATCAAATACTAAACCTGAATTATTCATGATGATTTAAAATTGATTTTTAAATCATCATGAATAATTCAGGTTATTATATATAGAATATTATGAATTTTATACTGTTTTAATTCTTTGGATCAGGCGGGTGAAATTTATGTTTATGGAATCGGCAGATAGATTGAAAAAAGCAATATTATCAACAGATGGGAACACTATATCCCTAAAGAGGGTATATGAATTTATATCTGATATTTTGGAGATGGATTCCAATGAACTTGTAGTACAGAATTATTGCACATGTGTCAAATTGATTGAATGTCTTATTGCAGAAGATGTAATATCAAAACGCGGCAATAGGACAAATGGGAGAGAATTATATCTGAACTACAATATAAAAAGAGAGAAGATAAAGCTCAGCGAGCAGGACAAAAGGCTTCTCATGTCACTTGACAAGATAAACACAGGATACTATACAAACAGGCCAAAAGAATTTATGGAAGACAAAGATATTCTTGTTAAAATAAATTCGTTTTTGAGGCAATCTGATGTGGCGCCTCTTAGTCTAAATGAACGCAGCTATGAGATTTTCAGTTACGAAAAGGCTATAAAAAATCCAGTTAAAAGGACCCGTGTGCAGGAAGTGCTTTATAGGATTAAGGCAAATGAAAGCATCTTCAGATATGTGGACAATGGGACACCATTACTGAGTTTTGTTTATCCTGAATTCTATATAAAAACATCAAGAAGGATTTTGATTATTGAAAACCTCGATACTTACTGGAGCATGCATAGAGCTTTATCCAATGTAGTCCACAATATCGACATGCTCATTTTTGGACAGGGTTACAGTGTTACGAGCAACTTGAAGGGCTGCCTTTTATATGATATTAACAGTCGGGATATAATAAATTATTATGGTGACTTGGATTTAGAGGGTGTAAATATATTTTTAAAGCTAAAAGCAACATATTCGGATTATAACATAGAGCCGGATGTTGAATTTTATCGCTTGCTGCTTGATATCGCAAAGGAAAACGGTGCAAAAAAGAGTGAATCCAATGAGCAGGTAATGCTAAGCAAAGAAGAACTCGCCCCATTTCTTCTTTATTTTGACAACGAGGATGAGCAGCATCTTATAACGGAAATACTGCTGAATCGAAAATATATACCGCAGGAAGCAGTGAATTACTCCATACTTGTTGAGAAACTGAAAGGAGGATGTGAGTGAATAAGGACTATATCAAAACAATGCAGAACACGATAAATGAATGCGACGCCAGGATGTCAGCTCTTAGAAAATTCAAACCTTTCTTTGAGGTAGACAGGCTGAATAATTATTCACAGAAATACAAGGAATATGACATGGGTGTTATTTGTATGGCATTCATCTCGTTCATGTTCTATGAGGGAAAGTTGAAAAGCAGAGATCTGACATTTGACGACTTGAATGATTTTCTTGGAGAAATTGTTGAAAATTTTTATGGCCAGCGCTTGGAAAGTGAGGAGATAAAAGAATTTACATCTTATTGTATCGATAAGATGGGCAATGATGGATTCGGTTATGAGTGCAACCATTACAGCCCGATTGAGAAGAAGGTCGATGATCGAGGAAATTCGGTAAGATACATTGAAAGCACTTTTAACCATAAGACGGAAGGGTTTAATTATTATTTGACAACGGAGGCTATTGATTTCTTCTTGCAAACCAAAGAGTTCGGAGAGGAAAGCAAAGTTACAATACACCTGTTATTGCTAAAGAAACTCATTGAAAACAGTGAATATGAAAGCGCTCTAATAACTTTAAATAATGTTTGTGCAGAGGTTATAAAGCAAATATCAATGGTGTTTGATATTGAAAGTGTTTTGCTATATGGAGGAAAGTCGGGATATGAGGCCTACATCAAATATATTGAAACAGGAAATAAACGCTTTTTAGATGAGAAAGTGCTTTTTGCTGAAACGGTTCAGGAAATCACAAACCTGAGAGAAGGATATGCGGATAAGGTCAGCAAGGAAGAGCTTGGAGAAAAAGAAATGAATGCGATGATATGCCTTGATATGATGGACATAGAGCTGAAAAGGGTTGTGGAAATACATCAAAAACTTCTTAAAACAATTGGAATGTTAACGAAAAGAGCAGGGGAAATTCAAAGGGGGAATATGGCAAATCTCTTAAAAGTGAACTTTAATTTTTCCGTATTTTTAGATTCTGTTGCGAAAAAGAATGATGCAAGTATTCTTTCAGGCTTTGTTTTGCCATTGCTGAATATGAATATCAAAAAGACTTTTCCGCTTGAGAAGATAGATGACATGCTTCTTTTGAACAATATTCCAGATGCTGAGGAAACTATAACTGATGCAATTGACGATGAAGTCCTGGAAGAGAGGATTTTGTTCAAAGATGAATTAAGAGAGAGAGTGATAGCAAACTATGCACATATATTTGAAATAATATATTCTCAACTTACAGATAAAGAAAGTATTGATATAGAATTTCTTATCAGGGCAGATAATGTAGATCATAATACAGTATTAAATCCTGACTTTGTTAGCTTCATTGTTGATATGAAGAGGAATACCAAAGCAGATGTCCTTTCAAAAATGCAAAAAAGTGATGATAAACCAAACTTGATTGATGCTGCTATGGAAAGATTCCGTCAAAGCAGTACAGGAAATAAATACGACAGTAGAAAGCTTGGCATCAAGGTCCTTAGAAATGAATATATCGAAATTTCTGATGGATTTGAGATCACAAATGTAGAGTTTACTTTGATACGATAGGGGTGGAATTTTGGACGCTAATATGAAAAAGGCACTTGAAATATTTGCGATACTTGTCAAAGGGGAAAGTATCAATGAGGTTGTCAATAACGATCTATATAATGAATATAGACTTAATAGCAGTATACAGATAGACCTTGAAGAGATATTAAATGCGTTTGACTTAAATCTGTACAGTTATGATCAAGCCGGCTTATTTGTATCAGCTGGAGTAGATAACAAGGTATTTGGCTTTACAAACGATGAGTTGAAAAGCCTTTTAAAGCTGAAGAGGAATGAACAGCTGTATCTTTGCTACTTCATAATCTATTCTACAGTAATGTTTTTCTATATACAGAGTGGTTTTAAAACAAATGTAAAATATATAAAACCTTCCCAGGTCGTTGATAAGGTTGAGGAAAAACTGATGGCAGTTCAAAACAAAGATAATGAAGACAACACTGATAAAAGCTTCAAAATCCTATATAAGATATGGAGAAATCTTCCGCTCTCAAATACTGCAAATAAGGACAAAATAAATGAGGATGATAATTCTATAGAAACCAAAATCGGATTTGTAAATAAAACTTTGAAGTTCATGGTTTCTCACAACCTGCTTTTAAGAAATAAGGACATGGGAGTTTATGTGCCAACGCCTAAATTAGAAGCAGCAATTGACAGCTATTTTAATGAGAGGGATGTAAAAAACTCACTGATGGAGCTTTTGGAAGATGACCAGAAGACGGATGAAGACTATTTGGAAGGAGGGCTATAGGATGCCAAGTATCAACAGAATAAGAATTTTCAATGTTTTTTACAATGATAGAAAAGATTATTTTGAAGATCTTCAATTGAACGCATTCGGAGACGATATGCTCATAGAAATGTTCAATGGAGGTGGTAAGTCGCTGATATTACAATGCATTGCTCAAACGGTGCTGCCAAATTCAATGATTCAGGATGAATGGGAATTCAAGAAACTTTTTTCAAAGACGAACAACAATAACAATATACATATAATGGTTGAATGGAATCTTGATGAAGGCATGGAACATAAGTACATGATTGCAGGGTTTTGTGCCTATAAAGATGACAGCAGGGATGACGAAACAAATGACGAGGAAAAGGGAGATAGAATAAAGAATCCCCTGTATTTCAATTATATTTGTTTGTATGATGAGCCAAATCAGTACGACATCGCTGAGTTTCCGCTCTTACAACGCGATTCTGAAAACCGAACAGTTTCCAAAATGAATCATAAAGACCTCCGCAGGCTTTTGAGAAGTATAAAGTCGGACAAATATTATACTGAGATTTTTGACACTACAAGAAATTGCCATCAAAGGCTTTCCCAGTATTATATCAATCCTGTTGAGTGGGATATATTGAGAGAAGTAAATGCTGATGAGAAATTTGTCGCGAAGGTTTTTAGAGAGAAAAAGACAGCTAAAGATTTTCTTTTAAAGTTTCTTGTCCCAAAGGTAGAGAAATGCTA
>RRZT010187085.1_pt1 | contig 13761 bp, 11 predicted proteins | sample 2165551 | NCBI WGS metagenome assembly RRZT01 (sample SAMN10456910, study PRJNA506462) | wastewater metagenome | biome: wastewater; feature: sludge; material: wastewater sludge; isolation source: wastewater sludge with Escherichia coli K12::gfp cells carrying plasmid... | place: USA: Moscow, Idaho... | reverse complement strand
CTATCACAGCAATCTTCAATTTTGGATTTTCACGTTGCAGAAACCAATAAATACCACCATAATTTTTAGAATGATAGTCTCCATTATAATGCAAAAATAAGTTTCCTTGTTCAAAATTATTCAGAATAGACTCCGCCATTGTAGCATCTTTTAATGCTTGCGCTGCGACAAATTGCTTTGCTTTTTCGCCAGCATGTTCGCCCATCATACTCACCATTTCTGGATATCCTGGCGCTTTATAATCTATCGTTAATGGTAATTTTACCATCAAGTTTTTTTCTTCGTTAGAGATTGTATCTAAACTTGATAATCCGCTTTTAGCAACATAAGAAGCGTACTTCCTGGTTACATTTGTTGCAACAAATTTTAATTGAAAATCTTTTGCAAAATCAACCAAAGGTTTATAATCTGTCGTATAGTTCTGCCATAGTTTGGTATTGTTCTGAAATTCTTTTTCTGTAGTCTTACCCGAAATATAAGCAGATAAGTTACTCTGTTGATGACGCTCAAACATTTCTGCACCAAGAATCAATTGATTCTTTTTTATCTGATACAATGCTTTTGTAGTTTGTAATTGCAACCAATGATTAACAGCATTATTATGATGCTCTCCAAATAGAACAACATCATATTTGGACAACTCTTTTATCATTGTACCAAAATCAACTTGTCGCTCTTTCTTGTTATAAATTTGATAATTCTTTAGTTCTTGCGCAGTAAGATTGAGCGCAAAAAAAGTAATTAAAAAGCAAATAATCTTCCTCATTCAATTTCAATTAATCCTTGATTGTAACAAAATAACAAAAAACAATACATATTAAGTATATAAAAATTCATCTACTATGAATAAAGTTCTTGAAATAAACCAACTTACAAAACGCTTTGGCAGTTTTACTGCTGTTAATGACATTAGTTTTTCTGTAGAAAAAGGAAATGTTTATGGACTGCTTGGTCCGAATGGTAGTGGAAAATCTACTACTTTAGGAATGATACTTAACGTTATTAATCCTACAAATGGTTCATGGAAATGGTTTGGTGAAGAACCAAATACAAATTCGCTAAAAAAAATTGGTGCTATTATAGAAAGTCCAAAATTTTACCCTTATTTATCTGCTCAAAAAAATCTTGAGATTGTTGCAGATATCAAGGAAGCGGATTATAGTAAAATTGACGAAAAACTTGAATTAGTTGGACTTTTATCTCGTAAAAAAGACAAGTTTCAGCATTATTCTTTAGGTATGAAGCAGCGTTTGGCAATTGCTGGCGCTTTACTTAATGATCCTGAAGTATTAATTCTTGACGAGCCTACAAATGGATTAGATCCGCAAGGAATTATCCAAATTAGAGAGTTAATTATAAAAATTGCGGAGCAAGGAACGACAATCATTTTGGCAAGTCACTTATTAGATGAAGTAGAAAAAGTGTGTTCGCATGTTGTTGTACTTAATCAAGGTAAAATGCTTTATGCAGGTTCGGTAGATCAAATGAATTCGAGCTTTGGTACTATAGAAGTTTCAGCAAGCAATATGGAAAGTTTAGAATATACATTGAAAACACTTCCTTTTGTAAGTAAAGTAACAAAAAACAACTCGAAACTTGTAGCCGTTTTAAGCGAAGAAAAAGATCCTGCGGAAGTAAATAAATTATTGTTTGAACAAGGAATTATCGTCAATCATCTTGTAAAACGTAAAGAATCTTTAGAGCAACAATTCTTCCAATTAATTCAAAACCAAAAAAACTAAGCCATGAATAGATTATTAAAAATAGAATGGAATAAAATATTCTACAACAAAGGAACGCGAATTTTTATCATTTTATATTTCGTGATGATTCTGTTAATGGGAGCATTTTTACCCAATTTCAAACCCAATTTTAGTGGTCCTGGTGGAGTTGAAATAAATTTTAATTTTATAAAACTTGGAGCTTTAGACTTTCCTGCTATTTGGCATAATATCACTTATTTAATTGCATACGGAAAATTCTTTTTAGCTATTATTGTGATTAATAATATTACAAACGAATATTCTTTCGGAACTTTCAAACAAAACACTATTGATGGTTTAACGAAAACAGAATTTTTAAATACAAAAGTGTTGATGAATTTAGCAATTACGCTTTTATCGTCATTATTGGTTGCAGTTTTGGTTTTCACTTTAGGCTCTATCTTTAGCGAAAAATTTGACTTTGTAAATGGCATTGAATTTTTAGCAGGATATTTTGTAGAGATATTTGCTTACATAATTTTTGCTATGTTTTTATCTTTTTTATTAAAGAAAAGTGCTTTTGCAATTCTTTCTTTAATTGTCCTAAACATTACAGAATCTATCTTAAAAGGTGCCGAATTTTTAGTGAGATTCCGAACTAACCCTTCAGAAGGTAAAGACGCTACATTTTTTACAGATTATTTACCATTGAACTCTAATTCAAAAATAATCGATTATCCTTCTATGGATATTAGCGAAGCGATGATGGGAGGTAAACTTTTTACTGCTGATCATGTACAATGGGAGTTTTTTGGAATCAGTGTATTTTACATTATTCTTTTCTTAGGATTATCATTATTTATTATCAAGAAAAGAGATTTATAAATAACTTTTGATAAAATAATAACATAAAAAAAGCCTCCAAATTTTGGAGGCTTTTCTGTATTTATATCTTAATGGCTACTTTTTACATTAAATAATTTCTTAAAAGTTGTCACCAACGCAACAACTATTAAACCAGCTATAATTGCTACTACAATTTCGCTAATCATTACTGGAATATTTGTTGGTAAATGATGATGAATATATTCAATATTATGAACAAATATTTGTCCAGAAACCATCAACAAAGCAATTGTACCAACAAAGCCTAATATTTTGATTACAATAGGCAAAGCCTTTACCAATAAGTGTCCTAACGAAGAAACAGCACCTTTATCATTTGATACTTTGATTAATTTATAACCAGCATCGTCCATACGAACTATCAAAGCTACAATACCATAAACACCAACTGTTGCAATAATTGCAATTGCCGAAACAGTAAGTATTTGTATCATCCAAGGTTCTTCCAAAACTGTACTCAAAGCAATAATGACAATCTCTATCGATAAAATAAAATCAGTTGTAATTGCAGATTTCACTTTTGACTTTTCAGAGACTTCTTTCTTTTCCTCTTTATGATCTTCTTCTATTACTTCTTTTCCTTTTTTGGCACGATGAAAAATAAATTCGATAATTTTTTCAACTCCTTCAAAAGCCAAATAAAATCCACCAACAATCAAAACGTATTTTACTGCATCTGGCAAATAATGATTAAGCAACAAAACAATTGGTACAATAATTAACTTATTAATGAAAGAACCTTTTGTAATTGCCCATAAAACAGGAATCTCTCGTGAAGATAAAAAACCTGTTGCTTTCTCTGCATTTACGGCTAAATCATCACCTAAAATTCCAGCTGTTTTACTTGCTGCAACTTTACTCGTAACCGCTACATCGTCCATTAAAGCTGCAATGTCGTCTAAAACTGCAAATATTCCTGAAGCCATATTTCTCTTAAAATTTGTGTTGTAAATGTAAAACTATTGATCGATTATTTTTGATTTTCTTTTAAAGTTAAATCACCTAAAGTTCGGAAAAAGTCATCTTCCTCTTCTGTAGCTTCAGCTTTAAAATTCAAGGTCTTTTTATCTTCATCTGTATAAATTAGATAAACGTTTAAACCATCTTGACAAACATCTTTTCCTTTTGTTATTTTCTCTTTAAAATACAAAAAACCCAATTCGTCTTCTTTAATAAACTTAAGCTCTCCACTACATCCTTCTGATGTATAATTAATTAAGTATTTTTTTTCTTTTGTGATGGTTAACTCAACATTAAAAAGTGCGTCAGCCGCTGCTTGATATGCTTCACCAGCATACACTTTTGATTGTGCAAAACTAAATGCACTTACAAATAAAGTTGATACTAAAAGTATGTTTTTCATAGATTGATTATTTCGCGATAAAGTTAAACTAATTCAAAAAAATAACTAAAAAAATATGCCTCATTCCAACACAAAATTTATTATTCGGATTGCTAACGTTATTCATTTTCAAAATCATTAATTTAGCTTTTCTAATTTTCGGAGTATGAATGTATATGATTTAATTGTTGACGATAAAGAAGAAATTTCTTTGAATGATGTTTTTTTGGACGATGATAATTTACAAAAAGTAAAGCAACTTGTCAAAGAACATAGATATATAGAGGAATTGAACAAATATAATTTACCTGTTAACAACAAAATTTTATTACATGGTTTTTCTGGTTGCGGAAAAACAACAACAGCAAAAGCAATTGCTCATGAAATCGGAAAACCTATACTGATTCTTAATCTTAGTAACATTGTTTCGTCTCGAATTGGTGAAACTTCTCAAAATATTCGAATGCTTTTTGATAAAGCTGCACGAGAAAAAGCCATTTTATTTTTAGACGAATTTGATCAAATTGGGAAAGCGCGCGGAAATGATGATAAAGATGTTGGAGAAATGCGACGATTAGTCAACACGGTGATTCAGTTGATTGATTATTTGCCCCAAAATTCCTTGTTAATTGCAGCTACAAACCACGCTCATATCATTGATGTTGCTCTATTGAGAAGATTTCAGTTAAAAGTTGATTTCAAAATGCCAACACCTGAAATGTTAGACGATTATTATGATAAAATTTTAGCTACTTTTCCGGAAGATATTAAGGATTTGAACCGAAAATATGAAATCTCTTTTGCCGAAGCCAAAGATTATGCATTAACAAGTGTAAAATCATTATTGATAAAGAAATTAGAACAACAAGAATTATCTAAAGTAACGGATTAATATGGAAGATGAAAGAATTTATTTTAGAGAATTAGAAGAATCGGATGCAAATCGTTTGTTCGAAATTTACTCAAATGCAGAAGCCATGAAGTTTCGGGAAACTGAACCAATGAAAACGATTGACGATGCTTACAAAATGTTGACTCGTGATAAAGAAATGAGACAAACATCGTATGAATTTCGCTTTGCAATTATAGAGAAAAAATCAGACATTTTAATCGGAACAATAATGTATCAACCAGTTGGTGACAAAGCCATTATTGGCTATTCTATTGACGAAAAATTTTGGAACAATGGTTACGGAAGTTCTGTTGTAAAAATTATGATAAATGAATTGATTTCTAAAAAATTCAACCTTTTAGAAGCTTGGGTAAAAAAAGGCAATTTTGCTTCTTGCAAAGTTTTAGAGAAGAATCTTTTTCAATCGATTTCTCAAACTATTTACCCAAATTTAAATCTATATCAATACCGCATTTTCAATTCTTAAGTTTCGCTTAAATTCAATTTTAGTTATCAATAAATTTTACAACACAGCCTAAATTTACATCTGTAAACAAATAGATGTAATGGTTTTCAATATTTTCATATTATTTCTTGGCGCAATATTAGCTTTTTGGATTAGTGCAATTTGTGGTGGTGGAGCAAGTTTGATTCTTATTCCTATACTCAACTTAATTATTCCGACATCAGTTGTACCATTTTCGTTAACAATCGGAACTTTTACAAGTTCTGCTTCCCGTATTGCTGCTTTCCGAAAATCCGTACATTGGAAAATCTTTTTTTGGTTTGTACCTTTCTCAATTCCTGCAGTTTTGTTAGGTGCATTTTTAATCAAATACATCGATCCCATTTACTTGCAATTGATCGTTGCAGTATTACTAATTGCCAATGTTCCTCAATTATTCTTAACTAAAAAAGAACAGAATAAAGAAGAAAAACCTTCGCCAAAGTACATTTTAGCAATTGTTGGTTTTTTAGCTGGATTTGTTTCTGGAATTACAGGCGCAATTGGTTTATTATTTAATCGATTTTACTTGAAATATGGTTTAACAAAAGAAGAAATCATTGCTACTCGAGCTGCAAACCAAATTATTTTGCATTTAATCAAACTTGTTATCTACATTATTCTTGGTTTATACTCAAAAAACGCCTTGTTACTTGGTTTAGCAATAGCTTTGGCTTCTATCGTTTCGTCATATACAGTTAAATATATCTTACCTTTTTTCAGCGATTTTATTTTCAGAAAAGTGGGATATGCTGCGATGGTGATTTCTGGTATCACACTTTTTTATACAAGTTCTCAGAAAATAATCAATCAAGATAATGTGCACATTTCTACAATCGAAAAAGGAGATGAGAACCAAACAACATTAAAATGGAGAAATAGTGATTTTGTGTTAGAATATTCATTGGATGGTGAATTTGAAGTAGAACGTCCTATTCATCCAAACGAATTGCCTGAAAATTTATTAAAAAAATACAATGAATTGTTACCAAATTACGATAAAGTTCATATCGAAAAAGTATTCAGAATTGGAGAAGATAGTTATGAATTTTATTGTTACAAAGGCAATAAATTAACCAAATTAAAGTTCGATTAGTATCTAAAAACGAACCTTTGTATCAATTTTAAAAATAATAACAATTCCTTTTCGTTATTTTTCTTAAGTTTAGTGTCTAAATACTACAAAAAAACATATGATACAAAAAGACACCCCAAAATTAGTCAAAGCTTGGATTTCTTACGATTGGGCAAATTCTGTACATTCATTAGTTATTGCTTCAGCGATTTTCCCAGTATATTACGGGGCTTTAACACTTTCTAATTCAGAAAATCCAACCAAAATATTAGGTCTTTTACCCGAAACTGCATTTAATTTTTCGTTAGCAATTGCCTTTTTTATTGTAATTATCATGTCACCCGTTTTATCATCAATAGCGGATGTAATTGGAAACAAAATCAAATTTTTACGTTTTTTCTGCTACTTAGGCTCACTTTCTTGTATGGGCATGTTTTTTTATTCAGATTCAAGTTTAAATTGGTTAGGATTATTGCTTAATATCACTGCGAGTATAGGCTTTTGGGGAAGTTTAGTATTTTACAACGCCTATTTACCAGAAATAGTTTCGGAAGAAAAAATGGATAAAGTTTCGGCACACGGCTATATGTTTGGCTACATTGGCTCTGTCGTATTACTTACAATTTGTTTGGCGATGATACAATTTGCACCAGAAGAAAAACAAGGCTTTTTTACGCGATTAAGTTTTTTATTGACAGGATTTTGGTGGGTTGGTTTTGGACAAATTGCCTTAAGAACTTTACCAAATAAAAAATTAAACCGCGAAATTCCGAAAGATATTATCAAATCGAGTTTCAAATCTTTGAAAGATACTTTTCATCATCTCAATCAATTCAAAAACTTAAGAATATTTTTAGCTGGATTTTTCTTTTATAGTTTAGCTATGCAAACCATTTTCTTAATGGCCGCTTTATTTGGAAGTTCAGAAATAGGAATGGAATCTTCAGAATTAATTTTAACTATTCTTTTAATTCAAATAGAAGCTGTTTTAGGAGCTTGGTTATTTTCGTTTATGTCTGGTAAAATCGGAAATAAAAAAACATTATTAATCGGTATTTTTATCTGGATTATTACGTGTATTATTGGGTATTTAATCAACAAAAATGATCCAAATGTAAAAACTCAATTCTATATAATGGCAGCAATGGTTGGTTTGGTAATGGGTGGAATTCAAGCACTTTCTCGCTCAACTTACGCTAAATTATTACCAGAAACAGAAGACACAACAACCTATTTTAGTTTTTATGATGTTTTTGAGAAATCTGCCTTGTTTTTAGGTTTAATTATTTATGGATTATTAATTGAATATTCGGGCGGAATGAAATCATCAGCGCTTGCAATGGGTGTTTCGTTTGCCATTAGTTTTGTCATCTTATTATTCTATAAAATGGAAAAAAAATAAAGCTCAAATTGAGCTTTATTTTTTTATAATCTATTTTTCTCCGAACTACTTTTTGACTGTTCTATGTTGAATTTCTTTCCAAAATTATAAGTTATCCCAAAACGATAGTATCGCGCAGATTGTCCTGTATAAACAAATTTTGTATTGTTACTATAACTTGTATCTTGCCAAGCTCGGTCTTTAAAAACATTGCTAAGATTAAGCGAAAACTCCAGTTTTTTAGCAAGAAATAATGCTCTAAAACCTAAAGATGTTCCCCAACCTGCTCTACTTCTTGAGATTCCGTCTATTGATTTTGTTGTATAATTTGTAGTATGATTAAATAAAAACGTTTTGGCTTTATTTAATTCAAGATTATTTGTTAATCGAAATTCTCCCGTAAAACCGTCTAAAGTATAATTCGTTTCTGGAATAATTCCTTTTGTTTTTTTGTAATATAAATCGATTGCTCCATTCATTTTCCACCATTTGAAAAGCTTAAAATTCAAATTTTCGCTTATACCATAACTCTGAGAGTCTGCATAGTTGTACGGAATCCAATTTTGTGTATTTTGATCTGGATCTACAATGACTACTTGACTAATTTCGTTAGTCGAATTGCGATAATATAATGTTGTAACGGCTACATCTTTGTAAGCGTGCTCAAACTCATAATTATACGAGAAAGAAGGCTTTAGATTAGGATTTCCTTGCGCAAAAGAATAAGGCGAGTAAACTGTACGAAACGGATTGAGCTGCGCCATAAATGGACGATCAATTCGACGACCAACGTTTACTGTAAACGAATGACTATCATTTGCTTTGTACATTAAATAAGCTGTCGGAAATAATCCATCATATTTATATGTATCATGTTGATTTGCTTGTGGCGAAAATCCTTTTGCATTTGTATTTTCGTAACGTAAACCTACTTTTGCTGACCATTTTTCTGAAAGATCTTTTTCTACAGAAGTATACAACGCCAATATATTTTCGTCATAATAAAATCCATTGCTTTGATTTGCATCATAAATTGGTGTACCAGAACTTGTGTTAAAGAATTGATTATCGCTATCGTTACTTGTCCAACTGTAGCGTGCTCCGTAATTTAATTTCCATTTATCAATAGGATGTTCCATATCGATATTCAAACTATAATTGTTTGCTTTTTGATCTGATAAACTGCTATTTCCTTGATACAATGAATCGATAATTTGATTTTTACCATCAAAAAAACGATTAGATGTAATACTCGTATTGTTGTTATTAAAATTAACCCAATCAAAATCAAAGGTTAATTTCTTCCCAATTGTATCCATCTTATAAATCACATGATAATTCAGTGTATTGTATTTCGTGTTACTTCGTGATCCACTTCTATCGTTCAGAATGTAACTTAATAACTCATTATTGTCTAAACTATTAACTGTAGTCTTCGTTCCACCAGAACCTTTGCGATTACCTTCATAAAAATCTACCATAAAACCAGTCGTTAATTTATCCGAAATCTGATAATCTAAACCTAATTTTCCGCCAATATTTCTATTTTTTCCACTATTTTTTTCTCTTTCGGTCCAAACTTCTTTCGTTTTTTCAAAATAAATATCAGATTGACCAATACCATCATATTGCCCAAAACCTCCATAAATATTTGACACAAAAGTCCATTTATTTTTACGATAATTAAACGCCGCACTATTGTTCCAATAGGGTTTAATGTAATGTTGCAATGAAGATGATAAACTACCATTCCAAGAATCTTTTTTACCAGATTTTAAAACAATATTAATTATTCCACTATTTCCTGTAGCTTGATATTTTGCAGGTGGATTTGTAATAATTTCGATTTTCTCGATATCATCAGCGCGCAAAGTTTTCAGATAATTCGTTAATTGTTCGCCTGACATTTCTAACAAACGATCGTCAACCATTACACGCATATTACTTTTTCCGATTATTGAAACAACGTCGTTGTCCACTTTAACGCGCGGAGCAAGTTTTAGCAAATCAATTACATCTCCACCTCTTGCGCCTTCAGCCATATCTGCATTAAAAATAATGCGGTCAACTTTTTTTTCTACAAGCTTTTTTTGGCTTTTTACTACAGCTTCTTTTAATGTAATATTTTCATTTTTTGGAACAAGAATAACGCCTAAATCTTGGTTTTGATCAATCAATAATTCAAACGAATGAACCAAGATACCAGCTTCTTCTATTCTGAAAGTATATTTTCCATTCGCTAACGTTGTCAAAAAAAGACCGTTTTCATCTGTAGAAATTTCATCAACAATTTGATTGTCTTTTAGGATAATAATATCCGTTAACGCAACTGGTTTTTGATCCGAATAATGTACAGCTCCTTTATATTGCTGTTGTGCAAAAATAGTTGTGGTGGCGCATAAAAGTATTGGAATAAATAATTTGTTCATATTAAGTGTCATTTCTTAAATGACGCACGATTTATAAAAAAGTTACATCAAAATTGAAACTATTTTCAATTTACTTAAGATTTGAGAATTCAATCCACAAAAAAAGAGCTTAAAATAAAGCTCTTTTTTGTTTGATTTATTTCTAAAAAATTAGATTTCTTTTCTTAAACGTGCAACCGGAATATTAAGTTGTTCGCGGTATTTTGCAATTGTTCTTCGGGCAATTGGATAACCTTTTTCTTTCAGAATCTCGGTTAATTTTTCGTCCGTAAGTGGTTTTCGTTTATCTTCGTCAGCAATTACATCTTGTAAAATACGTTTAATTTCTCTTGTCGAAACTTCTTCTCCATCTTCGTTTGTTAGCGATTCTGAGAATAAATCTTTAATCAAAAAAGTTCCATAAGGTGTCGAAACATATTTAGAATTTGCTACACGAGAAACGGTCGAAATATCCATTCCGATTCTGTCCGAAATATCTTTCAAAATCATTGGTCTAATTTTCGTTTCGTCTCCTGTTAAGAAATACTCTTTCTGAAACTTCATAATCGCTTCCATCGTGTACAATAATGTATTACGACGTTGCTGAACCGCGTCTATAAACCATTTTGCAGAATCTAACTTTTGTTTTACAAACATAACAGCTTCCTTCTGCTCATTCGATTTATTTTCGGTTTTTTTGTACGTATCAAGCATTTCTGCAAAAGCACTCGAAATTTTCAATTCAGGCACATTTCGACCATTCAATGATAATTCTAAATCGCCATCATTGATATTAATTGAAAAATCTGGTGTGATTTGTTCTACAATTTTACTACTACTTGAAAATGATTTTCCTGGTTTTGGATTTAATCGTTCAATCTCCGAAATTGCATCACGTAACTCATCATCATTAACATCATATTTTGCCATGATTTTAGAATAATGCTTTTTGGTAAATGCATCAAATGATTCTGTAATTAATTTCTCTGCTAATTCGACTGCTTCAGTTTCTACTTTATTCTCTAACTGAATCAAAAGACATTCTTGCAAATTACGTGCACCTACTCCAACTGGATCCATGTGCTGTATGTAATTAACCAAAAGATTTTCAACGACATCTGGCGAAGTGTAGATATTTTGAGAGAAAGCTAAATCATCTACCAAAGATTTTACGTCGCGACGCATATATCCATCGTCATCAATGTTTCCTAAGATAAATTCTGCAATCTTAAACTGATCTTCAGTCAATCTATAAGTGTACAATTGTCCCGTCAAAAACTCAATAAAACTCTCTCCTTGTGCATAAGGAACAGATTTATCTTCGTCATCGTCACTATAATTGTTTGTATACGTTTTATAGTTCGGTACATCGTCGTCGCTCAAATAATCATCAATATTGATATCACTTGTATCGATTACTTGTTCGTCGTTATAATCATCATTCTGATTATCCCACTCATCTTGCTCTCCTCCGTAATCTTCATCATATTCAGAAGATTGATCATCCAAGGCAGGGTTCTCTTCCATCTCTTCTTTAACTCGCTGCTCGAAAGCAACCGTAGGAAGCTGAACCAACTTCATCAACTGAATTTGTTGAGGAGAAAGTTTTTGTTGTAATTTGAGATTTAATTCCTGCTTTAACATATTGTGGATTTTGGCTAAAAAAACGGATTTCTCCTAAATATACATTATTTAAGAGAAAATCCGTGTAAATATTTTGATTAAAATTCTGCGTTATTTGGTGTTCTTGGGAAAGGAATTACGTCACGAATGTTCCCCATTCCTGTTACGAATAATACTAAACGCTCTAATCCTAAACCGAAACCAGAATGTGGTACAGAACCGAAACGTCTTGTGTCGCGGTACCACCATAATTCTTCTTTATCGATTCCGAATTTATCCATTTTTTCGTCTAAAACTTCTAAACGCTCTTCACGTTGAGAACCTCCGATGATTTCTCCGATTCCTGGGAATAAAACGTCCATTGCTCTTACAGTTTTTCCATCTTCGTTCATACGCATGTAAAATGCTTTGATTTCTGCTGGATAATCAAATAAGATAACTGGTGTTTTGAAGTGTTTTTCAACTAAATAACGTTCGTGTTCTGATTGTAAATCAGCTCCCCAACCTTCGATTGGATATTTAAATTTACCTTTTTTGTTTGGTTTAGATTCTTTTAAAATCTCAACTGCTTCAGTATAGCTTAAACGAATAAATTTATTGTTTAACACATATTCTAAACGTTCGATTAATCCTAACTCTGAACGTTCAGCTTCTGGTTTTTGTTTTTGTTCTTTGTCAAAACGCTCTGCTAAGAAGTTTAAATCATCTTTACAGTTTTCCATTGCATAAGAAATCACGTATTTCATGAAATCTTCTGCTAAATCCATATTTTGATCTAAATTGAAAAACGCAATTTCTGGTTCAATCATCCAAAACTCGGCTAAGTGACGAGAAGTATTTGAATTTTCTGCACGGAAAGTTGGTCCGAAAGTATAAATCTTTCCTAATCCCATTGCTGCAGTTTCTCCTTCTAACTGTCCCGAAACCGTTAAATTTGTTGACTTACCAAAGAAATCTTGTGTAAAATCTACTTTTCCTTCTTCGTTTTTAGGTAAATTCTCTAAATCTAAATTTGTAACGTGAAACATTTCACCAGCTCCTTCTGCATCAGAACCTGTAATAACAGGCGTGTTGATGTAAACAAAACCGTTTTCGTTGAAGTATTTGTGAATACCGAACATTAACGAGTTACGAACGCGCATAATTGCACCAAACATATTGGTTCTGAAACGTAAATGAGCTTGCTCACGTAAAATCTCTAAACTGTGTTGTTTTGGTTGTAAAATTGTTCCTTTCAATTCTTCTGAAGGTGCAACTCCTAAGATTTTGATCTCTTTTGCAATAATCTCAATTTCTTGTCCTGCTCCTTCACTTTCTACCACTTCTCCTTTAATTCTTAAAGAAGCCGCTGTAGAAATTTGTTTTATAATTGACTCGTCAAAATTTTCGAAATCTACTACTACCTGAATATTATTAATTGTAGAACCATCATTTAACGCGATGAAACGATTACTTCTGAATGATCTTACCCATCCATTTACAACTACTTCTTGTAATAACAAATCTTTGCCTTTTTCTAATAAGGCCTTAATTCCGTACGATTGCATAATTTTTTAATTTATCCTTACAAATTTAGTTAATATTTGAAGTTATAAAAATTATAGGCATAATTTTTGCGAATAAATTTCAACCAACCTAAAAATCCTTTACAATTTCAATGAAAATGTAAAGGATTTTTGATTTTAGTTTATTTTTTGAAGTAAAATTATTCATTTATGAGATTCTGAAAACAAGTTCAGAATGACAAAATCCATTTTCTACAAGAAATTCAAATTCACTGTTAATTTTAAATAGAAATTATCTTGAAATTTATCTTCTGTATAAGCTCCTAATCTGTAGAAAGCACCTAATCCAAATGATTTGAACAATATATTATTCACTTCTATCCCTGTTTCGTGGTAATAATTATTTAATGTTTTGAAGTTT
>RRZT011867844.1_pt1 | contig 13762 bp, 9 predicted proteins | sample 2165551 | NCBI WGS metagenome assembly RRZT01 (sample SAMN10456910, study PRJNA506462) | wastewater metagenome | biome: wastewater; feature: sludge; material: wastewater sludge; isolation source: wastewater sludge with Escherichia coli K12::gfp cells carrying plasmid... | place: USA: Moscow, Idaho ... | reverse complement strand
TTCTTTGGCATCAATCAAGCGTTGTTTTTCAGTTTGGATTTGCTTAAGCAGGTCGCTTGCTGTACCATCGGCTTTGGGGTCTTGGGTGGTGAGTTTGCCTTCAATAGCAGCTTGAAGTAAAGACGCTTTCATACGGCTAGGAAAAGCGGTTTGCATAGCGTGAAGTTTATTTTCATCAGCTTGCAGTCGCTCAAGCTGTGGCAAGATTTGCGCTAATTTGCTAATAATTCGTTGCTGTTCTGCTAATGGAGGCAGTGGGATTAGTCTTTCTCTTAAATTGCTTTGAGTAATTTGATTAATTGTGGTTGTGCTAATTCCATCAAAATCGCTTCTAAATAATGGAGAACTTAAAAAATAATATATATATTCATTCAAATTAGAGCGAAAGATAGCCATGAAAGCACCAAAACTGAAACCCTCATTTTGGATAATGGCTGCCTTACCTACAAGATTTTTACTTCCATTTCTAGCACAAATAAGCAAATCACCTTTATGACACATTTTTGAAGATGGAACATCCCCTTTTACTCTAACAACGTCAGATAAATCAATTTTACCTTTTTGAATATTACCTGACCTTAAGACAATCGTACCTTCATTTGATAAATCAGACTTATCATAAGTTAAACCAATATTAGTTTCACCGATATCACCCAATCTCACCCAAACCCAATTATTCGGAATATCAAACGGCAAATCATTTTTATCAATCGCTGGCAATGCTTTTTCTCTTTTGATCTCGCCAGCCGCGATTAACCGCTGTTTTTCTGCTTGTATCTCTGCTAATAAATCTCGAGCATCGCCATCTTCGGCAGGATTTTGCGTGGTCAATTTACCTTCAATCGCTGCCTGTAATACTGACTTACGCATCTTATCCGCCAATAACACGGTATTGGCAGCCTTTTTTTTGTAGTTTGCCATTGGTTATTCCTCGCCTACCGAATCTTCTGTAACCACCTTGTCAATCAAATCTGCCTTGACCAAATCAAGCCCAATCAAATTAGCAATTTGAGTCAACTGCTCATCAATCCGGCGATTTAATTCATCTCGCTGTTCATGAAACGTGCGTATGGTATCTTCGGGACTTAAGACTTCTTCTTCAATGGTCGGATAGCCGCACAAATCGAGGTCATACGTCACTTTGGTTTCAGTGATAGTCTCGGTGCTACCGTCTTTTTTGGTGACCAGTTTTTCGTCGGTGACTTCGGTTTTTAACTCATCAGGGGTAAAGGCTTTGGCTTTGTAGGTATCGGTATCCGTGTCTTTGATCTCCACACGGTTTTGCCACCAGTCGATTGCCTCAGCAAAATGCTCAATCTTCATCGGTTTGGTTTTGGAAAAATGTTTTTGCTCGGCTGGCATGTCGAGACGATAAAACCAAACTTGCTCAGTTTTTTTACTGTTGTCAAAAAATAATACGTTGGTAGTGATACTGGTATAAGGTGCAAACACGCTCGCTGGCAAGCGGATAATCGTGTGGAGGTTAAAATCCTCAATTAAGCGTTTTTTAATTGCTGATTTTGCCCCATCGGTACCAAATAAGAAGCCGTCAGGAATAACCATCGCGCAGCGTCCGCCGCCGTCTTGGATTTTTTTGAGGCGATACATCGCTACCGACATAAACAAATCAGCGGTTTCTGAGGATTGAAGCTCGTTTGGAAAGTTATTTTTAATATTTTCGCCTTCTGTGCCACCGTAGGGTGGATTCATAATGACGATATCAAAGCGTTCATTATCCTCCAATTCACGTACATTACGCTCTAGGGCATTACCGTGATAAATCTGCGGATTGTCGATATCGTGCAACAACATATTGGTGACAGCGAGCATATAAGGTAGCGGTTTTTTCTCGATGCCATATACGCTGGCTCGTAGTTGGTGTTGCTGGGTAATGGTTTTGGCTTTTGGGGTCAAATGCTTTAACGTTGAGGTTAGAAAGCCACCGGTACCGCAAGCGAAATCTGCTACCTGTTCGCCCAATGTTGGGTCAATTATTTGCACAATAAAATCGGTTACTGCCCTTGGGGTATAAAACTCGCCAGCATTACCGGCACTTTGCAAGCTTTTGAGAATGGTCTCATAAATTTCACCAAACGCATGACGGTCGCCGTAGTCCTCAAAGTTGATATCGTTGATTTCATTAATCACTTGACGTAGCAAGATACCATCTTTCATAAAATTACTGGCATCTTCAAACATCGTCGGCACAATAGCTTGACGGGGCGTTGTTTTATCAGTAATTGGTATGTTTTTTAACGTCGGTATGACATCGTTATTAATAAAATTGAGCAGCGCATCACCGGTGGGTGCTTTACCGTCTTTGTTATCGACCGCCCAATTTCGCCAACGCATATTTTCCGGGATGATAGATTGATATTCTTCCTCGGTATCTTCAAGCTCCCATTCTTGTTCTTTGCTATCGTAAATCTTTAAAAATAAAAGCCATACCATCTGCTCAATACGCTGGGCATCACCATTAATACCACTATCACCACGCATAATATTTTGAATACTTTTAACAAAGCTACCAATACTCATAAAACAACCTATTGTTGGAAAAATTTATAAAATAACGCTGACTATGCCGCTGAATCAAAACCATACAACATGGCTTGTAATTGTTTAATCGCTTGTTTATAGCCTAGCTTGCCGCCAAACTCTTTGACAATTTGCACTTGCGTACCAATGCTATCAAATGGCTTGGTTTTCAATACAATCATATCTTCAAAAGGTTTGATACCTTCGTCTTTATATTTATCAAGCAAAGCATTTAGTACCTTTTGGCAGGTTTCATCATATTGATGCAGATAGCCACGCTTTTTAACTTGATTGGCTCGTTCGGCTCGGCTTAATGGGGGCTTATCATAGGCAATATGCAGTATCAAATCAAATGGGTCTAAATCATGCCTACCTGCCAAATCTTCTAACACTTCAAAAAATACGCCGTTGTTTTCAAGCTCGTCGATGATGGCTTGTTTCTTATCGGCATCTTGCCAAGCATGGATAAAATCATCGAGACTGGCATATTCCTGCAAAATGTTGCGGCGGCTGTAGTCTTTTAGACTTTCGGTAACCAATTTGCCATTGGCGTCATAAAATTGCACATGTTCTTTGCTAATCTCAATCGGAACGCCTTTGACATAAACTTTGCGTGGTGGCGGTGGTTGGGGTGGATCAAATATTGGTGGCTCGCCTGTTGTTCCACCAGTGGGTTCATCATTAGGTGGCTGCCCCTCCCCTTTCTCACCTTCATCTTCGCCTTTATCATCACCACTATTAGGCGGTACTTCAATAATTTGCACTGGCTCACCATCAAAGTTTGGATCGGCAAATAACTTGGTCACATTGCGAAAATCCATAATGGTAAAAAACAGCTTACCGTGTTTTTCATTAAGCCGTGTGCCACGACCAATAATTTGCTTAAATTCAGTCATCGAACCAATATTACTATCAAGAACAATCAACTTGCAGGTTTTGCAATCTACACCTGTGGTCATTAACTTGGAGGTGGTAACAATGGTTGGGAAGGTTTCATTGACATCAATAAAGTTATCGAGTTGGTCTTTGCCTTCTTTATTATCGCCTGTGATACGCATAACGTACTTAGGATGATCTTTAACGATATCAGTGTTTTCATTGACCATCGCTTGTCGCATCCGCTCGGCATGTTCGATATCAACACAAAATATGATGGTCTTGGCATAGCGGTCATTGTCTTTTAACCATCGGGTAATACGCTTGGCAACCGTAATTTCACGCTCATTTAGCACGATGTTTCGGTCAAAATCTTTGATATTATATTCTCTATCTTCGACCAATTTTCCTTCGATATCTCTCGTTCCTGCTTCGGGTCGCCAGCCCTCAAGGTCTTTATTGAGTAACACACGCATAACTTTGTAGGGAGCCAAAAAGCCGTCCTGGATGCCTTGTTTTAAACTATAAGTATAAATAGGTTCACCAAAATAGTAGGTACTACTCGCCTCTTTGGTTTCGGTAGGCGTGGCGGTCAATCCCAAATGAGTTGCTGTACTAAAATAATCAAGTACACGCCGCCATAGTGATTCCTCTTTGGCACTGCCACGATGACACTCATCGACGATAATTAAATCAAAAAACTCGGGCTTAAACTGGCGGAACGGTTCCTCGCCCTCCTCGCCAGCCAACTGTTGATAAAGGCTCATATAAATTTCATACGAGCTATCTAGCTCCTTACCTTGCACTTTGGTAATGATTTTTTCAAACGGCTTAAAATCATTTTGCATGGTTTGGTCAATTAGGATGTTACGGTCAGCAAGAAACAATATTTTCTTTTTTATCCCGGTTTGCATCAATCGCCAAATAATTTGAAAGGCAGTGTAGGTCTTGCCTGTCCCTGTGGCCATCACCAACAAAATACGGTCTTGTCCCTTAGCGACTGCCTGTACCGTCCTATCAATCGCAATGCGTTGATAATAGCGCGGCTTTATGTTTTTGAAACGGTCAAAATAGTAAGGCTGCTTAATAACCTGTTCTTGTATAGGGGACAGCTTTTTAGCATTCGCATAGCGTTGCCATAACTGCTCAGGCGTAGGAAATTCATCCATTGTTAGATTGGTTTCTTTACCTGTCAATAAATCACGTTCAACGAAGCCGTAACCGTTGGAGGAATAAGCAAATGGAACATCAAGAATCGACGCATAATCAATCGCTTGCTGCAAACCATCACCCACACTTTTATAGCCTTTTTTGGCTTCGACGATGGCTAATGGGGTTATCAAATTGGCAGCTGTTAGAAGGTAGTCACATTTTTTACCCTGACCACGCTTAACGATATTGTTTTGTACCAAAACTTGACCATCGGTAAAATAATATTCCGTGAAAATCTGCTCTGTTTTCCACTGTGCTTTCATTAACGCTGGGTCAATATGACGCAAGCGCATATCACTTTCGCTTAAAACTCGCATAGCTGTTGCTAACCTGTAGGTTCTCTTAGTCAATTTGAACTTAAGATAGCATATTAAATATTTTTTTGCTAAAAACTACATCATAGTAAGGATTAAGAAATATCAAACCATATTTCCAGCACTTACCTATTAAATCTGATATTCTTTGATTTTGTTCTCTAAATCACTTTGAATAATTAAAGGAAGTTTATGAAAAAACTATTTAGTTTATTAACTTTATCCATTATTAGTGTTTCATCATTTGCCAATCAAAATATTGCCAATGATAAGCAGATGGATAAATATTTAACAGGCTATGCTAAAGAAGCCGCTCAATATCAAACATGCGGTGAATACGATATGGTAGATATTGCAAATGTAGGTATTTATTTTGATGAAGTTGTTACGCCAGCTTATTCAAAAATTCTAAGCAAACGGTACGGATCAGAAAGCAAAGCGGCAAAGGCAATAGTTAATCGTCTTGATAAAATGACTAAAGCTGAACAAAAAAAGCTGATTGCGTCAGGTGTTCCAAGTGGTATGTGCGAAAATCTTTTAAACTCACACAACAAATAAATTAACCCCTCAACAAGGAGGGGTTAATTAATGAAAATATAATTTTTTGGTTAACCAAGTATCGCTTTCAAGAAATTCATACCAGTAATACTTGATAGTACGTCATTGACCCAAAAGAAATTAAACGCCAATGCACCAAAAACGAAGAAACCCAATACCCTACCCATCCCTTGATTGCTTGTACCCTGAGATATTTGCCACCAGGTCACAAAACCACGATAGAAAGCTAATAAGCCTATTAAAGCCATCAAACTTTGAATTAGCCCTTTAGTGAGGCTTTGTATTTGGCTGGCTGTGGGATCAGGATTATAGCTTCCCACGCTATAGTTCTGAACAGCGTCGGTTGAGCCTGTTAAAATCGCACTAAATAATGTGGCTGGCAAAAGGTTTAATGCCAGGACGAATAATGCCCCGGCAATAAATAGCTGAAACCAGGCACTCGCCATCGTTGGTTGCGCCTGTGATGGAAATAGCTTATTCATTTGGCCATTGCTATGAGCCGTTGTTAAACCCCATATATTAAGCAAGGCAATTATTGTCCAAACCACTGCCACCGCCATTATAAAATAGCGCAAGAATACAAATAGGTAGCCTAACGAGGCTACTACATTGTAGAGTATTAAAAAAGCATTGGGTGTATTCATCTTTATTTTTTAACTCAAAAATGGTTTATTTGCGCGTGACCATAACAATGCCGGTATCTTCTTTTAACTCAGCGACGCGTAATTCAGTATTTGGGATAACAGACCCCACTTCTAATGAGTATAACGCACCTGTTTTGGTGTCTCGTACCCAAGCTCTGCCACCTACTATCGCCTCTGTGTGTAGGCCAGTTGATTTTGGCAGCATGGTAGCGCGTAGTCTTTCATTCGCTGTTGGGCTATCTTCAAGCTTTTGAATGATATGGGTCATACCTTTCTCTTGCTGCGCTAATTGTTTTTTCAAATCAGCATTTTCAACTTGTAAGTTATGGTTCCAGTCACGAAGATTTTGGATTAATGACATATAGCGTTGACGCTGCTCCTCTGTCATATCAATGACTTTGGGTTCAATTTGTTGATTTTGTTCTTTCGCTGGAGCTGGCAAGCTGATGATGCCATTGTTTAACTGAGTGGCAATATCTTGAGCGGTTTGGTTCTCGATAGCTAAGATATCATTTGGGTCACTGATAGCGACACGGTTACCGGCCACTGGATCAAGATGATAAATTTGTTGATAAGCCCCTCGTGGCTCAGTGGGGTATTCCTGCATTAATTTAGCTTTCTGACTTTCACGAATACCATTAACCACCGTAAAGTATTCAGGTGAATTAGGGGTCATTTGTGTGCCGCTTGGTGAAACTAAAATGCCACCCTGATTGTATGGCGAGCTATCAATCGCTTTTTTAATAGATTCATCAACAAGGCTATCAAAAGGCTGTGGCTGAAAATACCAACCGTTTGGGTTGTTTTCAAAACTCGCTAAATACGGCGGTGGCTGTGTTGTCACAGGTTCCGGTACTGACGCAACCATTGTGGCATCTTTGGCCGGTGCTTTCTTTTTGGAATTATCTGCTGGCATTAACAAGAAGATGGCTAACCCAATAAACAGCAATATAAAACCTGCCCCTACACCATAAATGATGTAGTTCATTGTTTTTTCTTGCTTACTAGGCTCTTTAACCGCCTTTAAATCCGTTGTTTTAGTGTTAACTACCGTTTCTTTAACTTTGGGTTTACTTGGATCAGTATTGATAGAATTAGCTGTCATGTCGCTTCCTTAATATAACTTATTGCTGTCTTGCTGTATTGGATGTTCGCGAACTGTTTAAGTTTAGCGACGCCGTACTAGCGGTTGTGTCAACGTTGGAAACCAATGTCATACTTAACGGTGTACCCTGTCGAATAATGTACGTTGGTTGACGATTAGCAAATACACCGATGTCTTGATTTAACCGCCCAGCTAGTGACGATAGTATTTGTCCTCGGACTTGTTTAGCGTCTGCCCCTCCCCTCGAAACAATGACCGTACCTTCATCCGTGGTACGTGTTGTAGTGTTTGACTCAGCATAAGCATTGCCGTAACCCTCAATCCCTGCTTGCGCCAAGGCTGTTAGATAGTTTTGGAAGTAGTGACGATCTACTGTACTTGCTACCCCACCACTATTTGAAAGTGTTAAAGCAATGGCATTAATGGGTATAAGTGACTGGCGTGGGTTTTTTGGTTGTAATGCAGTAAACGAAACGCCTATGTTTCTGCCCTGCGGCTCAATCTGACCAAACACTTTTGACCCGTTAAACACACCACCAACCACCTGCGCTGTCACGGTAGAACCGTTGTCGGAGTTTACTGTGTTGGTTACGACGACAGGAAAGCTTGTACCGGCCCGAATAATATTTTTTGGGAGCAAATTACTCGCTGTTGATTTAGCATTGGCATTGGTTGATAAGCTGTTGGAGCCGTAAAGTCCATTACCAGTAACCGTAGATGGCTGTGCATAATTGCGATTAGCTGCGTTATATTTTTGACCGTATATTTGGACAGTATAATTGTTACTAGCATTATTACTTGCCGTCAGCATTTGGATTGACTGGTTTAGGGCATTTTTTGCTACCGCTTGTCGGCTCTGTGCTAAAGCCGCTGCTTGCTGCTGATATTGCGACCGCTGTTCGGCCAACCTTGCTTGTTGTGCATTGCGCTCAGTGGTATAAGCGTCATAGTCTGCGCCAAGCGACTTCTGTATATTCTCATAAACAAGGTCGGGTTGTGGCTGTGACTGCCCCTGAGACTGACCATTGTTATTTTGCGATTGGGCTTGCTGAGAACCTGAGTTATTTCGATTTTCAGCTTCTATCGCTCGCTGCAATCGTTGTTCGTAATCATCGGGTTTGATCGTGATACCACCTGCGATATAAGTCAACACCTCGCCGCCCCGAGTATCTTTAGGTTGATATATCGAGCTATCAGACAGTGGTTCTTGGTAATATTGCATACGCTCACCATTGGCTGCCTGACTATTGGCATATAGTAAGCGTTCATTGTCAGGTATTTTATTAATATCTGCGGTTCGATAATTAACACCGCGATATTTTTCGGCAATTTCAGTAGCCGATACGTTAGAAATGCCACCTGTTGCTTGTGTGGCACTAGCTGGCATGGTCGCTAACGAAGGTGCATTTGTTACCCCTTGAGCGGCTAATTCAGATGCTTCACCTTGGCGGCGACGCATATCATAACGAGCTTGTTGCTCATTTAGTGGCGCGTTAGGGTCGGTCTTAAGCTCAACACCTGCTTCACCGCTATCAGTGTCACTTAATTTTTTGCTATCGCCGGTGAAGGCATAAGACAACCCACCAATGATTGCAAGCGTCATAACACCACCAGCAAACAGCATTATGCGTGACTTAGGGTTTGCTAAAACAGCGGGCAATGAATTAACCTTAGCCGCTCTAACCTCAGGCTCCACATATAATTCGTCGCCAGGCTTTTGATTAATGCTAGTACCCTTTACTGGCATCGGCACGTTAATATCATAAATACTTTCATCAATAGCTGGGATATCAGCTTGTGTGTTATGGGTAGGACGATAGGTATCTGTCGTAGTGCTAGGCTCAATAGACTCAGTAGGATGGGTAAATGAGGGGGCGTCGCCAACAATCGGTTCAGTTGATGGCGTGGTGTATGTCATTGATTTTAAATTCTCGAAGTTCTGTTTTTTCTCAACTTCTTGCATTATTTGCCTAGATTTATCATAGTCAGGCATACCTATCGCGGATAAGCCTTTTACAGGACCATAAATATCACCTGAACCTTCGATATCATCTTCAAACTCTCGATTACTGTTAGCCATATTTTATCTCTCGTAATAAGGTAAAGAATTTTGCTCAAAGGACACGGTTACAGGTTGCCCTCGACGTTGTAAAAAGGTGATGTCATTAACGCCTTGGTCAAAACGATAGATTTTTGTGCCGTCAGAACTTGCCGCTCTATACATGAAATTTGGATATAAAACATCAAAACGCGTTTTAACATATAACTTATCGTTGTATTCCCAGCCTCTAACTGCGCTATCGGAAGAAGTTAGAGGGGTGGCATCGTTAGGTGGATTACCGTCTAAAAACGCGAGTGCAATGGCATCTTGGTCGGGCGTACTTGCAAGGCTATTACCGGAAATAGCAGCAAACGACGATACGGATGATTGATCAACATCCGGATTTTTACCTGAAATCTTGGCATCTAATCTGATATCAACTTCGCTTTGACCTGAGGCTACAAGAAAAATAACAGGTGTTGCTTTGCCTCTTAATGTGATTGAAACCGTACCATAGTCAATCGCTTGTTTTGGCTCTAATGTAAGAATATTGGTCAGATTGGCTTTAGGATCGCTATTGCCGCTTGAGTTAATGCCATTGGCATTTTGTGAGGCTGTATAGCCATTATCATCGTTTATATTGCTTGAAGCTCGATTGGCTGGCGTTAGGCTGGACCCAGTTGTGGTGTCGGCAGCTGCCTGAACAGCTTGGGTGTTTGCCTGGGCTGCTGCAATGGTACTTTGTGAGTTAGCGTCAGAAAATTGATTGCGGTTTAATGCTACCTTTTCGATATACCAAGGATTACCCTCCATGTCGGTAAATACAATCGAAGTTAGCATATTTTTTGCAACACGCACGATTGGGGGTGTTTTACCAGGCGATAAATCGACAGCTAATGAACGAACCACCGGGTTTGGTAATTGGTTATAAGGCGTGGCAGCAATTCGTTGCTGCTCAAGCAATAAGGTTTTAAGCTGCTGGAATTGCTGAGGCGTTAAGTTTGAGCCTAAGTATTCATTGACCTCATTATTCACCATTGTCCTAGTGCTTGGAGCAACGAACGGCTGAATATCCATTGGGGTCTGATTTAGAATGGGCGATTGTGTTTGTTGTGAAAAAGATTGCGCCTGACCTGAATAATTCGACATATCCATCGTATTCGGTGGTAGGGGTGCAGCTGTAACACGTACCGCTGCTATCGCTGTTAACAGTGCAAGTAAATGTTTTTTCATAGGGGTTCCATTGAATAAATAGGTAGGATGCTTGAAGCTTTATCTTGGTGATTCAGTAGGGATAAGTGTCACGGATGTAATACCCAATCCTCTTGGATTGATGGCCGATGCGGTATCAGCCAATACGCGAACCGTGGCAATATAGTATTGTTGGCTAACTGGTTGTTTACCACCTGAATAAACATCAATAACCATTGGATAGCGAACAATCCAAAATGGTTGACCTAAATTGTTTACCCCTGTCTGTTCAATTTTTGCCGCGCCTAATATGCCAGCATTAATCGTTAATGCTTGATTTTTCACCGTCTCAACCATTGGTTGAATGGCTGTGACTGTATCTTTGCGGCCGGATGGTGTGTAGTATCTTCCAAGTACATCATCTACATGCGACATATAATTCACATAGCTAAAGCTATATAGCCCTACTACCCCATCCTTAGCAAAATCAGCAATAGCTACATCGGTTAAGTTGGGATTTTTGGTTGGTTCAACAGCACAGATCGCCTTATTGTCTTTTGTAGCGATATAACGGTTTTTTGGATAAAACATAAAAACCACCAACATGGCGACTAATAAAACGGTTAATGCTAAAACCACTAGCACCAAACGCATAATTTGTTTTCGCTGACCAGCGACGTACTCTACTAGCTGGGTATTCTCGCGAGTAAGAGACGCTGCTCCTTGCTGTGCGCTAAAAATTAAGGCGGTAATCTGTTCATTATCTAGCTGCTGTGACATTATTTTTTCCTATTGATATTGATACGGTTCTACACTTTCATTTCCGACTACGCAGCTGTGATAAGTGCCGTCATCGAGATATACATTCTCGTATTTAGTAAAAAAAAGTAGCTTAATAATTCCCAAAAATATGCAAGTACAAAGAAACATAATTATATAACTAAAAAATGTTATAATTTTTGCGTTTATAGCACGTTGTTTTTTTAAGATATCCGGCTGGACTAGGAAATCCGTATCAATTTTTCGCCACTTGCTATTTGGGTCATTATGCGGTGTTTCAGGGACATACAACCATATTTTATCTTCATCTTTGGTGTTTTTTTGTCCTTAATAAGTCTAAGCATCGCTTAAATTTCCTACTGAAAGTATCATTGAATATATTATGATATTTTATGTTAAAAATCACTTAAAATTATTATTTTTAATTAGTTATGCGTGAATTTATTACAAACTATCGCTCGGATTTTTCATTAAATGCCAAACAAACTTTGGCTAATACACAGGCTTCAACGGTCCAGTCCTATCTTGCACGTTTTCAAGGTATTACTGGTCTTTTGCCAAATAGAAACTTATATGGGAAGTTGGATGAAAAAATTGCTCAGATACGTCGCAAACGAATAGACGGCAAGATTAAGAGCAATACGGTAAGACAGTACAAAGCATCGTTATGTTTTGGCCTATCTTTGGTGGCTTATGAGGAAGAATACGGCATTAGTCCTTTAATTAAGGCGAGCTTGACCTACAAAGAAGCTAATGAGTTGTATGACAAAATGGTGGCGATTACCAATGATGAAACAGCCAAACTTATAACCTCAAGAGACATTAAGGCGCATGCAGAAGGTAATACCAGTACGATGAAGTTGAAGGCTGTACCAAGTGGATTTATTGAGGCATTTACCGAAATTTGTAAGCTACCTAATGATTACCGGTATGCTAAGGAAAGCCTTAAGTTTTTACAGGCAAATGTGATTGTGGGATTAAGGCCAGCAGAATGGTTTGATACTCAGATATTATCAATCGACGAGCTAGAATTGACCGAACATTTTAAAAAGCAGAAGGATATTACCGCAAAGGTTTTTCTTGGCGAGGATATACAGACTGGCGAGATATACTTATGCTTGAAAAATTTTAAAAATTCACAGGGCCGAGCCTGTGGCGATTATAGATATATTTGCCTTGACCATCTAAGTCAAAGAGAACTTGGTCTAATCACTGATTGGATCAAACTGAGTAATAGCTATGTTGAGTCACTTGGTATTTTTAGCCCAAATGATTACTACAAACGATTTATGACCAAGCTTCAAGATACAATTCGGTATATGGAAAATAATGAGCAAAGTCTTGCTAAAATTTTACAAGCAAATTTTGTGAAAAGACGCGCTGATTATAATGCCAACCAAAAGAAAGCGAATGCCAAGATGAAGCTGTACCGGGGTAAACCCCCAATCAAACAGCAAGTGAGTCTTTACTCTACTCGTCACCAAGCCGTTGCCAATGCAAAGTTTGCAGGATTTAGCGACCTACAAATTGCCGCAATTTTTGGCCATTCAAGTACATCCACTGCTCGACGACACTATGGCAAAGTTGGATCAGCAAGTGGACGATCAAAACTCTCTCCCCACCCCATCAATATGAAACAAGTGGTATTAAAATCAAATCTAATCGAAAAACAAGCTAAATTGGTTAAGGAAGTTGCTCCTAACCCATCTATCAAACAGAACAATGGGCCTTCGCCATTCGAGTGATAGCAAGTAATTGCATAGTATAAACTGTTACCTCAATCAAACGAACTACCCTTGGATTTTTACGGTTTTAAGTTTAATAACGTCAAGCCCATCTATATTGACAATATACTAACGATGCCCTAATAATCGACAAATAATGAACAAACAATTAATTATCAGTCTAAAAATGTTTTTAATGTTTAGTATCTTCTAGGTTATCAGGCGAAGCCATATTCACAAAAATTGGCGCAAGAAACTTCAATTTAAATTGTTTACGACCTTCTCCATAGCGGTAACAATGCCAATGCGCTTGGCGTATGTGAGGTTTCATTGAAACTAAAGTAGGCGAACCTAGCTCAAGTTGACGTTTAAAACCCCTAATTTCACCGCCTAACCTTCGACCGACATGAAATATGCTAGGTTTATCAGGAGCAATAAAGCGTTTAGTCTTAGGTTGAACTGATGGCAATCGTCTTAAATAATCTAAATCAACATCATGCCCCAAATTATCTTCAATTTGGGGGCTTTCTACACACAGTAATAATAAAAGGCTTAAATATAGCCGAGAATTGTTAATGTGCATATCCCATATATCAGGACGTAAGTTTTTAACTTGCTTCTCATCAAGTATGCGTGACGAGCCGTAATGTAAACTTTCAAGTAGGTTATATTGGCTATCTATGATAAAAAAAGAAGTTGGCATGTAATTTTTAATATTGGTTGTTTTATCTATCTCGTCTTGACTGATATGCGGATAAATCAATACCCAAACTTTACTA
>RRZT010230792.1_pt1 | contig 13766 bp, 13 predicted proteins | sample 2165551 | NCBI WGS metagenome assembly RRZT01 (sample SAMN10456910, study PRJNA506462) | wastewater metagenome | biome: wastewater; feature: sludge; material: wastewater sludge; isolation source: wastewater sludge with Escherichia coli K12::gfp cells carrying plasmid... | place: USA: Moscow, Idaho... | reverse complement strand
TGGACCCGACGAACGACCCGACTAGCGGTCGTGCACGCGCAGGCCGGCGCGGATGTGATCGCGCATGGCGTCGAAGCTCGCGTCCGCCCCCTCGCCGAAGGCGTCCAGCAGGGGCTGATGGTGCTGGTCCACCGGCACGCGTTGGGTGTCGTTGTGGAAGAAGTCGGCGAACAGGGCCAACCCGAGGGCCCGCTGCCAGATGTCGTCGAAGAGCTCCAGCAGCGCCGGATTCCCAGTCGCCTCGACGACCGCACGGTGGATGTTCAGATTGGCGTCGAAAGCCTGCCGGGCGCCGGCGTTGGCACCCTTGGCTGCCGCGATGGCTCGGCGGACGTGGTCGACGGCTGGCTTGCCGATCTCGGCCACTCGGCGCGCGGCGAACCCTTCGATCGCCGCGCGGGCCTCGTAGAGGTAGACGGCATCGTCGGCGGTCATCACCCGGACCACGAAGCCCCGCTTGCCGGTCGGCTCGATGAGGTTCTCGCGCTGCAGCCGCAGCAGAGCATCGCGCACCGGCGTGCGACTGATGTGCAACTCCTCGGCGAGCTGGTCCATCACCAGGCGTTGGCCGGGCGGGATCTGACCGGTGAGCAGCGCCTCGCTGATCCGGCGGTATGCGACGTCGGCGAGGCTGCTCGCTTCGCGTCGGATGGGACGCAGCGACGTCCTCATCTCGCCAGCCTCTCGGTTGTGCACCGGCACATCGTAAGCGCGCCCGCAAACGGTCGCATGCGCGTGCTACCACGTGGAACGCCACCGTGCGAGGCCTCCCATCTGCGTCGTCTGGTCCGCCCGGATGGCCGTCGTCGGCCCCGGGCTGCCCCGGCCCTGGTCTCAGAGGTGATAGGTGTACTCGCGGAACTCCCAGTCGGTGACCCAATGGTCGAACCGTTCGAGTTCGTTGCGCTTGTACTTGAGGAAGGCGTCGACGAATCGACCACCCAGCATCTCGGTGAGCTCGGTGTCGGCCTCCAGAGCGGCGAGCGCGGCGCGCAGGTCACCGGGCAGCTGCTCTGCCTTGGAGGTGTCGTAGCCATACCCGACGAGGGGCGCCGGGGCTTCGAGCGAGTCACGGATCCCGAGGTAGACCGCCGCCAGCACCGCAGCGAAGGCGAGGTAGGGATTGGCGCTGGAGTCGCCGAGGCGTACCTCCATGCGTGAGGCCCGGCCGCGCTCCGGCGGGATCCGGATCATCGCACTGCGGTTGTCCAGCCCCCAGTCGATGAGCCACGGCGCGAGCGTGTCGGGCCCGAACCGCTTGTAGGAGTTGATCGTCGGATTGCAGATGGCCGCCAGCGCTGGCGCGTGCTTGAGCACGCCCGCGATCGCCGACCGGGCCAGGTCGGAGAGCCCGAACTCCCCCTGCGGGTCGTCGAAGAGCGGTGCGCCGTCCTGACCCACGGTGGAGAAGTGGATGTGGAATCCGGAGGCACCCTCGTCGTTGGCCGGTTTGGCCATGAACGTGGCCAGCTTGCCGTCCTGGCGGGCCACCTCCTTCACGGCCGCCTTGAAGCGGAACGCCCGATCGGCGGCGTCCAGCGCCTCGGAGTGCCAGAGGTTGATCTCGAACTGGCCGCTGGAGTATTCGTGGTTGGCGGCGAAGACGTCCACCTCGTATGCCGAGAGGTTGCGCAACAGGCGCAGCAGCAGGTTGTCGGGGTCTCCCCGCAAGCCGGTGGCGTAGACATTCCCCGGCGCTTCGCCGTATCTACGCCAGCCGTTCGCCGACGTCTCGGACGGCTCGAAAACGTAGAACTCCAGCTCGGGGCCGATGAGGGGGCGCATGCCCAACTCGTCGAAGCGGGCGATCATGTTCTTGAGCACGTGGCGAGGGCTCTCCAACGACGCCGACCCGTCGGGGTTGAAGACATCGGAGATGCAACTCGCGACGCCGGATTCCCACGGCACGACCCGAAGCGTCGCCAGGTCCGGGAAGACGACCACGTCGGGCAGCCCGTCGGACAGCCCGCCCTCGATGTCGACGAGGTCGCCCATCGGCGTCACCCCATAGACGGAGCGGCAGAACGCGAGGCCGTCGGCCAGCGTCCGGCTGAGCCGGTTCACGAGGATGTCGCGGCCCCGCTCGGTGCCGAGCAGATCGGGATAGGCGATTCGCAGGACATCGACGCCCTGCTCGCTCAGGCGGCCCGCCGCCTCGTCGAGTGCCCGTTCGTCGAAATGACCCATCGGTGAATCTCCTTGTCGTGGGCTCGCACCGGCCCGGATCGGGGTTGACCGCGCACCGGCTCCGACCGGCGTGCTGGAAGCAGCAGGAGCGTCGGGCCGGTCAGGCGGTCTCGCCGCCGCGCCCGATGCCGTCGTAGATCTGTGGTCGGGTGCTCTTGAGGACCCACCCGAGCACGAGGCCGACCACCATGGCGACGATGACGAGGCCGGGCAGGATCCAGATCATCGGGTCACCCGGTTGGGCCCCCAGGAGTGCGTCGAAGTTCGTGATCGCCAGGTAGAACACGGCGAACAGGGCCACGGAGGCGACCGCCGCGGCCACGGTCCAGTGCGCCGTCCCTTCGGGCAGCATCTCGTTGTTGCGGTGCAGGTAGAAGACCACCGAGACGGAGGTCAACGCCATGAGGAAGATGACGCCCAGCGCGCCGAGGTTGGTCAGCCAGGTGAACAGTCCCAGCACCGGGTCCTTGTCGGTCGCCGCGAACGCGACGACGATGACGACGGCCAGCGCGCTCTGGGCCAGGGAACCGGCGATGGGGGCACCCGTCCTGGGCTGCACGCGGGACAGCACTGAGGGCAGCACCCGCTCGCGCCCGAGGCTGAAGAAATACCGGGCCACCGCATTGTGGAAGGACAGCAGCGCGGCGAAGAGGCTGGTCACGAACAGCACGGTCGCGATGTCGGCGAACCACACCCCGACGTTCTGCTCGGCATACACGAAGAAGAGGTTGGCGCCGAGTTCCTGAGCCTGGGAGACGATCTTGGCGTCCCCCGTCGCCATCGCGGTCGCCCACGCGGTGAAGGCGTAGAAGATGCCGATGAGCAGCACCGCGATGTAGGTCGCCCGGGCCACCGTCCGCTTGGGGTCCTTCGCCTCCTCGCTGTAGATGGCGGCCGACTCGAAGCCCATGAACGACGCCGTCACGAAACACAGGGCCGCGCCGAAGGCGCCACCCTCCAACGCCGAGGGCAGGAACGGAGCGACGGTGAGGGTGTCGCCCGGCTCCACCACGCCGGCAATGTCGAAGGTGAGCACGATGAACACTTCGGCGATGAGGAAGACGCCGAGCACCCGGGCGTTGAGATCGACCTGCAGCGCGCCCAGCACGCCGATGATCACCACGGTGACGAGCACGGGCACGACCCAGGAGACCTTCAGGCCGAAGAACTTCTCCAGGGCCCCGGCGGCCGCGAAGCCGTAGAGCCCGTAGATGCCGACCTGCATCGCGTTGTAGGCCACGAGCGCGACGAGCGCGGAGCCGACACCCCAGGCCTGACCGAGCCCTTTGCTCACGTAGGTGTAGAACGCACCGGCGTTGGTGACGTGGCGGCTCATCGCGGCGTAGCCGACGGTGAACACGAGCAGGATCGCCGCGATGATCACGTAGATGAGCGGTATGCCGCCCAGGGCCGTCACCGCGAACTGCACCGGCACCCCGCCGGCTGCGACGGTCAGCGGTGCCGACGCCGCGATGACGAAGAAGACGATGTGCGGAACTCCCAGCGACCTGCCGTGCAGACGGACCGACGTTTCGGACGCGGCGGTGAGGTCAGCAGCCATCGTTCCTCCGGATGAGACCAGACGGGAAGGCTTGCCGTAACGGACGGCATACCGAATACCGAATGCAGTTACCAGGGCATCGTGACGGACGTCACGGCCGCTGTCAATGGCCATACGCGACGTCGCGCCGGACGGTCCCGGAGCCGGCTGTCCGCCTCGCATGACGCTCGGCGGGCAGTCCCGACGAGGCTCGGCGGGCAGTCCCGACGAGGGCTCGGCGGGCAGCTCGGACGGCGCTCGGCGGGCATCGCGGGCGCTCGGGTAGCCGGTCAGCGGCGGGTCGCGGCCGCCTCGCCCAGCACGTGCCGACGGAACAGGTCTGCGGCCGGCAGCAGTCGCCGCTGCGCGGACCAGGCCAGTCCGATGGCCCGCCCGATCGTCGGATCGGTGAGGCGCAACAGGCGAGGTCCGGCGAGGCCCGCGGCATACCGACCGGGCGAGCCCGACGCGCTGACGCCGGCCGCCCCCACCGCACCGAGGTCGCCCGACGGCACTGGCGCCGCCGCGAAGTCGGGGCCCATCGCCGGCACGAGCGCGACCCCGAGGCCGGCGGCGACGAAGCCGCGGACGGTCGGCAGGTCGTCGGCCTCGAAGCGGACCTTCGGCTCGAAACCCGCACTGCGGCAGGCATTCGCCGCCAGGATGCCCAGCGGGGTGGCGCCCATTCCGACGAACGACTCGGCGGCCGCCTCGGCGAGGTCGACGGCCCCGCGGTCGGCCAGCGGGTGACCGGCCGACACGGCGAGGAAGAAGGGTTCGGTGAACAACCTATGCCAGCGCACCGCGGCCGAGTCGCCCCCGGACCCCCCGGACCCTCCCGACGCCCCCGACCCGGCGGACGGATCGGCGGTGAAGGCCAGGTCGATCCGCGCCGCGGCCACCGCGTCGAAGGCCTCGAGCACCTCCTGACCGAGATGCCGCAGCACGAACTCGACCTCGGGATGGGCGGCCCGGAAACCGCTCACCACCGACGGCACCAGCCACCCACCCAGGGACGGCTCGTAGGCGAGCGTCACCGTGCCGCGCTCCGGGTCGATGAGCTGGTCGACATCGGCCAGCCCGTCGTCGATCTCGTCGACGGCGCGGTCGACGTGCCGCTTGAAGACCGACCCGGCGTGGGTCAGACGCAGCACCCGGCCGGAGCGCACGAGCAGCGGCGCACCCACCTCCCGCTGCAGTGCCGCGAGTGACCGGGACACCTGCGGTTGGCTCACCATGAAGATCTCGCCGACCTCGGTCACCGTCGCTCCGTCGGCGACCATCTGGAACCAGCGCAACACGTCGATGTCCACGATGGCACCTTACGCGATACATGCTTCTGCTGCATGATTCCCTTGCTCGCACTGTATTGGACGCATTCGGGCTTTTGCCGGACACTTGAAACATCAACACCAACCGGAGACCCGGATCACCCGGACCAGCCGGATCAGCACGACGACGAACAAGAGCACCGAGAAGATGAGCACCAAGAAGAGCACCAGCACGAGCACCAACAGCAAGAGCACCCACCCGCTGCAGACCACGTCTGCGCGGTGGGCGAGCTTCCGCGAGCGGATGCGGGTCCGCCGCCAGGAGCGCGCCGCTCACGATCGGATGATGCGTGAGCTCGACTCCTACCACTCGCGCAGCGAGATCGAGGACCTGCTCGCCGCCGCCGACCGCAGCAACCACCCGGACGCGGAGATCACCCGGGCCGTGCTGCACGCCAAGCTGCGCAGCAGCCACGCCCTGATGGCCCTCTGAGACGCCGGCGAGCGACTCACCGAGCCGCACAGAGAGGCCCCACCCGGACCACCGGGTGGGGCCTTTCCGGTCTACTGCGGCCCTTGGCGGCTCACCTCTGGGACGCTTGGCGGATCAACTCCAGATAGACCTCGACCGACTGAGCACCGCTGACCGATACCCGATCACCCGCGACCGCGAACGGCACGCCGGTGACGCCGAGTTCGCGGGCCCGGCGCTGGTCGGCACGCACCCGGTCGGCGTAGTCGTCACCGGCGAGCACCGAGGCGACCCGTCGCTCGTCGAGCCCGGCCTCCGCAGCGATCCGCACGAGCACCCCGTGATCATCGAGAGCGAGCCCCTGCTCGAAGTGCGCGGCATACGCCCGCTCGAGCATCGCCTGACCCAATTGCCACCCGCCCATCGCCTCGGCGAGCAGCACCAGGCGATGCCCATCGAACGTCGAACATTTCACTGCCGCAGCGAAATCCAGCTCAATTCCGTCAGCGGCGGCGATGGCGGCGACCCGTGCGGTCATCGCCTCCCCACCGGCGCGCCCGCCGCCGTACTTCGCGCCGAGGTAGTCGATGACCGGCACCCGCCGGCCGGGCGGCATACCGGGCTCGAGTTCGTAGGCCCGGTGGCGTAGCTGGATCGTCGCCGGCAGCTCGTATGCCGCGATCGCCCCCCGGAGGCGGTGCTTGGCGAGGTAGCACCACGGGCACACCAGGTCGGCCCATATCTCGATCACGAGCGCCGCGTTCATCGCTGGAGTAACCTCGGGGGTGATCAGGTGCGGCGACGAAGACGCGTCCATCCCGGAAGTCTCGCATGACAGGGCGAGCCCCACCGTGGGTGCGCTCCCGTGGGCCTGACCAGGTACCGAAAGACCCCGCTCCGGCTGCAACGGAGCGGGGTCTTGGTCGGAGTCCCCGAAACGCGGGGAGATCGCTCAGAAGCGACCGTAGGACACGTTGACGAACGTGTAGATCTTGCGGTAGCTCGTGTAGCGACCGCTGGCACCGGCGTCGTACATCATCCCGTTCCCGGCGTAGATGCCGGCGTGCGTGGCGGGGCGGCCGAAGAAGATCAGGTCGCCAGGGGCCGGGTTGGCCACTTTGACCGACGCGGCGCGCTGGCCCTCGGCCGTGCGCGGGATGCTGATGCCGGCGCGGGCGTAGACGAGCTGGGTGTAGCCCGAGCAGTCGATGCCAGAGGTCGACGTGCCGCCGTAGCGGTAGGGGATGCCGGTGAGGCTCGCCGCGATGGCGATGATGTCCGAGCGCCCACCGGTGACCGCGGGGGCCGGTGCCGTCGGAGCGGGCGCTGCCGGGGTGCTCGTCGGCGCGGAACGGGTCGTCGTGCGGCTGACCCGGGCCGTGGCCGGGGCTGTCGTCGTGGCGGTCGCCGCGGCCTTCGTGCGGAAACCGCGCAGCGACCCGAAGGTCGGCATCGCGTTCGCGGTGGCCGGGGCAGTCACCAGCGGGCCGGTCGCCGCGGCGAGATCCTCACTGGGCAGGCTGCCGGCAGACACACTCGCCACAGCGGCGGCCGCCGACGCGCTGGCGCCGGAGTCGGTGGCGGCGTGCGCGGGGATGGTCATCGTCGCGATGAGCCCCGTGGAGGCGACGGCGACGACCGAGACCTGCATCGCGGGCTTGGCCGAATCGGCGGCGATCTGAGTGATCTCGTGCAAGGGCGAGAAGCCCGGCGCACGATGGCGCCCGACGTGCTTGGACATGCATCTCTCCAGGACGCCTACGAGGTGAGCTGTCGGGTTCGGGTGGGAGTGCTCACCCGGCTCCCGAGTCAGCCGAGCGCCGTGGCGCCCTACCCGACCCGCGAACTTAACCCCAAGGACCCGGCGCTACTGCGCTCGTGCCCGGAATTGGTTCCCCCGCCCCTGCCCGGCGTGCTCGATGAACCTGAGGCGGTGGCAGGACTCGGCGGTCCGCCCAGGGCCGCCCCGGGTGGAGCGGTAACCCCGACGATAGCCGACCGACCGCCTCAATGTCACGCTCAGGTCACGGAACGACCACCAAATGGTCAAGGGGACGAGCCGCTCGGCACCGTTCGGATGATCCCTCGGTGCGCCCGCGGCTGGCATCCGGGCGCCGCGGATCAGCTGCCCCCGGGGGCCTCCGTCGCCAGGACATGCGCGGCGAGAGCCGCCGGGAGCGCGGCCGATCGCTCCTGGTTCGGCGCTGCCCCAGCGTTCTCCCGGCCGCCCATGACAACGTCAATCCCGTTGTCCTGCAACCTGATCCGGATCGAAGCGCCCGGCACCACCCCAGCCGCGAACAACTCGGCGAGCGACTCCGGGTCGACCTGGGCCGGCTCGCCGATGCGTCGGACGATCACGTCGCACCCCCCTCGGGCATGCGCCTGCGTCGCCAGATCGACCAGACTCGCGACACCGTCGCGGACCACCGGCGTGTCGCACGCCCCACCCAACTCGGCCAGGCCCGGGATGGGATTGCCGTAGGGCGACTCGGTCTGCTCGCCGATGAGCACGAGGATGCGCCGTTCCACCTGCTCGCTGATGACGTGCTCCCACCGACAGGCCTCGGCATGCGCGAGGGTCCAGTCCAGTCCGAGGACGTCGACGAGCAGCCGTTCGGCCAGCCGGTGCTTGCGCATCACCCGGGTGGCCACCAGCCGGCCCTGCTCGCTGAGCTCGAGATGCCGCTCGCCCCCGACCCGCACCAAGCCGTCGCGCTCCATCCGCGCGACCGTCTGGGAGACCGTCGGACCGGAGTGCCCGAGCCGCTCGGCGATCCGCGCGCGCAGCGGGACGACCCCCTCCTCCTCCAACTCGAAGACGGTCCGGAGGTACATCTCCGTCGTGTCGATCAGCTCGGTCACGGGGCATAGCCTCTCACCCGCGCGGGCCAGGTCGGCCGGGCGCGCCTATCGGTGCCCGCGGGCGCGGCCGGCGCGAGAGCGCGGCATACATTCCTGGTATGCCGCTGACCCGCGTCCGCCCCGCCCGCCCCGAGGACTGCCCGCGCATCCTGGACCTCATCCACGCCCTCGCGGTCTACGAGAAGGAGCCGGACGCGGTGGAGGGCACCCTCGAGGACCTGCGCTCCCATCTGTTCCCCACACCGCCCACCGAGGCGCGGGTGCACGCCCATGTCGCCGAGGTCGACGACGGTGACGGCACGGGTTGGCACGTCGAGGGGATCGCCGTGTGGTTCGTGACCTTCTCCACGTGGAAGGTCCGCCACGGGCTGTGGCTGGAGGATCTCTTCGTCGAGCCACGACGGCGCGGGCTCGGGCTGGGCCGGGCGCTGCTCACCGAGTTGGCCCGGATCTGCGCCGACCGCGGCTACCCCCGCTTCGAGTGGTGGGTGCTGGACTGGAACACGCCGGCACACGGCTTCTACGAGTCGCTCGGCGCCTTCGGCCAGGACGAATGGACGGTGTGGCGGCTGACCGGCGACCCGCTCACGGCGCTCGGGTCGACTCCCCCGGCGAGCTGACCTCGGCGCTGACCCCTGCGGGGGAGCCGACCCGGCGAGGCACCCACCGCCACAACCAGAGCGCGCCGAACCAGGCGAGCGCCCCGAGGCCGACCGCAGCGGCCCCGAGCGAGACGAGCACGGTGCCCAGGCTGACCAATGCGGGCCCAGCGGCATTGCCGACATCGGCCATCAGCCGCCACCCGCTGAGGAACTGGGCCCGGCCCTGCTGCGGGGCGACATCGGCGCCGAGGGTCAGCAGGATGCCCGCACCGATACCGTTGCCGACCCCGAGCACGCTCGCCACGGCCACGAGCGACCAGAACGACCCCGCCAGCGGCACGAGGGCCAGGCCGACCCCGAGCACGAGCATCGACGGGACGGCGACGGCCACCCGGCCGTGACGGTCCATGACCCAGCCGGCCGGGTAGAACAACAGCACGTCGAGCACCCCGGAGATGCCGAAGACGAGGCTGGTCGCCGTCGCGTCCAGCCCGATCGCCTCGGCCCACAGCGGCACGATGGCATTGCGGGCGGCCCGGGTCGCGGCGACCGCCAGCACGCCGACCCCGAGGGTGGCCAGCAGTCGCCGATGGCGGCGCAGCACGGCACCGACGCTCGGCTGATCCGATGGATCCGAATGATCCGGTGGATCCGGTTGATCCGGTTGATCCGACAGACCCTGATGAGGCTGCTGATCGGGCCGATCAACGCCCCGCGCGGCCGGGGCAGGGCTCGACCCGGTCAACTCACGCATGCTCGCGACCAGCCCCGCGGCGAGCAGTGCGGTGACGGCGGCCGCGGCATACGCCGCGACGAGGCCCCAGCGCGCCACCACCGCCGCACCCGCGAACGGCCCGAGCAGCATCCCGATCCGGTGCACCCCACCCAGCGTCGACAGCGCGCGAGCGCGCATCGGCACCGGCACCACCTCGATGAGGAAGCTGTGCCGTGCGAGCCCGAACACCGACTGGCTGACGCCCACGACGAGCACCGCCCCGGCCAAGGTCGCGAGGGTGGGTGACAGCCCGGCGGCTCCGAACGCCACCGCTTCGGCCAGGCTCGCCCCGATGAGGGCGCGGCGCTCCCCGATCCGCGCGGTGAGCGCCCCGGCCGGCAGATCGCCGAGCACCAGGCCCACCCCGAGCAGCCCGACGACGAGCGCCGCGACCCCGGGGTCGGCGCCGAGGTGCAGGGCGGTCAGTGCGAGGACCGGGGTCACCGCCCCGATGCCGATCGAGGACAGCGCGGTCGGCCCGTATGCCGCGACCGCGATCGTGCGCAGCCGCGTCACCTCGCTCACCGCGCCACTGTGACATGACGGCGCCCATGACGTCGCCGGAGGTGGTGTGCGGGCGCGACCTCCGGCGCCATCATCGACGCTCCCCCACCGCGCTGCTCAGCCGGCCGACGGGGCCCTGGGTTCACCGACCTCGCGGCCCCGACGGCGGCGTCCAGTCGGGTCGGGAAACCCCTTGTGCCGGACGCCGGCCGGACGTAGCGTCCCCGGTACACGAAGAAAGGAGGTGGTCAGGTAGTGCATTCCTATCGGACGCGTGAGGTGGCTGCGCGGTAGCGCGGTCCGTCCCTGACCGCCTCAGGGCGGCAGAACGTTGGGACGACGACGACCGCGTGGACCGAATCCACCGCAGTCGCCGCGGCCCGTGGGCAGGCACGCCCCGTCCAGCGTGCGCGCCGGTCAGCCGTTCGGCCCCGGCTCCCCACGGGCCGTCCCATGCCCAGCCCCAGTCGATCCCGAGGCCCCGATGGCCCGGCTCAATCGTCCTCGTCGAGCAGGTCTCCGGGGCTCAGGCCGAGCAGCCCCTCGATGTCGCCCGGCGAGCCGTTCTTCAGGTATGCCGCGAGCTTGGCATTGACCGCGAACATGTGCTCCCGTGCGACCCCTTCGGTGATGAACAGGCGACCGGCGATGTCCGACCACCGCTCGCCGCGGGCTCGCCCGGCGAGGACCTGGCGCTGGCGGGCGGTGAGATCCGGCAGGGCCCCCCGACGATCGAGGATCTCGGCCACCCCCACGAGCGACTGGGTGATCACCGTCTGCCCGGCGGCGACCGCGAGGAAGGCGGCCGAGGCGACCTCGAGCGGGTCGGACTTGTGGACCACCCCGTGGGCGCCCGCCCGCAGGCATTGGGCCAGCACGAGTTTGCGTCGCTCGTCGGTGTAGAGGCAGATCCGGTAGCCCAACGCCGCAATCGCCCGGATCGCCGTGGGCCCTTGACGCACGCCCCTCGCCCCGGCTCCGGTGAGCCGCAGATCGAGGATGACGAGGTCGGCCGCGGGCCGTTCGGCGACGAGTGGCTCGATCGAGCCGTGCACGGCGACGACGTCGAGTTCCGGGTGCACCAGCGGCAGCCCCAGGCGCACCACTGTGCTGTCGTCGATGAGCACCGTCCTCGGTCGACCGCCGCCCTCCGGGTCGCCGGTGCCGTCCGAGCCGCCGGCGGTTGCCTCGCTCACGGCGTCGGACCCCCGATCGTCACCGCCGTGCCCTCGCCCGGGGCGCTGTCGATCCGGGCGGTCATCCCCGCGGCGGCCAGGGCCTGGATGACCTGGACCTGCAACCCGAATCCCAGTCGCTGGGTATCCCTGTCGAAACCGATGCCGTCGTCCCGCACGACGACCTCCCATCCTGTGTCGTGAGCATCCGCATGAATGAAGACCGTCCGAGCCTGCGCGTGTCGACGCACGTTGTGCAGCACCGTGGCAACGGCCCGACCCAGGGCCAGGGCCCGATCGTCGGGCAGGCGCACGTGGGCACCCAATTCCGTGGAGACCTCCAGAGCGAGGTCGCTGAACCCCACGAGCGCCTCGTCGAGGATCTCCCCCAGCGTCTCGCCGGCGCCGGCCACTGGGCCGTCGCGCAGGTAGTTCCGCAGTCGATTGGCCTCGGCCGCGGCCTGCCGTTGCAGGGCCGGGCGCACCTCAGCGGGCGTCGCGTCGTCGGCCAGCAGGCGCAGGATGCCGGTGGCGTCGTGCACGGTGAGCCGGTAGCGCTCCAACTCCAGGGCTTGGGTGGCCCGGACCTCTGCGGCCCGCGCGGTGTCGGCGCGGTGCGCCAAGGCCCGGAAATGCCGCGCGAACATCGCAGCGCAGACGGTGAAGACCACCGGCACGAGCGAGTTGCCCAGCAGCGTGTCGACGGATGCGAGCGGGTCGCGCAGACCCACCAGGAAGGTGAGCACACCGATGAACACGCCGTATGCCGTCGCCCGGGCCATCGGCAGATAGCCCGCGCAGAGCACCGCGACGTTGATCGCGTGCCCGTTGCCCCAGGCCGCCCAGGTGCCGACGAGGGTCTCGGCCGGCAGTACGGTCGCCAGCACCGGCATGACCAGCACACCGACGAGCAGGTCCGCCGGTTGCCACCACCCGACGCGCAGGCTCTGTGAGCGCAGCGCCTGCGCCACCGCCCAGGTTGTCACGCCCAGGGTCACCACGGTCAACGCCGCGTAGATCGTGCGATCCGCGGCGAGCCGGATGCCTTGCGGCACCCCGACGAGCATCGAGAGCGTCGACCCCAGCCGCAGCACCACGGCCAGAAGGGCGATGCCCCGTTCCGCCTGTGCCGCTGCCGTGGGCTCGTTCACCTCACCGATTCTCACAGGCTCGCTGCGCACCGGCACCCGCGCCTGGCTCGACGGCCACCTGCCGGCGGGGGAGGTCGCGGCATACCCGCCCGTGGGGTACCGGCCGCAGCCGTCGGGTGCCCGCATGCGACCCGACGGCTGCACCTCTCCCCCGGCGATGCCGGCGATCTGCACGGCAGCAGTCCAACGCAGCCGACCCGCTTCCCACCACCCTGCATTCCGCGGGGGGTCGTGGGCGCCTCGGGGCTCAGGGCATCCGGCGGAAGCGGCGCCAGCCGGGCTCGTCGAGCAACGGCCACTGCGCCCGGTCGGTATGCCGCGGGCCCGCCTGCGCCGGCCCGCCGGCTTGAGGCCCGGTCGGGTCCGGGCCGCCCGGCTCGTCGATCTGGTAGACGATCCGGTCATGCAGCCGGCTCTCCCGCCCGGCCCAGAACTCCACCTCCCACGGCCGCACCCGATAGCCGCCCCAGGAGGCCGGCACCGGCACGTCGTCGGGGCTGCCGGTGTCGGGGTGGCGCGCGGCATACGAGGCGAAGAGCGCATCGAGGTCGGCGCGCGACCCGGTCGGAGCGGATTGGTGGGAGGCCAGGGCGGCGATCCGCGAGCCCCACGGACGGGCGGTGAAGTATGCCGCGAGCGGCCCCGGGTCGAGTGCCTCGATAACCCCTCGCAGGCGCACCACCCGGAACAGCGCCGGCCATCCGATCGACCCTGCCACCCGCGGCTCGGCGTCGATCTCGCGGGCCTTCGTCGAGGTCGTGTCCGTGACGAAACCCGGGCCCCGGGCATCGAGGAACCGCACCAGGACGGTGCGCACGTTCGGCGCCCCGCCGGGGTCGACCGTGGCCAGCGACATCGCCAGGCCTTCCGGGGACTCGAACCCGCCGACGCCGGCGGCCCGGGCCTGCTCGACCCAGCGAGTGAGCAGCTCGAAAGGCTGATCCGGGAGGCCCTCGTCGTCGAGTCCGTCGCTGCGGTAGTCCACCCGTTGGGTCACGCTGCCGAGCGTAGGCTGCCCCCAGCCCCGAGACCAGACCGGTCACCACGAGCAGCCCGGAGGACCCATGGCCACGTCGAACCTCGTGCGGTTCGCCCTCAAATACGGTGTGAAGTACGGCCCGCACGTGCTCGTGGCCGCCAAGGCCCTCAAGGAGCCGGCCACGGCATACGCCCAGAAACTCATCACCGCTCAGCAGTCGCTCAAGGCGGCCCGGGCGCAGGCCG
>RRZT010952248.1_pt1 | contig 13770 bp, 11 predicted proteins | sample 2165551 | NCBI WGS metagenome assembly RRZT01 (sample SAMN10456910, study PRJNA506462) | wastewater metagenome | biome: wastewater; feature: sludge; material: wastewater sludge; isolation source: wastewater sludge with Escherichia coli K12::gfp cells carrying plasmid... | place: USA: Moscow, Idaho... | reverse complement strand
CTGAGTGAGGAAACAGGCACCCGGCCCAAGCCGATGGTCGAAATCGGCAACAGACCGATTCTGTGGCACATCATGAACATCTACGCCGCTCATGGAGTCAACGAATTCATCGTCTGCGCGGGCTACAAGGGGGAGGTGATCCGGCAATGGTTCGCCGAGTACTCCACCCGGTACGCCGACATCACCTTCGACCTCTCCACCGGTGAACACATCGTGCACCGGAGGGAGACCCTGCCCTGGCGTGTGACCGTCGTCGACACCGGCGAGTCCACGATGACCGGCGGTCGGTTGCGCCGCGTCCGGGAATTCCTCGACGACGACACCTTCTGCTTCACCTACGGTGACGGTGTCAGCAACGTGGACATCACCGAGTCGCTGGCTTTTCACCGAGCTCAGGATCGGTATGCCACGATGACGGTGGTGCAGCCCCCAGGGCGATTCGGCGCCATCTCGCTGGACTCCCAGGAGACCGCGATCAACCACTTCAAAGAGAAGCCGAACGGCGACGGCGCCTGGGTCAACGGCGGCTTCTTCGTCCTGGAGCCCGCGGTGTTCGACTACATCGACGCCGACGAAACCGTGTGGGAGCAGCATCCGCTGCAGCAACTCGCCGCCGATGGTCAACTCAACGCCTGGAAACATCCCGGGTTCTGGCAGCCCATGGACACCCTGCATGACCGCAACAAACTGGAAGAGCTGTGGCGCGGCGGAAGCGCGCCCTGGAAGGTGTGGAACTGACATGAAGATTCTCGTGACCGGCACGGACGGCTACCTCGGCTGTCTGCTCGCCCCGACGCTTGTCGCCGAGGGCCATGAGGTGGTCGGCGTGGATACCGGCTTCTACCGCAACGGCTGGCTCTACGACGGACTGGGCAGCATTCCCCAGACCATCTCCAAGGACATGCGGAACCTGACCGAGGCCGACTTCGAGGGTGTCGACGCGGTCGTCGCCATGGCCGAGTTGAGCAACGACCCGACCGGCGACCTGGTCGGTGACATCACCTACGACATCAACCACGGCGGTTCGGTGCACGTCGCCAAGACCGCCAAGGCGGCAGGCGTGGAGCGTTTCGTCTACATGAGCAGCTGCTCGGTTTACGGCGTCGCCGAGGGCATCGTGGACGAGAACAGCCCGATCAACCCGCAGACCGCCTACGCGAAGTGCAAGGCGCTGACCGAAGCCGACCTGTGGAAGCTCGCCGACGACAACTTCCACCCGGTCGCCTTGCGCAACGCGACCGCATTCGGCGCCTCGCCGCGGCAGCGCTTTGACATCGTGCTGAACAACCTTGCCGGCCTCGCCTGGGTCGAGAAGGTGATCGCGATGAACTCGGACGGCACCCCGTGGCGTCCCATGGTGCACGCGCTCGACATCGCCAAGGCGATCCGGACGGTGCTCGCCGCCCCGCTGGAAAAGGTGCATTCCACCTACTACAACGTGGGTTCGTTCGACAACAACTACACGGTGCGCGAAATCGCCGAGACGGTGGCCGCCGAATTCCCCGGCTGCCAGCTGTCGTTCGGTCCGCCGAGCGCCGACAACCGCTCCTACAAGGTCAACTTCGACCGCATCGAGGACGCCTTCGGCTTCACCTGTGACTGGGACCTGGCGATGGGCGCCAAGCAGCTGCACGCCGTGTTCGACACAATCCAGCTCGATGCCGAGACCTTCTACGGTCGCGGTCACACCCGGCTCAAGCAGATCGAGCACCTGCTGAACACCGGCCAGATCGATGCCGAACTGTTCTGGAAGCAGGTGGCGACGGTATGAGGTTCACCCCGACCGCGGTGGAGGGCTGCTTCATCGTCGACATGCAGCTGCACTCCGACGATCGCGGCTTCTTCGCCCGCTCCTACTGCACCGACGAGTTTGCCGCCCAGGGCATCGACTTCACGATTGCCCAGGCCAACACGTCGTTCAACCACGCCGCCGGCACCATGCGCGGCATGCACCGGCAGATCGTGCCAGCCGCCGAGGGCAAGCTGGTGCGTTGCACCGCGGGCTCGATCACGGACTGCTGCCTCGACCTGCGCGAGGACAGCCCGACCTTCGGTGCCTCGGTGATGGTCGAGCTGACCGCCGACAACCATCGGGCGCTCTGGGTGCCGCCGTACTGCGGCCACGGATACCTGACTCACGCCGACGGTACCGAGGTGACCTACCTGGTGTCCGGCAAGTACTCCCCCGAGCACGAGCGCGGCCAGCGCTGGAACGACCCGGCCTTCGGACTGAAGTGGCCCGGCGAGGTGCTCGTGGTCTCCGACAAGGACGCCAGCTGGCCGGACTGGGACGGGAAGCCGCTGCGATGATCATCACCGACACCCTGCTGCAACAGCGCCAGCGCGACGGCCGGCCGGTGCGGGTGGGTGTGGTCGGCCCCGGGTTCATGGCCCGGGGCATGATGAACCACATTCACAACACCGTGCCCGGTATGGAGATCGCGGCCGTCTTCGCCCGCACGCCGGGCAAGGCGCACAGCGCCCTCGAGTACGCCGGCTACGAGGTCGCCGAGGTCAGCGACGCCGGCAATGCGTCCGGGATCGACGCGGCGGTGGCGGCCGGAAAGGTCGCCGTCACCGACGACTACACCGCGCTCACCGCCGCCGATGCGGTCGACGTCGTGGTGGATGCCACCGGTGCCGTCGAGTTCGGCGCCCACCTGGCGCTCTCGGCGATCTCCAACGGCAAGCACCTCGTGCTGATGAACGCCGAGGTGGACGCCACCTTGGGCACCGTGCTGGCCAGCCGGGCCAAGGCCGCCGGCGTCGTCTACACCGGCATGGACGGCGATCAGCCGGGCGTGCAGATGAACCTGATCCGGTTCGTCCGGGGCCTCGGGCTGCGGCCCATGGTCGCGGGCAACATCAAGGGGCTGCAGGACCGCTTCCGCAACCCCACCACGCAGGAGGGCTTCGCCAAGCAGTGGGGGCAGGACGTGCATATGGTGACCAGCTTCGCCGACGGCACCAAGGTGTCCGTCGAGCAGGCCCTGGTGGCCAACGCCGCTGACCTGTCGGTGCACAGACGGGGCTGCCTGGGTCGCGAGTTCGACGGCCACGTCGACGACCTCACCACCCAGTACGACGTCGACGAACTCCGTGAGCTCGGGGGGGCCGTCGACTACGTGGTGAAGACCCGTCCCGGTCCGGGCGTCTACGTGCTCGCTGAACACGACGACCCCAAGCAGCACCACTACCTGAGCCTCTACAAGCTGGGCAACGGTCCGCTGTACAGCTTCTACACTCCCTATCACCTGTGCCACTTCGAGGTGCCGGCCACGATCGCCCGCGCCGCGCTGCTCGGGGACGCGACGATCACGCCGCTGCTCGACGGCCAGGGCACCCGGGTCGAGGTGGTCACTCTGGCCAAGAAGCCGCTCAAGGCCGGCGAGACCCTGGATGCAAAGGGTGGCTACTGCTATTACGGCGAGTGCGAGAAGGGTTCGGTGCAGCGCGCGGAGCGCCTGCTCCCCCTCGGCTTGGCCGAGGGCTGCGTTCTGAAGCGTGACATTGCGGTGGACGAGGTCATCGGCATCGATGACGTGGAGTTCCCGGCCGGTCGGCTGGCGGACCGGCTGCGCGCCGAGCAGGATGCGATGGCGCCCCAGTTGGCAGGGGTCGTGGCGTGAGCGGCAAGGTCCACGACTTCTGTGTCATCGGGGGTGGCATCGTCGGCCTGGCAACGGCCTTGACGCTGCTACAGCGCCGGCCCGGATCGTCGGTGATCGTGATCGAGAAGGAGCGCGACGTCGCCGCCCACCAGACCGGGCACAACAGCGGCGTCATCCACGCGGGCATCTACTACCAGCCCGGGAGCCGTAAGGCACTCTTCTGCAAAGAGGGCTCGGAATGGACTCGTCGCTTCTGCGACGAGCACGGCATTCCATACCGGAACACCGGCAAGTTGATCGTGGCCACCGACGACCTAGAGGTCGAGCGGATGGAGGCGCTCCATGAGCGCGCCGTGATCAACGACCTGGACGTCGAACTGATCGATTCCGCCGAGTTGCGACGCCGGGAGCCGGCGATCACCGGCCGTGGCGCCATCTTCTTGACCTCGACAGGAATCGTCGACTATCGGCGGGTCTGTCGGACGATGGCCGAAGAGGTCGCCGCGCAGGGCGGCGAGGTGCGGCTGGGCTGTCGCGTGGTGGGGATATCCGAGACGCCCGCCCGGGTAGAGGTGGATGTCGCCGCCAGCGGCGCAGATCGGGAGCAGGTCCGCGCTGGTCAACTCGTGGTATGCGGCGGCATTCAGGCCGACCGCCTCGCGGAGTTGGCCGGCCTGGAGCCGGACTTCCGCATGGTGCCGTTCCGCGGAGAGTACTTCCGGCTGCGTCCGGAGCTCAACTCAATCGTGAACACGCTGATCTACCCCGTGCCGGACCCGTCACTGCCGTTCCTCGGAGTGCATCTCACCCTGATGATGGACGGCGGCGTAACGGTCGGCCCGAACGCGGTGCTGGGGTTCGCCCGCGAAGGTTATCCCAAGCTGTCGGTAGATGTGGCCGACATGCGGGACATGCTGCGCTTCGGCGGATTCTGGAAGCTGGCCCGAAACCAGTTCCGCACCGGCGTCGTGGAGCAGTGGGATTCGCTGTACCGCCCCGGCTACCTGAAGCGCGTGCAGAAGTACTGTCCGCAGCTGAAGGTATCCGATTTCCGGCCGGAGGAGGCAGGGATCCGCGCCCAGGCAGTTCGTAGCGACGGCACCATGATCGAGGACTTCCACTTCCTCACGACCGATCGCATGCTGCACGTGGCCAACGCCCCATCGCCGGCGGCCACCTCGGCGATGCCGATAGCCCGGCACCTCGCCGACGACGTGCTCGGCGTCGGCGCGAAAGCATAAGTCATGGTTCAGCGGGGCGCCGGGAACTCGAAGGTCTCGGGTTCACGCCCCGCGAGGCCGAGCAGCAGACACGCGGGGGGGACGGAATGCTGAACGGAAGGCGGCTGCTGGCTAAGGTCGGTGGCAACCTGTTCGATCAGGCGCTCGCCGCGCTGAGCAATGTGGTGCTCGCTGTGATCGTGGCGCGCTCGGTGGACGCGAACGGATTCGGCTCCTTCTCTATCGCATACCTGGTCTACGGGATGGCTTTCGCGGCGATGAAGTCCATCGTGGGCCAGCCGCTGCAGATCCGATTCAGCAGCTCGTCGCCCGGCGAGTTGAGCAACCGAATGGGTGAGGGCGCCGGCGCCACGCTGACCATGTCGCTCGTTGCGGCCCTGGGCTGCGCCGTGGCCGGTCTCCTGGTGGGCGGCCTGACCGGAACCGCGCTGTTCGTCCTTGCCATCTGGCTACCAAGCCTGCTCGTCCAGGATTACTGCCGGATGGCCTTCTTCGCCGCGGGCCGGCCCTGGTCGGCGGCACTTATCGACGGCGTCTGGGCGGCCGTCCAGTTTGCCTTGCTCGCCCTCCTGGTTGCCTCCGGCCGGACTGACCTCGAGTGGCTGATGGGTGCGTGGGGGTTCGGTGCGACGGTGTCGGCGGTCGTCGGGCTCGCCATCCTCCGGTTCCGCCCCATCATGCGCGCGACGCTTGCCTGGCTGCGCCAGCAGCGAACGCTGAGCCAGTACCTGCTCGCCGAGTACATCCTCGGGCTCGGAGCCGTCCAGGTCGGCATCCTGCTGGTGGGAGTGATCACCCATGAAAGCGCCGTCGGCGCGTTGCGTGCCGCCCAGGTCCTGCTCGGACCGCTGGGCATCCTCGCCACGGCCGCCTTCCAATTCACTCTCCCGGAAGTGGCCAGACGCACCTACCTGTCGCCTCGCAGACTGCAGGCGTTCGCCGCGCTCGTGTCGGGTGGGCTGCTTGCGGCGCACCTGGTGTACGTCAGCGGTCTGCTGTTGATGCCGCCGGAATGGGGAGTGGCTCTCTTCGGCGACTCCTGGCATGGAGCCGCGCTCGTGCTGTTGCCGATGTGCCTCAGCGCCTGTTTCTCCTGCCTGGCCAATGGTCCGGCAGGAGTCCTGTACGGGATGGGGCGCGCCCGTGAGACTTTCCGCATCAATCTATTCAAGGGCCCACTGATCGTCGTCCTGCTGTTGGGCGCCACCTGGCTGTGGGGGGTGCTCGGCTCCGCCTGGGCATTCGTCGCGATCGAGGCGATCATCCTGCCTTTCTGGGTCATGACCATGATTCGCGCCAGCCATTTACCACGGCAGGCGGAACCGGTCCCACAAGTCTGAACCAAACGCTCCCAATCCTCGGAGGTTGCCATGACCAGGCGAATCCACCTCGTCCTCCGCTCCTACGGCGGCGAGAACGACAAGAACCGGCCTCCCTACTACAGCAAGCTGCTTGCCCTTATGTCGTTCATCCGGGCAGCCTCACGGGTTCCGAACGCCGACGTCCTGTTCCTCAACGATGGCCCGGTGCCGGCCGCCCAGCTCAGCCTGATGGAGCGGTTCGGTACGGTCGTGCCCGTACCAAACGGACCATCCGGCATGCGCGCGTCCTACTGGTACGCCGTCACTCTTCCGCAGCGTCACCGCGAGTGGGACGACGACGACCTCGTCTCACTCAACGAGGACGACTACCTGTTCCGCCCGGACGCGTTCGCCGTCCTTGACGGAGCTGCGACGCAGATCCCGGACGCCGACTACTTTTCGGTCTATGGCCCGCGCCCGGACTACGACTCGCCCACCGCCCGCGAAGACTTCTCGTTGCCACACGGATGGGTGGCCGGACCGGACCGTGTGGTCAATGGCCGAATCTGGTTCAACCAGCCAGGCATCACCAGCACCTTCACCGCCCGCGCGGGAGCCTTGCGTCGCGACGCGACCGTCTTCCGACACTGCATGATCCCGTTCCGGCGGCGGTTCCTCGATCACGAGACTTGCCTGATTTGCCAGGGATTCCTGCCCTATCGCGGCCTGGATCTGGTCCTAGGTCTCCCGGGGGACTTCATTCCCGGCACCCGCGGAGTCATCCGGACGATCGTGCTGGTCCCGTTCCGGCTCGCTCTCAACCTGCACGCTCTAGGGCGTCACCAACGCCACCTGCTCTACTGCCTGACGCCCAATGAGGCAACCCATCTCGATCTCCCGGTGATCTCCGCCGACCGGGATTGGGCCAAGGAGGCCGACACGGTCGCGCGCTGGGCGACCGAGACAGGACTCGACTCCGTCGCGGCAACTCTCAGCAGCCGCCTGGCGAAGGAAGGAACCACGTCATGACCCACAGGCTCTCGCCGGTCGGGGAACGCGCCGACGGCCCACCGCGCCGGAGATGGCCGGCTGTCGCCGTCGCGGCCGCGGTGGTGGCGATCGCGCTAATCGCCTGGTTCGTGTTCGGCGGACGCCCGGGTGAGGTGGTAACGGGGAAGGCGCCTGGCGGCACACCCACGACCACGCCGATCCCACCGCCGCCTCCGCGCTCCACCAAACCGCCCGGCCTGGAACGCGCCCGCGAATTGCTCGGCGAACCCCGCTCCGGGGGCGCCTGGCTCTCCGGCATCTGGGCCGGTGGCGACACTGCCACAGGTGAGCGGGTGGAGCGGTTCGGCCAGTGGCGCGAGAGCCCCGTCGACGCGATCACGATGTATCCGGCCACCGACACCTGGGAGACGATCCGTACTTCGAACTGGCACATTGAGACCTTTGCCACCTCGCCGGCGATCCTCGCCTACGGCCTGCCCTTGCTCCCAGTGAACTCCGGTGACACCCTCGCCGACGTCGCCAACGGCAAGCAGGACGAGGTCTTCCGGCGGATCGCCACTCTGTTGCTGGACAACGGGCGTGGGAACTCGATCGTACGAATCGGCTGGGAGGCAAACGGCGCATGGTTCCCTTGGAACGCTACGAGCGACACTGCGGAGGACTACCGCGCAGCGTTCCGGCAGGTTGTCAGCGTGATGAAACAGCAAGCACCCGACCTGGTCTTCGACTTCGACATCGGCTGCGGAGTGCAGTTGCGGGGGCAGAAGGACCGGTTGGCCGCGCTCGAACTCCTCTATCCGGGTGACGATGTGGTCGATCTCATCGGCTGCGACACCTATGACTGGCACCACACCAAGTCGGTGGACGAGGAGAGCTGGGCGGCCACTCAGCGACCCAAGGACTCACCGGGCATTGCCGACGTCGCCGACTTCGCTCGCGCGCGCAATAAGGGCCTCACCTTTCCGGAGTGGGGCCTAGCCAGCCCGGCGGAAGGTGGACAGGGCGACAATCCCTACTTCATCGCCAAGATGCGCGGCTTCTTCGAGGCGAATGCCGACATCCTGGTCCTGGAGAGCTACTTCAGCGAGCCCACCACGAGCCTGGCCAACAGCATCTGGGAACCGGACCAGAATCCGCGTTCGTCGCAGGAGTATGCGCGCCGCTGGTAGGGATCAACGAGCCCTGCTGGACACCTTGGCGTTGTGCGAGATCACCCGCAGGACACGACCCATTCCGAGCGCGCCCTGCCGGTAGAGCGCACGACGAGAGCCGAAGCCGATCCAGAACTCGTCATGCCGCAACAGGCGCTCGCTCCATCGCAGCTTGGCGAGGTTCGGCCCGGGCGACATGTTCACCCAGCTCAGTCCTGCCTCGCAGGCCGTCCGGAATGCATGCTCCTGCAGATGGGTCACCGGACCCAGTTCCCAGGTGGACGGATCGAAGCCCGAGGAGTGCACATAGAGTGTGCCCGGGGCATGCAACACCAGCTGTGCGGCCACTTCACGGCCGTCCAACCACAACTCCCAGATCGCCGCGTCGCCGTCGGATCCGAGTCGTGGCAGGAGCTCGCGGAGGAAGCGCCTGCGCTCAGGCTGAGCGAACGCGTCATGATGGTGGGCTTTCCCCTCTCGCTGAGCACGTGAGCCGTGCAGGTCGAAGAAGCGGTCCACTGTTGCGGCGTCAAGATCGGCTGCCCGGCGGACGACCCGATAGGCCAGGTCCTGTTTGGCCAGCCGGTTACGCGAACGACGCAGGCTTTCCTTCACGTTCCTCTTCAGCCCGGCGACGGTCTCCGGCCAGGTCGGAGCCAGGGGGAGGATCACCGAAGCCTGGGTGTCGACGTGCAGCCAGGACGACGCCGCCCAGTCGCCGATCGCCGGCCACTCCGGCTCGAGCCAACCCTGACCATCGGCAATGATCAACTCGAGCAAGTCGACGCCGGCGAGTTCGGACTCAGGCGTGGCGAGTTCTCGAACCAGGGTGCCAAGGACTTGGCGCGACTGCCCCGTCCTGGCCAGAACCTGCGGCAACTCCAACAACGCCGAGCCCTGGCCGGCACCCACCGGTCGCAGCCGGGACGCCACCCGAACGGGGCCGACGCGGTCGTGCTCGATCCACAGCGGGGCGACCCCCATCAGCTCACCGGCGTCCGATCGGATGAAGCACAGTCGGCGGCGACTGGGATCGGGCACGAAGTGCCGGTACCACGTGATCACCCACGACGGCGCACAGAAGGGGTTCGCCGGCCGGTCCTGACAATCGTAGAGATCTCGCCAGGCGTCGTCATCGGCAGCATCCTCGATGGTCAGATGGTCCAGGTGCATGGGGGGTCCAGGTGCATGGGGGGTCCCTTCGACTCGTCCACCACCCTATCACGAGGAGGCCTCAAACGAGGTCCCGCAACGGCCGTTGACCCCCCTTTGACCCGAGGTGTGGGCGGCGACGTGCGAATGAACCCTGACTGTGGTTAAATCCTTATCAGCGTCCTTCCGGGGGGTTGGACGCAGATGACGGTCCTGAGGGGATCGTTTTGGGGAGGAGTAACACACTCAACATTCGTGCATCTGCACGTCATTCGACGATCCACAAGCCAACGGCAGCGCATTCGTGCGCTCACCGTCTACCGGCAGGGGTCATCGGGCCTGAGTGCCCGCACCATTTCATATCGGGGGGATACCGAAGTGGCGCTCTTGGAAGAGCTCAAGACATCATCGGCGCGACGAGAGACGCGCACCGGCATTCGGCCTGACGGCTGGCGACACAAACAGCGTGCCAAGCGCATGCGCTCCAGCACCGACGAACACTGGTGGTCGCCGGTCCTGCGGGACGGCACCAGACCACTCTTCATCGCCGGCGACATCGCCGCCCTCCTGGTCGCAGCGCTGGTCACATCCGCCGATCCCATTCTCGCGGTCCTTTGTGGCATCGCTGTGCTGACGGCCTCCTCGGCCTCCGGCCTGTACCGTTCGCAGCTCAACCAGTCGACGCTGGACGACCTGCCCCGATTGGTCCGCGCCTGGCTTGTGGCGACGTCCCTGATCGTGGTCGGGGCACACCTGACCATCGGCGAACCGATGGAGCTATGGTTCGTCTGCCTGGCCGGCGCACTGCTGATCGCGGTCCGTTCTGTGGCGACCCTGACCGTGCGCCTGATGCGGAGCTCCAAGGTCATTGCACACCCCACCATCATCGTGGGTGCCGATGCAACCGGGCGGCTGATCGCCGAGAAGATCGCGGAGAATCCGCAGTACGGCCTACGGACGATCGGGTTCCTGGACGACGACCGCATCGCGGTAGCGGATTTGCCGATGCTGGGGGGTCCGCGTGACTTCGACCAGGTGCTGCAGAACTTCCAGCCCCGGGCCCTCATCGTGGCGCAGAGTCACCTCGCCGAGACCCAGCTGATCGAGATGATCAGGGCCTGCCATCGACATCATTGCGAAGTCTTCGTGCTGCCCCGCTTGTACGAGATCACCAACATGGGCGAGGACACCGACTTCCTGGCAGGGATGCCGCTGACTCGGCTGCGCCGACGCGCCTACCGCACCTGGGGCTGGGCCGTGAAGCGAGTGCTCGACGTGCTGCTCTCAGCGGTCGCGCTGATCGTGTTGTCGCCCGTCCTGGCGCTGGTCGCCCTAGCTGTCAGGCTGGAGGGTGGCCCCGGCATCATCTTCCGCCAGGAGCGCGTGAGTGTGGACGGCCGCCGGTTCCAGGTGCTGAAGTTCCGTTCCATGCGACCGGTCGACGAGACCGAATCGCAGACCCAGTGGAACATCTCACAGGACAACCGCGTCGGCCCGATCGGGAGGTTCATCCGGACCACCTCGATCGACGAGCTACCGCAGCTGTGGAACATCCTGCGCGGCGACATGAGCATCGTCGGTCCGCGCCCGGAGCGCCCGTTCTACGTGAACAAGTTCGCCGAGACCTACGGCGGTTACGCTGCCCGCCACCGCGTTCCGTGCGGGCTCACCGGCTGGGCTCAGGTGAATGGCCTACGCGGTGACACCTCCATTTCGGAGCGTGCCCAGTTCGACAACTTCTACATCGAGAACTGGTCGCTCTGGCTGGACGTGAAGATCATCCTGATGACCTTCACCGCGGTATTCAGCAAGCCCGGGTCATGATCGGAGCGCAGATGGATGACGAGTCCTTGCTGCCCGCGCAGCATTCCTTACGCGAGCTCATCGCGGCTGACCTGGACGCGATGTGTGAAGGGGTTCCGATCAGCGGACTCCGGCTGGCCGCCCGCCTGGTACTGCACGCCCGCTGGCGGGTCGTCGTCTACTGGCGCCTTGCCCAGGCTGGCATGCGTAGTCCGCTGACCCGGCCCCTGGCCCTGGCGCTCTCCAGCCGGATCCTGTCCATCGGCGCCGCTGAGTTGCAGCCCGCGGCACGGATCGGTCCCGGTGTGGCCTTGAAGCACACCGCTGGCTTGGTGGTCGGTGGCGAGGTCACTGCAGGACGACGTCTCACACTGCATCAGAACGTCACCCTCGGTGACCGCGTCCCGCTCGGCGGCCAACCGAGGCTCGGCGACGACGTCACAGTCGGCGCCGGAGCATGCATTCTCGGACCGGTCTCCATCGGCGACCGGGTCACTGTCGCAGCCAATTCCGTCGTTCTCGACAACGTGCCCGCTGACTGCGTCGTGGCCGGCGCTCCCGCCCGCATCGTCCGGCGCTCCGGAGATGCCCAGGCGCGGGGCGCCGCACATCGCTGATCTGCGATCCGTACCCTTCATCCCTGAAAAAGCTCTGATCGAGGTAGCTATGTCCAACACCAATGGCCCGGCCGTTCCACCGGGCAGACTGACCCTCCAACGAGCCAAACAGGCCCTGGTTCGCTGGTACTTCCTTCCCCTGGGCTTGGCCCTGGTGGCTGCTCTGGCCGGCGGGCTCGCCGCTGGCCTGACCCGCCCGACGGCCGAAGCACTGGTCAGCCTCAACACCGACCAGATGGACGCCACCGGGATGGCCCGAGCGTCCGAGACCATGGTCCGAGAGATGCGCACGGACGCCGTATTCAACGAGGCCAGCCGGACTCTCGGCGACAGTTCGGACCCGCTCGACCTGCGTGACCGGACTCGGATCGCTGCGGTGCAATCCACCATGGTCATCTCGGTCCAGGTCGTGGCCAGCGACCCCGGCCAGGCCGCCGTAGAGGCCGACGCGATCGTCACCGCAGTGCAGAAGATCGAGCAGGACGCCCGGGACGCTGAACTGGAGCGAGTCACCACCTCGATTCGCCAACTGATGAGTTCCCCGGATGCCAAGGTCGGCAGCAAGGAGGCCGAGCAGACTAGGATTACCCGCCTCGGAGGTGCGTTGGCCGATGGCCAGGCGTCGGTGGCGACGATGGCCACGCAACTGACCATCGTCCAGCATGCTCGGGCCATGTCGGCGACAATCGGGCCGTTCACCCTGGCGATGGCATGTGCCATCGGCGGCGCGCTGCTGGGCGGCGGTGTCGCCCTGCTGCTGGGCGCCCGCCGCGGCGGGGTCCGTTCCCTGGCCGAACTGGAGGAGCTCTACCCTCAGCTACCCGCCATCGCACCCGACCTGCTGTCGGACGTCCTAGCGGTCGAGGGCGATGGGATCAACACGATCCTGGTCAGTGGAACCGCGGCAACGCGGGAACGGCTGACCCATCTGCGAGATCGGATCGCCGTGCAATTGCTCTCCCACCCGGCCGCCGGACGAGACCTGAACCTGCTCGCGGCTCCGCTCAGTGAGGCCGTGGTGCGGCGGGTCCGCACCGATCCAGGCGTCGTCCTGGTGGTCGGCGTCGATCCCTCGACGGTGCGACTGGAAGAACTCGGCGACTGGCTCGACCGGCTGTCCAGCCGCGCCTACCTTGTTGAACTGCCGGGGTCGGTGTGAGCCTGTCGTCCACGCTGGACTCCGGTCGCCGTCAGGCACGGTGGACGGTCGTCGCCTTCGTGGGGATCTTCCTCTTCCAACGCCTGGCCGTGCCGGGTCTGCCGATCTCGCTCACCATCCCACTGTTGTTGCTGTGGGCCGGGGCGGCGCTGGCCCGGGGGGTCGTCGAACTCGATGCCACCCGCACGGTGTGGTGGATGGCCGCCGCGGGGGTCACGTGCCTGCTGATGGTGGCCCAGGTCGGGCTGGTGACCTTCCCACTGATCAGCATCAACAGCTGGCTGCTATGGATCATCACCTGGCTGCCCATGGTCTTCCGCTTTCCCGATCGCAGCCCCCGCGCACACCAGGCGACCTTGCGTGCGGTCGCCTGGGCAGGGGCCGGACTCTCCGGCTTGTCGGTGGTATTCATCCTCCTTCAGGTGGTCGGCATCGCCTATCGAGACGTGCTGGCCGAGTTGATGCCAAGCTCGCTGATGCTTCAGGGTTTCGTGATCACCTATCCGATCGCGTGGGGCTCGCCGATTTACAAGGCCAACGCCTGGCTGGCTCTGGAGCCGTCGTTCCTGTCGTTCATGCTCGGCGTGGCGATGGTCAGCGCACTCAGTTCGCGACGGCACCCGGTGTTGGTGTTGTGGATCGCGCTCGGCCTGCTCTGCACCACCGCCGGCTCGGGAATGGCGGTCGTCGGGATCTACGTGGTCGCCAGCTTCCTGCGCGGCCG
>RRZT010506912.1_pt1 | contig 13770 bp, 14 predicted proteins | sample 2165551 | NCBI WGS metagenome assembly RRZT01 (sample SAMN10456910, study PRJNA506462) | wastewater metagenome | biome: wastewater; feature: sludge; material: wastewater sludge; isolation source: wastewater sludge with Escherichia coli K12::gfp cells carrying plasmid... | place: USA: Moscow, Idaho... | reverse complement strand
GAATTTTCTAACTCTTTTATTCTCTCTTGAATCTCTTGTTTTTGTAAATATAATTCTTGTAATTGCTGTTCAAGAGTTTTCATAGCCTACAATTTCCAAAATCTTTTCAACAACTAAAAAAGAACCAAAAGCAAGATATTCTTCATCTTCTTTAATCTCAAAATTTTGTTTTAAGTCTATTTCTAAATCTTTTACAATTTCAATTAATTTTGATTTCTCAACAACCCTTTTATCCTCTAAATCTATTATATATATAGTTTTAATTATTGGTTTTAAAATTGTAAGAACCTCTTTATAATCTTTATCTTCATATGAATTATAAATTAGATTTATTTTTTTATTTTCAAACTCTTTTAATAAAACTTTAGCAGCTAAAGGATTGTGCCCAACATCAATAAAAAGATTATTATTAATTTTCTGACATCTTCCAAAGAGTGGTGTCGAATTAAAAATTTCAAGATTAATTGGTAGATTTAACTCTTCAAGTGCTTTTAAAACTAAACTTAAGTTCCTTTTTAAATAAGAAGCAAATGTAAAGTTATAATCTATATTAAAATCTTCAACTTTTAAAATCTCTATATCTTTATTAAATTCTGTTTTTAACTCTTTTTTTACTTTTAATGCTGTTTGATAAACTTCATTAAACTCTTGATAACCTATAATCATTTTTTTATCAACTGAACGCATTTTTGTTCTAGCAATTTTTTCTATTGTGTCACCCAAAAAAGATATATGGTCTAGTCCAATGGTTGTAATTAAACTTAAATCATTTTTTACAACATTTGTTGCATCAAACTCTCCACCAAGACCAGCTTCAATAACTAAATAGTCACAATCTTTGCTTATAAAAAAAGACAAAAGTGTTGTATATTCAAAATATGTTAATTTTTCTAAAAGTTCTTCATCATAAATATTTTGTAAAAATTTATGAGCTTTTTGTAGTGTTTCATCATCTACATCAAAACCATTTAACCAAATTCGTTCATTAAATTTTTTTATATGAGGAGAACTATAATGTAAAACTTTATAATCATTTTTAAATAGATAATGAGCTAAAAATCGCCCAGTACTTCCTTTACCATTTGTTCCGACAATATGAATAATAAAAGGAAGCTTTACATGATTATATAAAATATCAGATGCTTTTTTTATGTAGCTATAATCTATTTTATCGTAGTAAAGAGTTTTATGTTTTAAAAACTCTTCTAAAGTTATATTTTTTAAACTCATTTTATTTAAAAGAGGCTACTGCCATTTTTGATAATATTTCAGTTACAGCCTTATCACTTGCTTTTGTAATTGCTTCAAATCTATAAGAATCATTTATACTTGAACCTTTGTCTATAGCAAAATCATGCTCTCCATCAACTGTAAAGTTTTTAATTTTATTTGTATCTTTTCTAAAATATTTAACACCAATAACTACAGTTGCTCTATACAATTCATTAAATCCTCCAGAATAACTTAAAACATCCATCGTTACACTATTTATAGCTAAATCCATGATAACATCTGCTTCTTTTTCATTATCAACCATGTTAGAGCCTAATTTTTGAATCAAAATTTTTGTAACAGCATCTTTTACCAAAACAGTGTTTCTAGGGTCTTCTAAACTAACATTTAATCTTACAAAAACATTTCCTCTCATTTCTTGCTTTGCATAAGTTGCACTTGGTCTATATCCACAAGCTGTAAAAGTAATACCTAAAATTATTGTAAAAACTAAAACTAAAAAACCTCTAGAAACTATCATTCTTTCATCCTTTGATTACAAAATTTACAAGCTTATTTGGAACAACAATCTCTTTTATTATCGTTGCATTTTCAAGCCATTTTTTTGATTTCTCTTTAGCAATTGCCAGAACTTCTTCATTTGAAGCACCTGGAGTTACTTCTATTTCAGTTCTTTTTTTACCATTTATAGTAATAGCTAAAACTATACTATCTTTAGTAAATACTTCTTGTTTTACTTCTAAACTATTCTCAAAATTCTTAAGTTCAAATAATCTATTTGCTAATTCCCAACTAGCATGAGGAATAATTGGCTCTAAAATATTTGTTAAAATATAGTAAGCTTCAGCCCAAATTGCTTCATTTTGTTGAGTAGAAAGAGCATTTAATGCTTCCATACATGAAGCAATTAATGTATTAAATGCATAAGTTTTATTGAAAACTTCATTTGATTTTACAAGCGCATCATATACTTTTTTTCTAGCTTCTTTTTCTTCTTTACTTAACGAATCATGATTAATATTTTTAAAACTATCAATCCCAGCTTTTGTTACATTATTAGCACGCTCAAAAAATCTTTTTATAAATTTATATGCACCCTCAACAGCACTATCATTCCACTCCAACTCTTTTGTAGGAGGAGCTGCAAAAAGGATAAATAGTCTAGCAGTATCCGCACCATATTTATCAACAATCATATCAGGATCTACAACATTTCCTTTAGACTTACTCATTTTCGCACCATCTTTTAAAACCATACCTTGAGTTAAAAGTCTTTTAAATGGTTCATTTGATTCTGTATATCCTAAATCTCTTAATGCTTTTGTAAAGAATCTTGCATATAAAAGGTGTAAAATAGCATGTTCTATTCCACCAATATATTGATCAACATCCATCCAATATGAGCTATCAAATGGTGAAATTCCTTCTTTTTTCCATTTTTTATGATTTGTTGCATATCTTAAGAAATACCACGATGATTGAACGAAAGTATCTAAAGTATCAGTTTCTCTAACTGCTTCTTTCCCACAATTTGGACAATAACATTTTTTCCAAGTAGGATGCAAGTCTAATGGATTTCCTTCTCCAGTTATTTCAACATCTTCAGGAAGTGCAACAGGAAGATTTTCTAATTTCTCAGGTACTAATCCACAATCTTCACAATGAACAAAAGGAATAGGAGCACCCCAATATCTTTGTCTTGAAACACCCCAATCTCTTAGCTTAAAGTTTACTTTTTTTATACCAAAAGAGTTTTGTTCAAAATGATAAATAATAGCTTGTTTAGCATCACTATTTTTAAGTCCTGAGAAGCTTTCACTATCAATTAAAACTCCATCTTCTACAAATGCTTCAGTTTGCTTTTCTATAACTCCATTTGCACCAACAATTACTTGTTTTATTGGTAAATTATATTTCTTTGCAAACTCAAAATCTCTTTGATCATGAGCAGGAACTGCCATAACAGCACCTTCTCCATAAGAGCTCAATACAAAATTTGCAACCCAAACTGGAATTGTTTGTCCCGTTAATGGATGAACGGCTTCTATTTCAAGGTCAATTCCTTCTTTTTCTTGTGTTCCCCTATCTCTTTCTGGAACCTTTTGCATATTTTTTATAGCATTAATTTTATTTTTTGGTAAAAGTTCATTTTCTACAATATATTTAACTATTGGATGCTCTGGAGATAATGCTGAATATGTAACACCGTAAATAGTATCAGGTCTAGTCGTAAACACAAAATACTTAGTAAATACTCTATCTAATTTTCCTCTTGATTCAACAGATAAATCAAATTTAAATTCTAAACCTTCACTTCTTCCAATCCAATTTTCTTGCATTGTTAAAACTTGAGATGGCCAAGAGTTTTCCAAAAGTTTTAGATCATCAAGTAATGCTTGTGCATATTTTGTAATTGCAATATAGTATCCTGGCATCTCTTTTTGAACGATTTCATTGTCACATCTCCAACAACAACCATCCTCAACTTGCTCATTTGCTAAAACAGTTTGGCAATCATTACACCAATTTACTGTTGCACTTTTTCTATAAACAATTCCAGCTTCATACATTTTAATAATAAATTCTTGTTCCCATTTTGTATAAAGCTCATCACTTGTTGCAAACTCTTGAGTTTTACTAAAAGATAATCCTAATGCCTTTAACTCATCTCTCATATAATCAATATTTTCATAAGTCCATTTTTTTGGATGAAGTTTGTTTTTTATAGCTGCATTTTCAGCTGGCATTCCAAAACTATCCCAACCTATTGGATGAAGAACATTAAAATTATTCTTTCTAAAATGTCTAGCAAAAGCATCACCTAAACAATAATTTCTAACGTGTCCCATATGAATTCTTCCACTTGGATATGGGAACATACTTAAAATATATTTTTTCTCTTTTTTATAATCTTCGCTTGGTTCAAAAGAGCCATTCTCTTCCCAAAACTTTTGCCATTTATTTTCAATATTTTTTGAATTATACTCTATCAAAACTCATCCTTTTCATTACTTTTAGCACTTTCTATTAAAGTTAGGGCAACTGAGAAAAGATTTGCAATTATTGCACCTATTGCTAAAGCTATTACTAATTTTAAATTTCCAGAAAAAACAAATACCAAAAATGCAGGAATTAAATGTAAATCTGCAACCAATGAGCTTGCTAATAATTCAGCTGATAAAAGATTTTTAACACCAATTTTCAATATTGTAGAAATTAAGTTAACTCCAGCAGCAACAAATAAAGCAATTACATTTTGCTCATATAAAAACCCAGCTGTTGTTGTAAGCGACATTAAAGTGAAGAAAATAAAGGTAACCTTTCCCCAATCCATTTTGAATCCTTTTTGATATTTGTTATTCTAAATTAAGGTAGACATATTAACCAAAAAATGATAAAAAACCACTTTTTTATAGTTTAAGGCTTTTAAATAGGAATTTTTCAAATAATTAAGATATAATATATCAAAATTTTTACAGGATAATAAATGGATTTATCAGTAATCTTAGGAATGTTAGGTGCAATAGCCTCTATTTCTATAGGTGATGTTATGGAGGGTGGAAATCCTCTACATGTTCTTCACTTAAGTTCATTTCTAATAGTTATACCAACTGCTATGCTTTCTGCTGTAACTGCAACTGAATCACATCTAGTAAAAGCTGCTTTCAAAGAATTTAAGCTAGTTTTTAAAAAGCTACCAATAAATTTTGAAACTAGAATTGATGAACTAATTGAATATGCTATTGTTGTTAAAAAACAAGGTGTTTTAGCATTAGAAAAAGATATTCAAAATATTGATCATGAATTTTTAAAAGAAGCTTTGAGTATGGTTGTTGATGGTTCAAAAGAAGAGCAAATAGAAGAAAATCTTGAACCGATAATCGAAGAAACTGAGCACTATTACCATGGAGCTTCACACTACTGGTTGCTAGCTGGAGAAACTTGTCCTACAATGGGACTAGTTGGTGCTGTACTTGGTCTAATTCTGGCTTTACAAAAACTTGATGATCCACCAGCGATGGCTGCAGGTATTGCAGGAGCATTTACAGCTACTGTTACAGGAATCGCGGGTAGTTATATGTTTTTAGGTCCTTGGGGATTAAAACTTAAAGCTAAGGGACACATAATTATTAAAGAGCAACAATTAATTATGGCTGCTTGCAAAGGAATGGCTAGAGGAGATGCTCCTGGTGAACTTAAACTTAAACTTACAAAAATGGTAACTGCAATGCCATTAAAAGTGTAATAATATGGCTAAAAAAAAAGCTAAATGTGAATGTCCTGCTGGTGAGAAGTGGGCCGTTCCTTATGCTGACTTTTTAAGTCTACTACTAGCATTATTTATTGCTTTATATGCATTAGCATCTGCGAATATAGAAAAGCAAAAAGCTCTTAAAGAAGAATTCATAAAAATCTATAATTTTAATGCTGCAGCAGATACTATAAAAGAACAAGAACATACTGATAAATCTATGACTGATGATCCTACGGATGAAGCTGAAGAAGGTAAAAAAATGTTACTTGAAGCTTCTAAATTGGATGAATTAGAAAATAAAAAGATTAAAGGTGGAAATATTATTGAATCTACACAAGGTACTTTCATGACAATACCTGCTCATCTTGTTTTTGAGCCAGGGAAAGCAGATTTAACAAATGATTATGCTCCAGGATTTATTAAAAGACTAGCTAAACTTTTTGAAACACTTCCAAGCGATACAGAAATCAATGTTAAAGGTTATGCAGAAGAAAGCGAAGTTAGAAAATCTAAATATCAAGACGCTTTAGATTTATCAACTGCAAGAGCCAATAATGTTATTAGAGAACTTGTTAAACTAAATATTCCTAGAGAAAGATTATTTTCATCTGGATATGGTTCTAGCCCTTCTAATAATATTAAAGAAAAAAGAGTGGTTGTATTTGAACTTCACACTATGAAAAATATTGATGAAAATGGTGAAACTGATATTGAATCTATTTTTGATAAGATAAGAGATGAAAACTAAAAAGTTTAGGTTACTTTGGCCCACTTCAAAATGCTGTTTAAAGAAGTTCTTAGACCTTCAATTTCTTGCAAAATACGGCTCAATTATAGTGGTTTTAATGTTCATTTCTATACAAGTAGTGAACATTATTAACCTAAAAAATTATGAGGCTTCATTTTTTTCTTTGCTCGTTAATCTATTCTTTTTAATTGTAGTCCTAACAAAGCTTGAATATTTAAAAATTGATGTATTAAATAAATACATTGATACGACATTAAAAATTATGATATTTATATTCTTTCTGAATTTTATTGCATATTTAGGAGTTGAAGAAGGATTTATATATAGATATGTAATAGCACCTATGAGTTTTCTAGGTTCTTATTTTATATTTTTACTTTTGAAAAAAGAGTCTATTTAAAGACTTCTTTTAAAGCATTTCTTCTATCTTGGATGGAACTTGGATTTTTATTTATCTCTTCTTTACTATCTTTATTGTCTGAAGAAAATATTGTGACAAATACTACACACAAAGTAACAACTAATAAAATAATTATACATATTAATACTTTTGTAGAATTCATAACTTTAACCTCTTTTTAAAACAAAGAAAGAGTAATTAAACTCTTCCTTGCTCATACATAGCTCTTAATTTTTCTTTTTCTTTTCTATTTGCTTCTTTTTGACTCTCTTTAACTCTATAAGAATCTGTACTAAATCCTAAGAATTTAATAAAAGGAGAAACAACAAAAATAGAAGAATAAGTTCCTATAATTATACCTGCAAACATAGTGAATGAGAACGCATAAATAATTTCTCCACCAAAAATAAGCATTGTAGTTACAACAAATAGTGTAGCAACTGACGTTAAAATTGTTCTAGAAAGAGTTCTACTAACTGAGTCATTTATTAATCTATCTAAATCTCTCTCTTTAGTAATTTGTAAACTCTCTCTAATTCTATCGTTTACAATAATTGTATCATTTACTGTATAACCAACTAAAGTCAAAATTGCAGCAATCATGTCTAAATTTACATCAACTTTAAATAAACTAATAAGTCCTAAAGTAATAATAACATCATGAATAAGCCCAATTATTGAAGCGACAGCAAATCTCCATTCAAATCTAACTGCAATATAAATTAGCATTGCTAATAGTGCCATTGCTAAAGCCATAATACCTTTTGTTCTAAGTTCTTCACCAACTTTAGCACCAACCATATCAATTTTTCTAATTTCAAATTTTCCAGTTGGAACTAAAATTTTATTCATTTCATCACTAATATCATTTGTAACATCACTTGAACTTCCAGTAAATCTAATAGTCACTTCATCTGGTCCTCCAAATTCACTAACATTAGATCCAGCATATTTTGTACCTTCTAAAACTTCTCTTATTTTATCTATTGGTGCTGCATTTTCATATTTTACCTGAACAATAGTTCCACCAACAAAATCAATTCCGTAATTTAAACCTCTAGTTAATAATAAAAAAATTGAAGCAATAATTAAAATTCCTGAAATACTCAAAAAGGCTGTTTTTTTACCCATAAAATCATAGGTTTTACTATTATTAAAAATTTCCATTATTTAACTCCAAACCATTTTTTATTATCTTTATCTTTTGCAATCTTTGGTAAAATCGCTTGATAAATACCATGAGTTCCAACAATTGATGTAAGCATTGAAGTTAAAACTCCAATTGAAATTGTAACAGCAAATCCTTTGATTGGTCCACTTCCATATGCATATAAAACAATAGCAACAAGTAGTGTTGTAATGTTAGCATCCACAATAGCTCTAAGCGCATTTGAATATCCATCTTCAATAGCTTTATGAACACTAGCCCCATTTCTTAAAACTTCTCTGATTCTTTCATTTATAATAACATTTGAGTCAATTGCCATACCAATTGTTAGAATAATTCCAGCCATTCCAGGAAGAGTAAGAGTCGCTCCAAAAAGAGCAATAACTGCTAAAAGAATAAAAACATTAGCAACAAGAGCTATATTAGCAATAACCCCAGCTCTTCTATAATAGGCTATCATAAATAAAAATATTAATACTGTTCCAGAAACTAAAGCTATCATTGAAGCTTTAATACTATCAGCTCCTAAAGATGGTCCAACGCTTCTTTTTTCAAGTAAATTTACACTAGCAAGTAATGCTCCACTTCTAAGTGCAATTGCAACATTACCAGCTTCTGCTACAGTAAAACCTCCGCTAATTTGTCCACTTCCTCCACCAATTCTTTCATTAATATTTGGGGCAGAATAAACTTTACCATCAAGAACAATTGCTAATCTTTTACCTACACTTTTGCCTGTAAAATCACCAAAAATTCTGGCTCCTGCAGAATTCAATGTAAAATTAATAATAGGTTGATTTGATTGACTATATGCAACTTGGGCATCAACGATTTGGCTACCATCAAGAATAGGAATCTCTTTAACAAGATATTTTTTATTTGGATTATTTATATCCTCTAAAATCAAATCTCCATATGAAGCAGCTTGTGAACTTGTCATCTGGTAAACTTGTTCTATTCTATCTTCATCAACTGCCATAAGTTCAAGATTTGCAGGTTTTGATATTAAATCTCTAGCAGCTTTTTCTTCCTCTGCTGTTTTAATTCCAGGTAATTGGACAACAATATCACTCTCACCTTGTCTCAAAACAGTTGGCTCAGAAAGTCCAAATTGATCAAGTCTGTTTCTAATAGTCTCAACAGCCTGCGCAACAGAGAAATCTTTTGTTTTTATAGTCTCTTCTTCTGTAAGTTTTAATCTATACTCAAGATTATCTTTAGAGATATCTAAACCACTAATTTCACTCAACATTTTATCTATTTTAGGCATTTCATCTTTGTCTAAAACAGAGAAAATAACACTATCATTTTCAACAGTTAAACCATCAATTAAAAGTTCTTCGTCATCACTAAAATATTTAACTGCTGTCGCTATTGATTTCATTTTAGAAGTAACTGCTTCATGTGTATTTACACCTAAAAGCATGTGAAGTCCACCTTGAAGATCAAGTCCTAAGTTTATCTTTTTTCCATAATCTGTCTGGAGAAGAGAAGGAATAGCAAAAACTACACCAAAAATTATACTAATTATAAAAATAACAAGTTTGAAATTAAAAATTTTCAATTCTAATCCTTAAAATAAGAGATTTGTGAGAATAAGATATGAAGAATCATATCTTATTATAATTTATTCAGCTAGAGCTTTAGCAACAAACTCTTTAGCTAGTTTCATCTCTGAATTATCACTGTTTTTGATTAAAAAGTATGTCTCTTCAACCTTAACAACTTCAACGATTAAGCCACCATTTGTTACAATCTTATCACCTTTTTTAAGACCAGCAATCATATCCTTATGAGCTTTCGCTTGTTTTTGCTGTGGTCTGATGATTAAAAAGTAAAATATTGCAAATAATGCAACAAGAGGTAATAATGAGCTTAAAATATCTGCACTTTGACCTTCCATTAAATTTCCCTTTAAAAAGTAGTTTATAATGTTTTTGTTAAAAACTAATTATTTTAACAAAATTAATATAATAAAAGGCTTCATAACATCAATTTGGCTTAGTGCTTTTATCTACTTAAGTTTTTTTGGTTTTGAAATAAAAATTATTAATTCTATTTTTGGACTATTAGGAATATATTTTCTTCTTGCAATACCTAAAAATTCTCTATTTTTTGCTGGTTTTTTTACAGGAATATTTTGGTGTAATTGGATGGCTGTTAGCCTTCAATATTATGACTTGACTTTCATTTTTCCATTAGTTCTTTTAGGAATAGGAATAGTATTTGGAATAATATTTTACCTATTTGCAATAATAGATAATGTTATATTTAGAAGTTTTGCTATTTTTATTTTTACATTTACTTCTCCATTTGGATTTAACTGGATGAAGTTTGAACTTCTTTTTATAGATTCATATTTTAGTACATCAAAAATAGCTTTTGCTTTGATTTTAATATCTTTAACTCTTTATATTTACATAAAAAAATTTAAATATGCTCCTTTATTTTTACTTATTTTAGCAATAAATTTTTCAAATAATCTGAATTTAGAAGAACCAAAGATAAATATTTCTATGCCACAAATGATGATAAATCAAGATTTAAAATGGCAAAAAGAGTATGTAAATGATTTAATCAAAAATAATTTTATTAAAATTGAAGATGCTATAAAAGAGAATAAAGATTTAATTATTTTACCTGAAACTGCTTTTTCTTTTGTTTTAAATAGAAAACCTGAAATTTTAAATAAACTTATAGAACTTTCTTATAATATTGATATTATTGTAGGAGCATTATATGTTGAAAATAGAGAAGTTTTCAATGCTTCATACCACTTTTTTAATGGAAACTATGAAATAGCAAAAAAAGTTGTACTTGTTCCATTTGGAGAAGAAATTCCACTTCCTAAATTTTTTGTTGATTTAATAAATGATATATTTTACAACGGTGCTAGCGATTATTCAAAAGCAAGTGCACCAACTGATTTTTTAATTAAAGGTGAAAAATTCAGAAATGCAATTTGCTATGAGGCAACAACTGATAAAATATTTGAAGATCTTGGTGATACAAAATATATGGTTGTAATTTCAAACAATGCATGGTTTATTCCATCAATTGAACCTACTTTACAAGATTTACTTTTAAAATATTACTCTAAAAAATATGGTGTTATGATTTTTCATACGGTAAATGGAAGTCCAAATAAAATTTATAGACCCTAAAAATAGTAATAAATACCAAATTTCAAATTATCCTGCTTTTTTTCTAAATTATTATTTTTATAATTTAGATTTAAAGCCAAATTTCTATCAATTTTGTAAGTTGTAAATATTTCAAAAACTCTATTTTCAAAATTTTTATTATATTTATCATAAGCAAATGAACTACCAAACTTAATGTTTTCAAAGCTATTTATTATAAATCCAAAATTTGTTCCTAAAGATGCATATTGTTCATTTGCTTTATATAATAAATTTGAAGCCAAATTTGAATAAAAAATTGTACTAAGAAAATTATATGAAATACCAACTTCTGGTTTAACTTTAAAAAATAGTTCTTCATTAAAATGCTCAATACTTGCATCAATTCCCCAGGAAATAGGTTTAAAAATTATATCTTGAGGAGCTAAAGATTTAATTTTTAAGAAAGTAAATCTATCAACTTTTATATCTTTATTTTTCTCTTTTTTAAAATTTATATCAAAAAAATCTATATATGCACCTTCTAAATATCCATTTTCAATGTCATAAATATCATTATAGGCCGGTTTTATTCCAAATAAAAAACTATCATTTGAAGTATAAAATAAATTGATTCTTTCCGAATCATGAGAATTAATAGGATTTATAGGCTCTTTTATATCAAAAGATGAAGCTTCTTTAAAAGTACTTCTTTGTTTTAGAATATTTAAATATTTTTTTGTATATTCATCTTTTTTTAGCCTATTTTCTGCTCTTTCATACTGTAAATAACTGCTTTTAAGATCTAAATAAGATATTTTATCGCTTTTACTTAAACTACCTTCTAAATCTTTGTTTTCATTTAAAAATTCATTTATAAAAGATTTATTCTCTATCTTCTCATCTACAATATATCTTATTTTTTTCATGTTTGAATATCTATAGTTAGATTTTTCTATTAGATTATTTTTTGAAATTAATTTGATAGTATCAAGAGGTATTGTTTTAAATAAAAAATTATTTACTAATTCTAACTCTGGTCTTGCAACTTCTAAAAGCCATAAAATAGCATATGAACAATTTTCTTTAAAGAAAAAATAATCTGCATAAGAGTCTTTTAATTCCCAAGAATGTAAAACTAATTTTCTAATTTCTTGCTCATTCAAGTTTAAATCATATTCCCAAACATCTCTTTGTTCTAAATTATTGTACTCTTTTATTTTTTCATAATATGGCAAAATAGAATATCTTCCTTCATATCCACCAAAAAGTCCTTGATATGCAAAAATAAGTCCATTTTTTTCATCTGTTTTTGCTGCATAATTTATTGCATTTGAAATTAAAGGAGTATCTTTGTTACTTGAAATCTTTAAAAATGTGTGACCATACATTGATGCGGGTGAATTTATATGAGAAGTTGGAAATACTAACGTTACAAATTTAGCATCTGTGGCTTCTAAATATTTTTCTAAATCTGAGCAACTATAATTTTGAATATTTTCTTTTAAAGAAGGAATTTGTTCTTTTAACCATTCAACTCTTAGAGGAAATCTACATAAAACATCTTTTTTAGCACTTTGCAAAGCATTTATAGTTTCAAATAACTCTTCTTTTAAATTATTCTTTCCATTTTCTGATACAAAAAAGTTATTTGAATCTATTTCACTTTCATCATTTCTATAATGTAAAAGCTTTGCCCAATAAGGATTCTCATATATTTTACTATTTTCAACAAAAGATTCAATACTACTTGAAAAAAGTGAAGTAAAAAAAAGGAGTTTAAATATAAAAAATTTAAACCCCAATTTAAAAAGATTAGATATGTTTTGCAATGTTATCAATAACTTCTGCTGAAGTAACTTTTTCACTTGTGTAAATATCAGAAAAATTTGCTTGTAATTTTGAAGCAAAATCTTCTTTGTTTTCAATATTCATTAAAGCTGCAACTGTATTTAAAGTTTCACCTTTTCCTGCTGAAATATCCATAGCTAACTCATCCATATTTTCATTAACAAATTGGTTTAACTTATCATTTGAAACAAAATTTGATGGCTTATTACAATTTGATGTACCACTTGTAATACCAAAAGTTTGATTCCCTGATGTTGCATTTGTTGTTGCAGCAAGTGCTTGAAGAACTGTTGAGTTTTGGTTTTTAATAACAATAGAACCTAATCCACAACCCGTATTTGAATTTGCATATAAAGAACTTACTAATCCTAAAATAGCAACAGCTGAAAGAATTTTTTTCATTTTTTTATCTCCTTTTTTTAAATAAACGATTTTATAGGGTTTTTACTTTAAATACTTTTAATTTTATATCTTTCTATAATATTTTCTATTATTTGTTCTTTATTTAAACCTTTTTCAATTTGTAAAATTAAAGATTCATCCAATATTTTCTTAAATTCAATAGATTCTTTAAATCCTAGATTTATCAAATCCTTTCCTTTTACAAATATCTTTAAAGGTTTATCAAATACATCCAATTTCTTAGCTAATTTTTCAACTTCTAAAATATCAGATTTTTCTAAAGCTTTCTCAATCAAAATAAGTTCTTCTAAAGATAGGATCAAAGAAAGATTTTTTAAGAATATTTCATTTAAATTTGTAGAATTTCCACTTAAAAGTAGAATAGTTGATATAAATTTTTTATCATTTGTAATACCATTTAAAAAATCTAAAATTCTATTTTCATCAATACCTTTTAAAAGAGTTGCAAAAAATAGATACAACTTTTTAAAATCTGGAAAATCAGTATCTCTTAAAAAATTTGCTAAATTATCAATACTTTTATATTTATTTCGAAAATTTATTGAAAAAAGTTCGAAATCATCAATAAGT
>RRZT010741267.1_pt1 | contig 13772 bp, 9 predicted proteins | sample 2165551 | NCBI WGS metagenome assembly RRZT01 (sample SAMN10456910, study PRJNA506462) | wastewater metagenome | biome: wastewater; feature: sludge; material: wastewater sludge; isolation source: wastewater sludge with Escherichia coli K12::gfp cells carrying plasmid... | place: USA: Moscow, Idaho ... | reverse complement strand
GCGTATGCCAACAAGAGTGTGTACCTGTTGTGGTCGCAGATCTGGGCAGTGGTGATCTTTCATGAAAATCTGTCGGTACGGAATATTATCGGTATCCTGGTAGTTCTCACCGGCGTATGGGTGGTGCAGCGCTATGAATAGAATGTTTATGTTACTGATGCTGGCAGGCACATTTTTTACTGCCATCTCCCAGGTACTCTTAAAACAGAGTGCCAATAAAAAATACAGCAATCCGCTGCTGGAATATCTGAACTGGCGGGTGATCGTGGCGTACGGGATCTTTTTCGGCGTATTGCTTCTGAACACCTGGTGTTATACAAAAGTAGATATGCGGTTTGGACCGGTGATCGATACGGCTGCGTATGTATTTGTTCTGATCTTTTCAAGAGTGATCCTGAACGAAAAGATCACAAAAGGAAAACTTGTGGGAAACCTGCTGATCATAGCAGGAATTTTGATTTATACGATGTGAGATGATACAAGAGTCAAAAGTACGGAACAATCCGATATCAAAGCAAAACAATAACAGGAGTGAGAAGAGTGAGAATCAGTTTTAACCGCCCACCGTTTGTGGGAAAAGAAACAGAGTATATTAAAGAAGCCGTAGAAAAAAACGGTATGATCTGCGGAGACGGTCCATTTACCAAAAAATGTTCCCAGTGGATGAAGGAAAGGTTTCAGACAAAAAACGTATTGCTGACAACTTCCTGTACCCATGCACTGGAGATGGCAGCGTTTCTGGCGGATATTCAGCCGGGAGATGAAGTGATCATGCCGTCGTATACCTTTGTATCCACCGCGGATGCTTTTGTTTTACGGGGAGCCACCTGCGTGTTTGTGGACATCCGTCCGGATACCATGAACATTGATGAGACAAAAATTGAGGAAGCAATTACAGAAAAGACCAAAGCAATCGTGCCGGTTCATTATGCAGGCGTCAGCTGTGCAATGGATGAGATCATGGCAATTGCGAAAAAATATAACCTGAAAGTGGTGGAAGATGCCGCGCAGGGAGTAAATGCTTTTTATAAAGGAAAAGCACTGGGAACAATCGGTGATTTTGGCTGCTACAGTTTCCATGAGACAAAGAATTATTCCATGGGAGAGGGCGGTGCGATTCTCTTTCAGGATGACAGATACCTGGAACCTGCAGAAATCTTACGTGAAAAGGGAACAAACCGCAGCCAGTATTTCCGTGGACAGATTGATAAATATACCTGGGTGGGCTATGGATCGTCCTATCTGCCAAGCGATATGAATGCCGCTTATCTGTGGGCGCAGCTGGAAGAGGCAGACAAGATCAATGATAAGAGATTGTCCATCTGGAACTTCTATCACGAAGAACTGAAAGAACTGGAAGACAAAGGGGTGCTGGAACGCCCGTATATTCCGGAGTATGCCACACACAATGCCCACATGTATTACATCAAAGTAAAAGATCTGAGGGTGCGTACAAAGCTTCTGGCTTATCTGAAAGAGCGTGGGATCCTGAGTGTTTTCCATTATGTTCCACTGCACTCTGCAACAGCCGGAAAGAAGTTTGGACGGTTCCATGGCGAGGATGTTTACACGACAAAAGAGAGCGAACGGCTGTGTCGTTTGCCGATGTACTACAGTCTGTCCCTGGAAGAAGCAGCGGAAGTGGTAAAAGCGCTGAAAGAATTTCCGGAGTATGAGACGATAGAAGACAGGTAGCTATTCAGAGGGTAGAAACTGTTAACCGGGAAGACACTGGACAGTTACGAAAGCAGATAAGAGGCAACAGAAAGGAGTATCGATGAGTTCAGGAAACTGGATGCGTTATCTCAAAAAGATAAAACCGTATACGATAAAAAAGGGAATCCGCTATCTGAAACATTACGGACCGAAAGAGTTCTGGGTGCGTCTGTGTGAGCGGATGGAGCCGGAAGAAGTGCCTTATGGTCCATGGTTTGAGAATCACAAACCTTCGGAAAAAGAACTGGAAGGGCAAAGAAGGAAACAGTGGAAAAAACAGCCACTGATCAGTGTGGTTGTTCCGGCATATAAAACATCGGCGAAATTCCTGCGGGAAATGATAGAATCACTGGAGGTGCAGACCTATACAAACTGGGAACTGTGTATCGCCAATGCAAGCCCCGAGGATGCAGCGATGTCGGAAGTACTCCGGGAATACACCTCGAAAGATGCCAGAGTAAAAGTGGAGAATCTGAAAGAAAATCTCGGAATCGCGGAAAATACGAATGCAGCGATGGAGATGGCAGCCGGAGAATATACCGGTCTGCTTGACCATGACGATCTGCTGGCACCACAGGCACTGTACCGGATCGTGGAAGCACTGAATCAGAGTTCAGAAGAGCCGGATGTTTTTTATTCGGATGAAGATAAAGTAACGACGGATCTGAGCGAACATTTTCAGCCACATTTCAAACCGGATTTTAATGTGGATCTGTTAAGATCCAATAATTATATTACACATTTCTTCGTGGTGAGAACCAGTCTGATTCGTCAGGTGGGCGGGTTTCGCAGAGAGTATGACGGGGCACAGGATTATGATTTCATCTTCCGTTGTACGGAGGCTGCGAAGAAGATCTGCCATATCCCGGAGGTGCTGTATCACTGGCGGACGCATCAGGCATCCACGGCGGATAATCCGGCAAGCAAGATGTATGCGTTTGAGGCGGGAAAGAGAGCTATTGAAGCACATCTAAAACGACAGGGTGTGGAGGGAACCGTGAGTCATACGAAAGATCTTGGTTTCTATCAGGTGGAATATCCGGTGCAGGGAACCCCGCTGGTGTCTGTCCTGATCCCGAACAAAGATCAGAAAGACACGTTGAAACAGTGTCTGGATTCGGTATTTTCCAAAACTACATATTGCAATTACGAAGTAATCATCATAGAAAATAACAGCCAGGAGAAAGAAACCTGGGAATATTATGAAGAACTGAAAAAACGGAATAACGTAAAAATTGTGATCTGGGAATCCGGATTTAATTATTCAGCCATCAATAATTTCGGAGAAAAATCGGCTTCCGGAGAGTATCTGCTGTTTTTGAATAATGATGTGGAAGTGATCAATCCTCACTGGATGGAAGAAATGCTGGGGAACTGCCAACGGAAAGAAGTGGGTATCGTGGGAGCAAAACTGTATTACCCGGACGATACGATCCAGCATGCGGGAACAATCATCGGAATCGGCGGGATCGCCGGTCATGCATTCTTAAATATGCCACGTTCGAGAAGTGGGTATCTTCACAAAGCATCTTTGCAGATGGATCTGAGCGCAGTGACTGCCGCATGTATGATGATGAAGCGAACTGTTTTTGAAAGTCTGGATGGATTTGAAGAAGCACTGACAGTGGCGTTTAACGACGTGGATCTTTGCCTGCGGTGCGTGAGAGCAGGATATCTTGTGGTCTATAATCCGAGGGTGGAATTATATCATTACGAATCCAAATCCAGGGGATCGGAGGACAGTGAAGACAAAGTGCGCCGGTTCCAGCAGGAGATAGAATTTATGCGGACCAGATGGATCGATTTGTTAAAGCAGGGAGATCCTTATTATAATAAAAACCTTACGTTGAGCAAATGGAATTATTCGCTGCGTGCGTAAGGAAGGAGATACCATGAAGAAGATAACTGTTGTGATTCCTAATTTTAATGGGATACAGTATGTAGAACGTTGTCTGGACAGTTTGAAACGACAGACTTTTTCTGAATTCGATGTGATATTTGTGGACAATGGTTCCGTAGATGGGAGCAGAGAACTGACAGAAGAAAAATATCCATGGGTACGGGTAATTGCACTTGCGGAAAATACTGGTTTTTGTAAAGCAGTGAATATCGGAATTGAAGCAACACAGACACCATATGTAGTGCTGTTAAATAATGATACCGAGGCAGAGCCCGATTTTCTGCTGGAACTGTATCGGGGAATTGAGAGGAAAAAGAATGCTTTTTCTGCAGCTGCTCGGATGCTGCAGTTTCATGATCGGGGAAAGATAGACGATGCCGGAAATTATTATAACTGTCTTGGCTGGGCGTTTGCGCTTGGGAAGGGAAAACCGGAAGAAAAATACAGAAAAGAGCGGAAAATATTTGCTTCCTGTGGCGGAGCTGCTATTTATCGGACAGAACTGGTAAAGCAGTTGGGAGGATTTGATGAGGAACATTTTGCGTATCTTGAGGATATTGATCTTGGATATCGGGCACAGATAGCAGGGTATGAAAACTGGTATTTGCCGAAGGCAGGGGTGTATCACGTGGGAAGCGGAACTTCAGGATCACGCTATAATCAGTTTAAAATCAGATATTCTTCCAGAAATAATGTTTATATGCTTTATAAAAATATGCCATTGCTCCAGATTTTACTGAATCTGCCTTTTCTGGTGCTGGGATTCACTGTGAAACTTATATTCTTTGCTTCAAAGAAATATGGGCGGGAATATGCAGCAGGGATTAAGAATGGTTTTTCACTGTGTAAAAAAGATAAAAAAGTACCGTTTTTTTGGAAAAATCTTCCTAATTACGGGAAGATTCAATTGCAGTTGTGGATCAATGTGATACGGAGATTTGACGTTACTGTTCACTGGTAATATCCCGCGAATTTATGCGATTAGCATAAATTCTGTGCATCGCGCAGCGTGTTGCTGGGCACGGAGTGAACAGTAACGATTTGGCTGAGAGAAACATTGGAGAACGTAAGTTTTGTTGACAGGAAAATATATCCTGACTATAATATGTAAGAAAAGTGTAAGCTAATTAACAAAATGTTTGGTTGTGGTTTTGTATATTGCGTATTATAGTAATATGGTAAATACAAAACATACCAGAAATACTAAAAGGTGAAAAATATTGATTAAAGATAATCAGAAGTACTTTAATCGTATGCATGTAGTGATTGATGCTGTTGTGATCATTGTTTCTTATCTGCTGGCATGGACATTAAAATTCGTGGGTCCCTTTTCAGTAGATGCGGTCAGAAGTTTATCTTTTGAATGGTATATGACAGCGCTGGTTGGAATCGTACCGGTTTATCTGATCCTGTATTATGCGTTTAATCTGTATACACCGAAACGGGTGCAGGGACGCAGACTGGAATTTTCTAATATTGTAAAAGCCAATACGGTGGGAATATTGTTGATCATCGGGTGCATTTATGTGTGGCTCAAAGAAATCAACTTTTCCCGTGATATGTTGTTTTTCTTCTATTTTATAAATATGTTCCTGGAAGAATTGGTCCGTATCACGATTCGTTATCTGTTGCGGGATATCCGTAAACGAGGTCTGAATCAGAAGCATATCCTGTTGGTTGGTTACAGTAAGGCAGCAGAAGCATATATTGACCGGATACTTGAAAATCCACAGTGGGGATATCAGATCCGTGGAATCCTCGATGATAATGTAGAAGCCGGAACTATGTACCGCGGAATTAAAGTGCTTGGAAGAATCGCAAATCTGATGGTGATCCTGCCGGAAAACAGGCTGGACGAGATTGCAATCACTTTGGGACTGAGTGAATATTACCGGCTGCAGGAAATTGTAGCAATGTGTGAAAAGTCAGGAGTACACACAAAGTTTATTCCTGATTACAATAATATCATTCCGACAAAACCATATACAGAAGATTTACTGGGACTTCCGGTCATCAATATCCGTTATGTGCCGCTGACCAATACGTTCAATGCGGTGGTAAAACGGCTGATGGATATTTTCGGATCGATCGTTGCAATTATTCTGTTTTCTCCGATAATGTTGTTTGCTGTGATCATGATCAAGCTGACTTCTCCGGGACCGCTGATATACAAACAGGAGCGGGTGGGACTGCATAATCATACATTTATGATGTATAAGTTCCGTTCAATGGAAGTACAGTCGAAGGAAAGTGAAAAGAAGGCATGGACCGTCAAAAACGATCCAAGGGTAACCGGAATCGGGAAGCTGATGCGACGGACGAGTATCGATGAGCTGCCACAGCTGTTTAACATTCTCAAAGGAGATATGAGTCTGGTGGGACCGAGACCGGAACGGCCGTTTTTTGTGGAAAAATTCCGGGAAGAGATCCCGAGATATATGGTAAAACATCAGGTACGTCCGGGTCTTACCGGCTGGGCGCAGGTCAATGGCTACAGAGGAAATACATCCATTCGGAAACGAATAGATTATGATCTGTATTATATTGAAAACTGGTCTGTCGGACTGGATGTAAAAATTATTTTGCTGACGTTTTTTAAAGGCTTTATTAACAAGAACGCATATTAGGAAGAGGGTCCGCAAGATAGAAAAACAAAGGAATAAGGAGTAAATACATGGCGAAAAAGAAAAACCTGACGGACAGACAGAAAAGAATCCGACGCAGACGCCGGAAAAGTACGATGAGCAGAGTAGTGTTTGCACTGGAAATTATCATTCTGGTCGTTCTGATGGGCGGACTGTTTGTATATGCGAAACTCGGAAATATGAATTATGAAGACCTGAATTTTGAAAATGTGGATGTGAATCAAAGTGTGGAAGAAAATCAGGTTATGAAAGGTTATACAAGTATTGCACTGGTTGGGCTTGACAGGAGAGAAGGAGAACTGGATGGTGATGTCAACAGTGATACGATGATCATTGCGAGTATCAATAACGATACCAAAAAGGTAAAACTGGTTTCTATATACCGTGATACGTATCTTCGGGTTGGAAGTAATTCGGACGGCGAAAATGTATACAATAAGGCAAATTCTGCGTTCTGTACAGGTGGTCCGGAAAAAATGATGACCATGATGAATAAGAATCTTGATCTTAATATTGTTGACTATGTAACGGTTGACTTTAAAGGCGTTGCAGAGGCGGTGGAACTGCTTGGCGGTATCGATGTTGATCTGAAAGAAGAGGAGATTGAACATCTGAACAATTATTGTGTAGAGACGTCAGAAGTTACCGGTATGGATTATACACCACTGAAAAAGGTTGCCGGAGTTCATCATCTGAACGGAGTACAGACTGTAGCGTATGCGCGAATTCGTTATACAGCGGGAAACGATTTCAGACGTGCGGCAAGACAGAGAGAGGTTATATATAAGATCGTAGAAAAGGCAAAGAATTCCAGTATCAGTACCCTTAGCAAAGTTCTGGATAAAGTGTTCCCACTCATCAAAACATCTCTGACGAAACCGGAGATTTTGCAGATGGGAATGAGTATGCTCTCCTATGATATTGAAGATCAGACAGGTTTCCCATTTGATCATTTATATGGAGGGGTAGTAGAAGACGCAATGGACGGGCTTGACTGTGTACTTCCGATTACTTTGGAATCTAATGTAATCAAACTGCATGAATTTCTGTATCCGGAAGACAGTTATGTTCCTTCGGATGAGGTGAAAACATACAGTCAGAAAATTATAGAAATCAGTGGATTTGGAGAAGAATCCAGACTGGATCATTCGGAGGATGGTTCACTGGCAGCTTATCATGAATCAGATACAGAGTCTGCGAATCCGGCAGAGAACTCTGCAGATTCGCAGGAAGAAAGTCAGACAGATGTAACAGATGATACACAGGGATATGATGATTCTTCCCTGGAACAGTAAACCTCGGGGGATACGAAAGAGGGAGGGAAACCTATGTCTAAAAAACAGCCGTTGACCAGAAAACAGAAGAGATTATTAAAGAAAAGAAGACGAAGAAGAATTCTTTTCGGAATCGAAATTTTTATTCTGCTGATTCTTATTGCAGGGGTTTTTATATATGCAAAACTTGGCAAGATGAATTTTACGAGTCTTGATTTCAGTAAGATCGGAGTTAATTCCGGCGTCAGCAATAATAAAGTTATGAAAGGTTATACGACCATCGGCCTGGTGGGTCTGGATAATCGCAGTACTAAATTAAAATCCGGTAACAGTGATACTATGATTATTGCAAGTATCAATAATGATACCAAGAAAGTGAAACTGGTTTCCGTATATCGTGATACGTATCTGCGGATTGGCGAAGATTCGGAAGGAAATGGTCAGTATAACAGAGCGAATGCTGCATATGCAAAAGGCGGTGCCGAACAGTTTCTGAATATGCTCAATACCAATCTGGATCTGAATGTGACAGATTTTGTAAGCGTAGATTTTCAGGCGGTTGCGGAAGCCGTGGAACTGCTTGGCGGAATCGATGTGGAATTGAAAGAAGAAGAAGTGGTTCATCTGAATAATTATTGTGTGGAAACATCAAAAGTAACAGGTATGGATTATACGCCACTTAAAAAAACAGCAGGCGTACATCATCTGAATGGTGTGCAGACAGTAGCATATGCACGAATCAGATATACAGCAGGAAATGATTTCCGTCGTGCGGCAAGACAGAGAGAAGTTATCTATAAAATCGTAGAGAAAGCGAAAAATGCAGATGTCGCTACATTGAGTAAAATTCTAGATAAAGTATTTCCAAATATCTATACATCTTTTTCAAAAGCAGAAATTCTGCAGATGGGAATGAGTATGTTATCCTATGATATTGAAGATCAAACTGGTTTTCCATTTGATCATCTGTATGGACAGCGTGTGAAAGATGCGGTTGGAATTGATGTAGTACTTCCGGTCACATTGGAATCAAATGTGATCAAACTGCATGAATTCCTGTATCCGGAAGACAGTTATACACCTTCCGAAGAAGTGAAGGCATATAGCCAGCGAATTGTGGATAAGAGCGGATTTGGAGAAGAGTCAAGACTGGATCATTCGGAAGATGGCTCCCTTGCAGCTTATCGTGAGAGTGATACGGAGTAAGAAGAAAAAATGGAAAATAAAGAACTGTCGTGAAAAGTACGACAGTTCTTTTCACATATATAGAAAATGGAGCAGATTATGGAAAAGAAAACGGTAGATGTGATTATCCCGGCTTATCGTCCGGGAGAAGGGTGGAAACAGATGCTGCGCGGACTGGAAGAACAGACCTGGCCGGTACACCGTCTGATCGTGATGAATACAGGAAAGGAAAACTGGAAAGCAGCTTATGAGAAAACGACGATTCCGATGGAAGTGCACCATCTGACCAGAGAGGAATTCGATCATGGAAAGACAAGGGATCAGGCGGCGCGGATGAGCCGGGCAGATTATCTGCTGTTTATGACCCAGGATGCATTGCCGGAAGACTGCCATCTGATTGAAAAACTGGTGGAGGCGATGGAACAGGATGAAAAAATCGGAGCTGCCTATGCCAGACAGCTGCCACGGAAGGACTGCCGGCTGATGGAACAGTATACGAGACAGTTTAATTATCCGGAGGAAAGCCGGGTGAAATGGCTGGCAGACCTGCCGGAACTCGGTATCAAGACGTATTTTTGTTCCAATGTGTGTGCAATGTACAGACGGGAGCTGTATCTGCAGTTGGGTGGTTTTGTACAGAAGGCCATTTTTAATGAAGATATGATCTTTGCAGGAGAACTGATCCAAAAGGGATATGGAGTGGCTTATGCGGCAGAGGCAAAGGTGGTACATTCCCATAATTATTCGGCAATCCAGCAGTTTCACCGGAACTTTGATCTGGCGGTTTCACAGGCAGACCATCCGGAAGTTTTTGCCGGGATCCGATCGGAAGGAGAGGGGATCCGTCTGGTGAAAAAAACCGCCGGATGGCTCTGCAGACAGGGAAAACCATGGCTGGTGATCCAGCTGGTATGGCAGAGCGGCTGGAAATATCTGGGCTATCTTCTGGGAAAGAGATATCAGAAGCTTCCAAAGTGGGTGATCCCTCGCTGTACGATGAATCCGAAATATTGGGAATAAGCGGGAAAGTTCACAGTTTTAACACAATTTTCGGATATGATAAACAGATACACAAAACGTGAAAAAGAATGTGAAGACATATAAAGGACAGGGAGAAAAACGATGAATGATGAATGGAAAATGCCGGGAACAGAACAGGAAGAAAATCAGCAACCGGTCGGTGAAGAATCTGAAGTGACAGAGGCGACAGCTGTAAAAGAACCGGAAGCAGGGGAAACCGCAGAAGCAATGCCGGAGGCGACAGAAAGTCAGGAGCCTGAAGTATCGGAGCGGGTGGAAGTGACAGAAACGACGGAAGAAGCAGCGACAAACGGTGACGGGCAGGTTGCAAAAACAGAGGAAGAAAAACCGAGATATCCGTGGGAAGCAGTGCTGGGAAAAGAGCAGAAGAAAGAACAGCCGGCGGATGTGACGGATACTCCGGTACAGCCACAGGAACAGCCGGTGCAGCAGAGTGGTGCACAGCCGGAGAATTCGCGGGAAGCAGCTTCTTATCACTGGGTAAATCCGGATTATCAGAAACGCCAGAACGGAGCGGACGGCGGGGAACGTGCCAGCCAGAATACGTATGAGAATCAGAATTACCGGGAGGATGTCAGCGGGACTGCGGATACACAAAATTACACAGAGACAGCAGCCGAATCACAGGATAACGGAGGCTGGGGACAGCCGGTCGGTGGAAATCATACAACAAAAGAGATGGAAGACAGCAGTTCTTCCGGACAGACGACCGGGGGCTATCAGAATGGTAACTGGGGCTGTGCGGGAAACAGTCAGAATAACCAGAATACACAAAATGGCGGAGCGTATCAGAGTGGGAATTCCTGGACGAGCCGGGAACAGAGTACGCAGAACGGTCCGGTGACCGGTCAGAGAAAGTATGGAAATTATACGTATTACCAGCCACAGCAGGATCCGAATCAACCACAGGACCACAGAAAACCGGGCGGAACAGGAAAAAAAGTAATAGTAACGCTTGGTCTGGCGGTACTTTTTGGTGTAGTTGTAGGCGGTATCATCATCGGATCCAGTATGATCGTGCATAAAGAAATTAAAAATGAGCAGAAAACAGAGTATCAGCTTCCGACCACGGAACTGCCACAGCAGGAGAATGCTGACGGGGACAGTAACAGTGCAGCAGGAAGCGGAAGTGATGCAACGGAGGAAGTAAGCGCAGGCACAACGGGAGAATACACCGTTGCACAGGTGGCAAAAAGTTGTATGCCGTCTGTTGTATCTATTACGAATGCGTCTGTAAAAACGGTACAGGATTTCTTTGGCGGCGTGCAGCAGTACCCGAGTGAGAGTTCCGGTTCCGGTATCATTGTAGGACAGAATGACAGTGAGATCCTGGTAGCAACGAATAATCATGTAGTAGCTGATGCAGATACTATTACGGTCGCTTTTGATGATGATGCGGTGTATGAAGCTCAGGTCAAGGGAACGGATTCCGACAACGATCTGGCGGTAGTCGCTGTGAAAATTTCGGATATGAGTGAAGATACTCTGAAATCCATTAAAGTAGTAAGCATCGGCAATTCCGATGAGCTGGAAATCGGGGAACAGGTAGTTGCCATTGGTAATGCACTGGGATATGGACAGTCCGTAACTTCCGGATGGATCAGTGCGGTGGATCGTGAAGTAACCGACGAAGAGGGAAAGACAACCGGGAAACTGATCCAGACAGATGCAGCAATCAATCCCGGCAACAGCGGTGGGGCACTGCTGAATATGCAGGGAGAACTGATTGGTATCAACTCTGCGAAAGCGGCAGCCACCGAAGTAGAAGGAATGGGTTATGCGATTCCGGTATCTGTGGCACAGCCAATTCTGGATGAACTGATGAACCGCGAGACAAGATATAAGGCGGATGAAGATCATGCGGGTTATATCGGTGTGACTTGTCTGAATGTAGATTCTACTTCTGCACAGACTTACGGTATCCCACTGGGTGCCTTTGTAGATTCTGTGGAAGAGGGCGGACCGGCACAGACAGCAGGTATCCAGAAAGGTGACGTGATTGTCAAATTTGACGGTATGACGGTTTCCGGTAGTTCGGATCTGGTTGGAAAACTGGAGTATTATCAGGCAGGAGAGACTGTGGAGGTTGTGATCAGCCGGGCACAGAACGGGGAGTATCAGGAGCAGACGGTTTCGGTTACTCTTGGAAAGAAGAGTGAGATGAAGCAGGCGGATCCCCAGCAGGGTAAGTAAGTGAATAAGTAGTATCATAGACGGACGCGGCAGGGGTTCCCGTCAGAGTCCGGCAACGTGGGCAGAGCAACTTTAAGCTAAGTCCTAAGAAGAACTAAATGCCAGTTCGCGGAGAGCCGCTCACTGTCAAGTTCTTCTAAGGACTGGATCTTAAAGCTTGCTCTAAACGCCCACAAAGTGTTGCCGGACCCTGGCGGGAACCCCTGCCGCTGTGCGTTGACGGTGGGAGAAAGTTGAAATATGGTGGGAATGGCAGGAAATAAAAGGAATGAAGGGATAGAACTTATTCAGAGGGGGAGAACAGAAGGAAAATAGGGGGAGATAGTATGCTGAAAGCTGTGTTTAGAAAAAGTTTACTTGAGGGCAAGAAGATTCTGTTTTATAATATAGGGTAAGTAACCGGAAGTACATAGGAGTGACAGGTGGTTTCGGGGACAGTGTCTCATAAAATGTGGGATGAGAAAGGGATAAACGGATGTCAGAAGACAAGGATTTACTGGAAAAAGAAAAGCAGGGGCGGGAGGCTTCTGATGAAAATATGAAGGAAGATGAATACGAAAAAGTCTGTTTCCTGTGTCGGAGACCGGAGAGCAAGACAGGACCGATGATCACGCTTCCTCAGAATATACATATTTGTACGGAATGTATGCAGAAAAGTTTTGATACCATGAATAACAGCAATATGAATTACGGGGATCTGATGAGCCACATGCCCAATATCAGCATGATGGATCTGTCGAGTATTCCGAATCAGGTATCAGAGAAACAGAGAGTGAAGAAGAAAAAGAAAACGGAAGAAAAGAAACAGGAATTTACCATGAAGGATGTTCCGCCGCCACATAAGATCAAAGAAAAACTGGATGAATATGTGATCGGTCAGGAACATGCGAAAAAGGTGATTTCGGTTGGTGTGTACAATCACTATAAACGAGTACTCAGCGCAGAGCAGAAAAATGGTGAAGTAGAGATTGCAAAGTCCAATATGTTGATGATCGGACCGACCGGAAGTGGTAAGACTTATCTGGTGCAGACGCTGGCGAAACTGCTGGATGTGCCACTTGCGATCACGGATGCGACTTCGCTGACGGAAGCAGGTTATATCGGTGATGATATCGAAAGCGTAGTTTCCAAACTACTTGCGGCAGCAGACAATGATGTGGAGCGGGCAGAGCATGGAATTATCTTTATCGATGAGATCGATAAGATTGCAAAAAAGAAGAATACGAACCAGAGAGATGTCAGTGGTGAGGCGGTACAGCAGGGGATGTTAAAGCTTCTCGAGGGCAGTGATGTGGAAGTGCCGGTCGGCGCGAACAGCAAGAATGCTATGGTACCGCTGGCTACGGTAAATACCAGCAATATTTTATTTATCTGCGGTGGTGCATTCCCGGATCTGACTGAGATCATCAAAGAGCGGTTAAATAAAAAATCGTCGATCGGTTTCCAGGCGGATCTGAAGGACAAATACGATAATGATAAAAACCTGCTGGATAAAGTGACGGTGGAAGACCTGAGAGCCTTCGGTATGGTGCCGGAATTTCTGGGAAGACTGCCGATTATTTTCACGTTGCAGGGACTTGATGAGGATATGCTGGTGAAGATCCTGAAAGAGCCGCGCAATGCAATCCTCAAACAGTATGAAAAACTGCTGGAGATGGATGAAGTGAAGCTGGAATTTGAAGAGAATGCGCTGCGGGCGATTGCGAAAAAAGCACTGGAAAAAGATACCGGTGCGAGAGCACTGCGGGCGATTCTGGAAGAATACATGCTGGATATCATGTATGAGATTCCGAAAGATGACAGCATCGGAGAGGTGAT
>RRZT012591355.1_pt1 | contig 13775 bp, 11 predicted proteins | sample 2165551 | NCBI WGS metagenome assembly RRZT01 (sample SAMN10456910, study PRJNA506462) | wastewater metagenome | biome: wastewater; feature: sludge; material: wastewater sludge; isolation source: wastewater sludge with Escherichia coli K12::gfp cells carrying plasmid... | place: USA: Moscow, Idaho... | reverse complement strand
TTTTTAAGGAGAATTAATTATGTCCTTTGATCATGTTCACGCTGCGCTTGCCGATGCAGTATACGAAGATAATGCTGAAAAAATAGCTGTGCGCACTCCCGGAAAAGATGGGGAAGAGACAACTTGGACACCAGTAACGACAGAGGCAGCAAATGAGAACACAAATTTGGCTTATATGCGCTATATAAAAAGACCAATAACTTTTATATTTTTACTTGTCTTAGTGATCGTATTTATTGGGGGGTGCAAGATGAATTACCAAATGAGTAATAATTTTGTTTTTCATATTTCATCCAATTTTGACGGCTCGAAAACCATATTCAGACGACTTGATAAGAAAAAATCTTTCGATTGGGATATTTATATCTCTGACGAAAGTTTGAAATTAAATAAATTTGATTTTTTTGGTAGCTTGTACGTAAATGGCTTAATTTTTACAAAAACCAATGGTGAATTTATTGTTTCAGAAAGAACCAAAGAGGGGCATCAAGCATGGAAATACAATCATGAAAAGAAAGAAAGAGAGAAAATCATGTTATTTGATGGGAGTGGTTATTTCTTTTCCCTCGAAAACAATGGCCTTCTTTTTTTGGGTGTCTCGTTGACTTTGGATAGCGGAAGAAGGGGATATGATTGGTTTGTATCCTATCCAAATCAAGGAACAAAAAAAATTAGCGATGAAAGATACTATTATTATCCGCCGCCATTTTTTATTAAAAACTCTATCGCAGGATTCGCAGAAAAAAATCTGGGATCAGAAGAGGATTTAGCAAAACTTGGAAAAAAATATGGTGAATATTCCTTGGAATACGTCAATCTATCCTCAAACATTGACGCTGAACAAAAAACAAAAAAAATAAAAGATTATCTGTCTGTATCGAAATCAAAAGATACACCCTGCATTCAATGTGAGGAAGAGGGAAATGCTTGTATTATAAGCAATACAATGGCGGATGAAAGAGGAAAATTCTGGCATGAACTTTATTTGGTTAATGATTTAGGCCGCAAAAAACTAAACATTGAATTAAAAAGAATTGAAGGTCATAGTATATCTGGTGATGGCAAATGGCTTTTTGTTGTTGGGAAACCAACAATATATTCAAATGAGTATCTCTTTCAAAAATACTCTCTATCTGAAAGTGGAGACTGCAAATTGATTTCTTCCGTAAATGCTCTGTAATAATATGACTATCGTAGGGGAATGATATGGCTTTTTCTGATTGGGCTACTGGTTTGCCTGCTTCTGAAGTGCATACTGCAACTGCGGAAGGAAGGTGTGGGACGTTTGTTCAAAGAGGCGGTACCAACATATGGAAAATTTGGTGGGCCTAATTGGTCTGATGAATGGCGAGAAATAATCCTCTACCACCTAGACAATGACAATGGGGGCGTGGCGTAGATGATCTTGATAATACATTCAGCAAGCGCAGGGTGGGTGACTTGTCCGTGTGCTGCGTAAAGCCCCCCCGCATTCCACCGACGCCCTAGCCCAGCGCCCGCTTCGCCACGGCTTACCCCTAAGCACAAGCCACTTTGGCATCCCCTTTTTGCGACTTTTGCGTATCTTTTGCGCCTTTTGCGTTCGCTCCCGCATTCCTCTGCGCCCTCTGCGTTCGCCCGCCCCCGCGTTCGCTCCCGCAATCAGCCCAGCCCACTCATGTGCCGCAGCATATTGATGATGGCTTGTTCGCACAGTTGCAGCAGGCTTGCGGGCAGTATGCCAAATACCAGCAGCAGAGCGCCGTTAAACGTGAGTGTGGCGCGCACGCCGTAGCCTGCTTGCAGGGCGGCTGGCTGGCCGTGCTCGGGGGCATCAAAAAACATGATTTTGATGATGCGCAGGTAGGCAAATGCACCCACTACCGACATGACAATGGCCAGCACTGCCAACGCAATGTGCAGTGTGGTGGGCACGGTGAGCAAGGCGTGCAAGACTTTGAACTTGGCATAAAAGCCTACGGTTAAAGGCACGCCAGCCAGCGAGAGCATACTGAGCGCCATGATGCCTGCATACAGCGGGCGGTGGTGGTTGAGGCCGCTGAGGTCGCTCAGGTTTTCGCACTCATAGCCTTCGCGCGAGAGCAGCATGAGTATGCCGAAGCTGACCAATGCGGCGATGGTGTAGCTGAGCATGTAAAACATGCTGGCGGCGCAGGCATCTTTGAGTGAGAGGTTGTTGCCGTTGGCGTGGCTGACGACAAAGGCCAGCAGCATAAAGCCGTTTTGCCCGATGGTGGACCACGCCAGCATACGCTTGGCATTGCTTTGCATGACGGCAGACAAGTTGCCGATGAGTAGCGAGCACACTGCCAGCACCATGAGCATGAGTTGCCATTGCGGTGCAAGCTCAAGCAGGCCAGTAACCAGCAGGCGCAGCATTACGGCAAATATGGCGAGTTTGGGGGCGGCAGCCAGTATGAGGGTGATAGATGTGGGTGCGCCTTGGTACACGTCGGGCAGCCACATGTGGAATGGTGCGGCTCCGAGTTTGAAGGCCAAGCCTGCAACGATAAAGACCAGCCCCAGCATGAGTATGTCGCGCTTGGCGGTGTGCTGCATGACGCTTTGCAGTACTTCGGGCAGCAGCATACTGCCTGTAGCGCCATAGAGCATGGATAAGCCGTAGAGCAAAAAGCCCGAAGCCAACGAGCCCAAAATGAAGTATTTCATCGCCGCTTCGTTAGCCAGCAAGTGCTCGCGGCGCAAGGCAACGAGCGCAAAGCTGGAAAGCGATATCAGCTCAAGCCCCAGATAAATCACCAGAAAATGGTTGCCTGCAATCATGGTGTAAATGCCCAGCAGCGCAAACAGCGAGAGCGTGAACAGCTCGCCGCCGCGTTGCAGCATTTGCCGCTGTGCCGAGTAGGGGCGGGCATAAACCAGCGTAGCTGCCAGTGCCAGCGTGGCAAAGCATTTCATCCAACTGCCAAAGGCATCAGCCAGCACCATGCCGCCAAAGCCGTAGAGGGCTTTGGGAAAGTCAGGCCGCGATAGAGCCAGCGCGTGGCTGGCGTTCCACAGGGCGAGCACCAGCAGGGTGATTTGTGTTGCCCAGTAGCTTGGGGCGCGGCGCGTGCTGCTGACCCACAAATCCAGCAGCGTAATGGCGCACGCCATAAACAGCAAGAACATCTCTGGCGCGATGACTACCCAACTTGTTGCGTCAAACATGCCGCGTCCTTATTGCAGTTTGGACTGCGCCATGTGTTGCGTGAGCTTGACAACGGAGGCATCCATCGCCTGCATGATGGGTTTGGGATACACGCCCATCCACAGCACCGATAGCCCCAGCACGCACAGCACCACGGTTTCGCGCAGGTTGATGTCGCGCAAGGAGCGCACGTTGTCGTTAGCGATGGGGCCCAGATACACGCGCTGCACCATCCACAGGGTATAAGCAGCAGCCAGCACCAGCGAAGTGCCGCCAATCAGGCCAATCCACAGATTGGCTTTGACGATGGCGATGATGACTGTCCACTCGCCTACAAAGCCAGCGGTGGCAGGCACGCCAAAGTTGCCAAAAGCAAAAATCATGGCCAGCGCCACAAAGCGCGGCATGGTGTTGGCTACGCCGCCGTAGTCGGCAATTTGGCGCGAGTGCATGCGGTCGTACAGCACACCTACGCACAGGAACATGCCAGGTGAAATAAGCCCGTGCGCCAGCATTTGCAAAATTGCGCCTGAATTGCCTGCTTCACTGAACACAAACATGCCCAGGGTGACATAGCCCATGTGCGAAACAGAGGAGTAGGCCACCAGCTTTTTCATGTCTTGCTGCACCAGTGCCACCAGCCCGATATACACCACGGCAATGAGTGACAAGGCGAGCATCAACCATGCCCAGCGGTGGGCAGCATCGGGCGCAATGGGCAGCGCCAGACGCAAAAAGCCGTAGCCGCCCAGTTTAAGCATGATAGAAGCCAAAATGGCAGAGCCGCCTGTGGGGGCTTCAACGTGCACGTCGGGCAACCAGGTGTGCAGCGGCCACATGGGCAGTTTTACGCCAAAGGCTGCAACAAAGGCAAAAAACAGCAGGGTTTGCTCAGTAGCGCCCAGTGGCAGCGCCTGCCATGTGGCAATGTCAAAACTGTTGCCAGATACCGTGTAGAGGTAGGCCATGGCAATCAGCATGAACAAGGAGCCCATCAAGGTATAGAGGAAGAACTTGAAGGCCGAGTAAATTTTGCGCGGCCCGCCCCAAATGCCGATGATGAGGTACATGGGAATGAGGGTAGCTTCAAAGAAAACGTAGAACATCAGCGCATCAAGCACACAGAAGGTGGCAATCATCAGGCCGCTTAACACAAGCACTGCGCCCATGTATTGATTAACGCGCTCGGTGATGTTGGTCCAGCTTGCGAGCACGACCAGCGCGGTGATAAAGGCCGTCATCACCACAAACCACAGCGATATGCCATCTACGCCAATGTGGTAGTTGCTGTTGATACCAGGTATCCACGGCACGTTTTCTACCAGTTGCATGTCTGACAAGATGGGGTTAAAGCGGCTGTAGAGCAGAATGGTTTGCCCAAAGCTTACCAGCGCGGCAAGCAGCGCAGCCCAGCGCACAAGGCGGTTGTAGCGTTCGCCCGAAAACGCCAGCAGCAAGCAGCCCGCGACGATAGGTGTCCAGATGACAAAACTTAAAAATCCCATTTGAATGTTGCTCCTAAAGTATCCAGACAAACCATGTCATCATGGCTAGCAAGCCCATAATCATTAACAAAGCGTAGTGGTAAAGGTAGCCCGTTTGCAGTTGGCGTACCCGAGCCGCTATTGCTCCAACTATTTTCCAAGAGGCGTTCACAAAGCCTGTTTCAATCAAGCCTTGGTCGCCCACTTTCCAGAACCATTTGCCAAACAGCTTGGTTGCGCCCGCCAAAAAGGTGTCGGTAAACCACAGCAGGCTGTTTTCTATGGTGATAAACAAGGCGTGCCCCAGTTGGCGTGCAGCGCCCGATAGCCCCAAATCAATAAACCACATCCAGCCGCTATCGACTTTGAAGGCAAACACACGCCCGATGGCGCATGCACCGCGTGCGATGACGTTTTCGTAAAACCAGTCAAGATAGTATTTGTTCTCGAGCACTTGCACCAGTGGGGCAAACACTTGGCGCAGGCGTGCTGCAACGGTGTTGCCGCGCATATACAGGTAGTAAGCCGTGCCCACGCCTGCAAGCACCAGCCACAGCGGCGCGGTAAAGAGCGCGTGCAGCGTCATTTGCATGGGGCCATGAATGGCTTGCGCCATGTGCGTCATCACAGGGTGGCTGCTCAGGTCGATATGGATGGCGCTGCTGAAAAAGTCGCCAAACAAAAGCGGCTGCATGGTAAAGAAGCCGACAAAGACCGAAGCGGCAGCCAAAATAACCAGCGGCACAGTAACCACCCTGGGCGACTCGTGTGGCTGCGTGCTGCCGTGCTGGGCGTGCGCGTCATCATGTGCAGCGGCATGTGCGTCATGGTGTGCATCAGGATTTTGGTCATAACGTTCATCACCCCAAAACACCAGAAAATACATCCGCAAGCTGTAAAACGCCGTCACAAAAACACTGATTAATGCAGCCCAGTAGGCAATCGGAGCCATGGGCTGGTTGCTAAAGTGCAGGGCTTCGATAATGCCGTCTTTAGAGTAGAAACCAGAGAAAAATGGCGTGCCAATCAGCGCGAGCGTGCCAGCAAGAGATGTCCAGTGCGTAATGGGCATGTATTTTCGCAAGCCGCCCATATAACGCATGTCTTGGTTGTGGTGCATGCCCATGATGACCGAGCCTGCCGACAAAAACAGCAGCGCCTTGAAAAACGCGTGTGTAAACAGGTGAAATACCGACACAGGGTAGGCAGAAGCACCCAAGCCCATCACCATATAGCCCAGTTGCGACAGGGTGGAGTAAGCCACCACGCGCTTGATGTCGTTTTGTATCAACCCCATCAAGCCCATCAGCAAGGCAGTGGCCGCACCCACAACTAGGATGAGATTAAGCGCCACATCACTCAACTCAAACAGGGGCGACATGCGCGAAACCATGAAAATGCCCGCCGTTACCATAGTGGCAGCGTGAATCAGCGCCGAGCTGGGTGTAGGGCCGTGCATGGAATCTGGCAGCCAAACATGCAGCGGAAATTGTGCTGACTTGCCCATAGCGCCAATAAACAGGCAAATAGCAGCAACAGTTACCACCATCCAGCCTGTGCCTGGCAGGGTGTGCGCATGCATGGATTCGAGTTTGCCAAAAACCTCAACATAGTTGAGTGTGCCTGTGTAGGCTGCAATCAAGCCAATGCCCAGAATAAAGCCCAAATCAGCGACACGGTTGATAAGAAAGGCTTTTTTGTTGGCAAAAATAGCGCCTGGCTTTTCAAACCAGAAGCCAATGAGCAGGTATGAAGCCACGCCCACTGCTTCCCAGCCGATAAACAGTTGCAGCAAGTTGTTGCTCATCACCAGCAGCAGCATGGCAAAGGTAAAGAGCGAGATATAGGCAAAAAAGCGGTTGTAACTGGCGTCTCCATGCATATAGCCTGTGGAGTAAATATGCACCATCAAAGAGATGGAGGTAACAACGCACATGAGCAGGGCGGTAAGCCCATCAACCATGAAGCCTATTTCCATGCGAAAGCCAGCGATGCACATCCACTCGTAAAGCGTCTGGTTGTAATGCGCCCCACGGCTTACCTGAAACAGCACAAAAGCCGAGAGCGCAAACGACAAGCCCACGGCAGCAATGCCCAGCCCGTGCGCAGCCTTGTGCCCAAGCCGATTGCCGCCAGCAGCCGTACCAAAAATACCAATCACCGCCGCCGAGCACAGCGGGATGAGCAAAATAGACAGCAAGAGGGGGAGAGAAAGTGTGTTCACCATCTGTTTTAGCCCTTCATCGTGCTGAAATCATCTGCCTGCACGCTGGAGCGGTTGCGGAACAGTTGCACCAAAATGGCCAGACCAATGGCAGACTCGGAAGCCGCCACCGTGAGGATGAAAAACACAAATACCTGCCCCGACAAGTCGCCACGGTAGTGAGAAAAAGCGACAAAGTTGATGCTCACAGCCAGCAGCATCAATTCAATGGCCATGAGCTGCACAATGAGGTTTTTGCGGTTTAGAAAAATGCCTGTAACAGCCAGAGCAAACAGTATGCCGCCCAGCGCCAGAAAGTGGCCTATGGAAAGAGTCATCATTTCTCGCCCCTTTGTTTGCCAGCGTTTTGCTGCTCTGTATTTGGATTTTCAGATTCGGCATTTTTTGGCGCGGGTTGGGTGGCCTGCATTTTCAGCACCCGCACGCGCTCGGCAGGCTTTACGCTAACCTGCCAGGCGGGTGACTGGTATTTGCTGTCTTTACGGCGGCGCAATGTCAGGGTAATGGCGGCAATGATGGCAACCAGCAGCAGCACGGCAGCCAGCTCAACGGGCAGCAGATACTGTGAATAAAGCAGCTTGCCCAGCTCTTTGGTGTTAGACGCATTGGCTGCCAGCACCGCACCATCGGCACCGCGCATGGGCAATGGCTCTACTACGCTGCGGTAGTTCAGCAGCAGTATCGCGCCCAGCTCAAGGCTAAAGAGGCCGCCCACAGCCGCAGCAGCAGGAAACAGCTTCCAGAAGCCCTCGCGCATGGCTTTGACATCAAAGTTCAGCATCATGAGCACGAACAAAAACAGCACCATGACTGCGCCAACATACACCAGCACCAGCACGATGGCTAAAAACTCTGCCTTGAGCAGCAACCAGATGGCTGCCGCCTGAAAAAAGGTCAATACCAGATAAATCACGGCATGTACGGGGTTGCGGGCGGTGATGACGCGAAAAGCCGCAACGAGCAAAACCGTTGAGAAGATGTAGAAGAAAATAGTGTGCAAAGTAGTCATGCTGCGTCTCTATTTAGCGGTATGGCTCATCGGCTGCTTTGGCGGCTTTGATTTGCTCTTCATAGCGTTCGCCTATGGCCAGTAGCATGTCTTTGGTGAAGTACAGGTCGCTTGATTTTTCTCCGTAGTACTCGAAAATCGGGGTTTCCACAATGGCATTGACTGGGCAGCTTTCTTCACAAAAGCCGCAGTAAATGCATTTGCTCATATCAATGTCGTAGCGGGTGGTGCGGCGTGAGCCATCGGCATGTTCGGCTGACTCGATACTGATAGCCATAGCAGGGCATACGGCTTCGCATAGCTTGCAGGCAATGCAGCGTTCTTCACCATTGTCATAGCGCATGAGGGCGTGCAGGCCGCGAAAGCGCGGAGAAAGGGGCGTTTTCTCCTCGGGGTATTGGATAGTGAACTTGCGCTTGAAGGTGTAGCGCCCTGTGAGCGCCATGCCTTTGACCAGCTCCCAGAGCAGGAAACTTTTGAAAAAGTCTTTGATTGAAAAAGCCGAAGCCTGCTGCTCTGTATGGGCAGCATCAGGCTTGGTTGGCGTGATGTTGTTTTGGCTCACTTCCAGATACTCCAGGGGGTTTGCATCCACGCGCCAATGACGACCAGCCAGATGAGCGTTACGGGAATAAAGATTTTCCAGCCCAAGCGCATAATCTGGTCGTAACGAAAACGCGGGAAGGTCGCGCGTATCCAGATAAACATGCTGAATAAAACGAAAGTTTTGATACCCAGCCAAATCCAGCCTGCATTCATGAAGGCGGTCAGCCATTCAGGCAAAAAGCTCAGGCGCTCAAAATCGAATGGCGAGAGCCAGCCGCCCAGAAACAGCACGCTGGCGAGCGCAGAAAATAAAATCATGTTGGCGTATTCGGCCATAAAGAACAGGGCAAACGCCATGCCTGAATACTCAACCATGTGGCCAGCAACGATTTCTGCTTCGCCTTCAACCACATCAAACGGGTGGCGATTGGTTTCGGCAACGGCGCAAATCATATACACCAGAAATATTGGAAACAGGGGCAGCCAGTTCCAAGACAGGAAGTTGATGCCATAGCTGGCAAACGTGCCTTTGTTTTGGTCGAGTACGATCTCAGACAAATTCAGGCTGCCGCTGACCATGAGCACCACCAGCAGGCAAATGCCCATGGCGATTTCGTAAGAAATCATTTGCGCCGAAGCGCGCATGGCACCCATGATGGGGTATTTGGAGTTAGATGCCCAGCCCGCCATGATTGCGCCATACACCTCAACCGAGGCAATGGCAAACACATACAGCAAGCCTGCGTTGATGTTGGAAAGTACCAAGTCTGGGCCAAATGGAATCACTGCCCAAGCCGCCAATGCAGGCGCAACGGTGACGATGGGACCCAGATAGTACATGGCTTTGTCTGAGCGGTCGGGGCGGATGATTTCTTTAATCAGCAGCTTAATCGAGTCGGCAATGGGGTGCAGCAGCCCCAAGGGGCCTACGCGGTTAGGGCCCAGGCGTACTTGCATAAATGCCAGCAGCCGCCGTTCCCAAAGCATCAGATAAGCCACGCCGACAAGCACCACGGCCAATATGGCACCAATACAAATCAGCACCCATACGATGGGCCATAAGCCTGTTTGCCACCAGTCAGCCTGGCACCAGCTCAGGCCAAACACAGCGCAACCATCGCGGCCAAAGGCGTAGAGCGTATCTCGCATACTCATACGGCATTTCCTTGCATGTGTTGGCTCAGGCGCGCGGCCTGCCCGTCTGCGGTGAGTTGCAGCGACGGGGCGCGGCGTACCAGCGCATCAAGCTGGTAGATGCCCGCTGTAACGGGTTGCACGGTTGCACGGGCAATTTCGGGCGTGGCTTGGGTATGGTTATCAAGCATTTCAGCATCAATAAAGCTGCCAGCAGCCACATTAGGCAGGGCTTTGGCTAGCACTTGCTGGGAGTTTTCAAATTCGCTCTCGGGCAAGCCCAGAACACGCGCCAGTGCGCTTAATACTTTCCATGCGGGGCGCGTTTCGCCCAGCGGTTTGACTACAGCATGAAAGCTCTGCAAGCGCCCTTCTGCATTGACAAAGCTGCCCGAAGTTTCGCTAAAGGGGCTGATGGGCAGCAGCACATCGCTGATGTCCAGATTGGTTTTGTAGGGGCTCATGGTAACGACCATATGCGCAGAGTTAAGCCCTTGCACGGCAGCCGCTCCGCCCGCGCAGTCCCACTGTGGCTCGGTGTGTAGCAGCAAGGCAGCTTTGAGGCCGTCTTGGGTCATTTGTGCCGCATTTTTGCCGCCAGACTGGGGTTGAGCGCCTACGCATTGTGCGCCTACGGTGTTGGCAGCTTCGGTCAGATAGCCCCATGTGGCACCAGTTTCCTGTGCAATCCATTGCGTTATGGCCAGCAGGCTGCTGGCTTGCGGGTGGTGTGCAGCCGCATTGCCCAGCAGCAGGGCTTTGCGTGTGCCGCCAAGCAGAGATTGGGCAATGGCTTGCGCAGCAGCGCTTGTTTGGGCGTTTGCCGTTATGCCTGCAGCATGGGCTACAAAGGCGGGTGCTGGCAGGTTTTTGGCAGTGGCAACGGCTGCGGCAATGCAGGCTAGCGCGTGCGTCCAATCGCAAGCATCAGCTTCGATGCTACTGTGCAGGGGCATGGCCCAGTCGGGGGTTTGATTGACTACGGCGCAAACTTGCGCCTGGCAACGTGCTGCCTGGCGAATGCGCTGCGCAAACAGGGGGTGGTCTTTGCGCAGATTACTGCCTATGACGAGTACACGCTCCAGCGTGGAGAGCTGGGCAATGGGTAGCCCCAGCCAGCGTGCCTTGCCGTTGGGGGCAGGCGCAAACTCGGCATGGCGCAGGCGGTGGTCGATATTGTCGCTACCCAAGCCGCGCATGAGGCGGGCGGCAAGCCAGAGTTCTTCAACGGTGCTGTGCGGGCTTGCGAGTGTGCCGATGCTGTCTGCGCCGTGGTCTTGTTTGATGTCAAGCAGGCCGTGCACCACATAGTTGATGGCGGTTTGCCAATCTACTGTGCGCCACTCGCCCACTTGCTTAATCATGGGGCTGGTGAGGCGCTCGGGGCTGTTGAGCGCCTCGTAGCTGAAGCGGTCGCGGTCGGCCAGCCAGCATTCATTGACGGCTTCATTCTCAAGCGGTTGCACCCGCATGACGCGATGGTCTTTGACTTGCACAATCAGATTTGCGCCTGTGGAGTCGTGCGGGCTGATGGATTTGCGCCGCCCCAGCTCCCAGGTGCGCGCACTGTAGCGAAAGGGTTTGCTGGTGATTGCGCCTACGGGGCAAATGTCTATCATGTTGCCAGACAGTTCTGAGTCAATCGTGCTGGCAACGAAGTTGGCTATCTCGGCATGTTCGCCACGGTGCAACATGCCCAGAGATTTTTGCCCTGCAATTTCTTCGCCAAAGCGTATGCAGCGGGAGCATTGTATGCAGCGGCTCATCTCCTGCATGGAAATCAATGCGCCAGCGTCTTTTACGCTGAAGGTGCGTTTTTCTTCGGCGTAGCGCGATGCGCCTTTGCCGTAGCCCATAGACAAGTCTTGCAATTGGCACTCGCCCGCTTTGTCGCACACGGGGCAATCCAGCGGGTGGTTGATGAGCAAAAACTCCATCACATCTTGCTGCGCCTTGATGGCCTTGGGGCTGCGGGTATGCACCACCATGCCCTGTGTAACAGGCGTGGCGCAGGCGGGTACAGGCTTGGCTTGCTTTTCAACCTCAACCATGCACATGCGGCAACTGGCAACGATGGAGAGCTTCTTGTGGTAGCAGAAATGCGGAATGCGGCTGCTCGCTTGCTCGGCAGCATGTACCACCATGCTGCCTGCGGCAACTTCAACCTTTTTTCCGTCAATTTCAATTTCAGGCATGGCGTTTGCTCAGGTCAGAAAGAAACAGGCACCATGCAGCGCTGGTGTTCGATATGGTGGACAAACTCGTCACGGAAATGCTTGAGCATGGCGCGCACGGGAATGGCTGCCGCATCACCCAAAGCGCAGATGGTGCGCCCCATGATGTTGCCTGCCACTGTATCAAGCAAATCCAAATCAGCGGTTTTGCCTTGGCCAGCTTCAATGCGCTGCACAATGCGCCACAGCCAGCCCGTGCCTTCGCGGCAAGGGGTGCATTGCCCGCATGATTCGTGCATGAAGAAATGGCTCAAGCACTCCAGCGCGCGCACCATGCAGCGGCTGTCATCCATCACAATAACCGCGCCCGAGCCGAGCATGGAACCTGCTTTGCCCAGACTGTCAAAATCCATGGTGCAGTCCATAATGAGGCTGCCAGGCAGCACAGGTGAAGAAGCGCCACCTGGAATCACTGCCTTGAGCTGCCTGCCCGTGCGCACACCACCAGCAAGCTCAAGCACTTTGGCAAAGGGCGTGCCCATAGGCACTTCGTAGTTGCCAGGCAGATTTACGTCGCCGCTGACGGAAAAGATTTTGGTGCCGCCGTTGTTGGGCTTGCCTTGTGCCACATAAGCCGCCCCGCCGTGGCGCACAATCCACGGCACAGAAGCCAGCGTTTCGGCGTTATTCACGTTGGTAGGCTTGCCATACAGGCCATAGCTGGCTGAAAAAGGGGGTTTGAAGCGCGGCAAGCCACGTTTGCCTTCAATCGATTCAATCAGGGCGCTTTCTTCGCCGCATACATAAGCGCCAAAGCCGTGGTGCGCATGTGCTTGAAAGCACAGCTTGCTACCCAAGATGTTGTCGCCCAGATAACCAGCGGCGCGGGCTTCTTGCAGCGCCTCTTCAAAGCGCTGGTAGGCTTGGAAAATTTCGCCGTGGATGTAGTTGTAGCCCACGCTGGCACCCATAGCGTAGGCGGCAATAAGCATGCCTTCAATAATCAAATGCGGGTTGTAGAGCAAAATATCGCGGTCTTTGAATGTGCCGGGCTCGCCCTCATCGGAGTTGCAGATGATGTACTTTTGCCCTTCAAACTGGTGCGGAATAAAGCTCCATTTCAAGCCAGTGGGAAAGCCCGCCCCGCCCCTGCCGCGCAGGTCGGATATTTTGAGCTCGGCAATGATTTGCTCAGGGCTCATGCCCGCGCCGCCATCAAGCCCCAGCACCTTGCGCAAGGCCTGATAGCCGCCACGTGCCTCATAATCGCGCAGCCGCCAGTTGCTGCCATTCAAACCAGCGTAGATTTGTGGCTCGATATGGCGGTTGTGAAAGCAGCTTTGTGCGCCACTGCTTGCGTATTTTTCCAGCACACGGGCGGCGGCATTCATGCTTGCTGCTCCTGTGTGGCTTTGAGCTCATCTACCAATGCGTGCAGGCGCTCATCTGTCATGTGGCTGCACATATGGCGGTCGTTTACCAGCAGCACGGGTGCATCGGCGCAAGCGCCCACGCATTCGCAACGCTCAAGCGTAAACAGCCCATCATCGCTGGTGCCGCCGATTTTTGCACCGATTTTTTCTTCCAGCACTTGCAGCGCATGCTCTGCGCCACCCAAACGGCACGACAGATTGGTGCATACCGAGAGCTTGAATTTGCCCACGGGGTTTTGGTTATACATGTCGTAGAAGGTGGTGACTTCGTGCACGGTAATGGCATCCATGCCTAGATAGTTGGCCACGGCCTGCTCGCTCTCGCTGCTGATGTGGCCCTGCTCTTGCTGCACGATGGCCAAGCACGCCATAACGGCAGATTGCCTTTGCTCGGCAGGGTATTTGGCAACCTCGCGGGCAAAACGCGCCAAGGTGGCTTCGGAAAAAGTCGTTGCGGAAATTGTTGTTTCGGACATTATCGGTCTACCTCTCCAAACACAATATCCAGCGTGCCAAGCACAGCCACCGCATCGGCCAGCATGTGGCCACGGGTCACTTCGTCGATAGCCGCCAAGTGTGCAAAACCCGAGGCGCGGATTTTCATGCGAAATGGCTTGTTG